>Ga0115008_10002271_pt1 | contig 15934 bp, 12 predicted proteins | sample FraStrMetagenome_FD_87164 | JGI IMG/M metagenome (GOLD analysis project Ga0115008, IMG submission 87164) | Marine eukaryotic phytoplankton communities from Arctic Ocean - Fram Strait ARC3M Metagenome | ecosystem: Environmental > Aquatic > Marine > Oceanic | place: Fram Strait | collected...
AATAAACCGAGGTGAATCGGGAGGACTGAAAACAACTGAATTGGGCGAAAACAGGCCGCAACAATCGATTAAGCTATTCGAAAAAAGCTTCGAAGTTACGAAAAAGAAAAGAAGGAGCAAGAGCGACAATAAGAAAAATTGAATTACATTTGTGAATTTCATACTTAGTATAAATACACAAATACTTCATCCGAGCAAATAGTTTATTTAATAATTTAACTTTGTTCGTGAAGTGATTTTCCATTATCCATTAATTATCATTTATTTATGTAAATTATAAATTAACAGACAAAATCTATTGATGATTAGTGCCACCCTTATAATCACGAGTTAGATCTTTAAGAACATTTACAATTTCCCGAGTAGTTAATCCGGTTGCATCCAGTAAATTACGATCAATACCGGAACTCCCTCGAAATGAGGAACTGGAACTTTCTTCCACATTGATCAATAATCCATTTCCAATTCTCGCTAATGCCTGCCCCAGAGGAAAAGAGGTAGAAAACAAATCTTGAACAGAGTCTTCGATAAAGGAAGTGATTACATGATCAAATCCAATATCGGCCAATGCGCCTGCAGTCCATTTCGCACAATCATTTCGATAATCGTCGAAATTATCTCCACTAAGAAATTGGACCTGTACCAGTTTCTCAAATGAGACATGTCCAAAATTGAAAAATAAACCACAAAGATAAGCGTCATCAGCACTTAAATCCAATAAGTCATAGTAATGTTTAGTAAACCGAGCTAATATAACAGATCGTTTCTTCAGGATTGTCCCGTTTATCCCAAGCAAACCTAATGGCAATTGGAACACCTCCTGGTTCATCGTGCGTATGGCAAGACTCTTCAAGAAACTTAATCCTTTCTTAAATAGAATCTCTTTGGCAAAACCCTCACTATCTTGATTAAATCCAGCCCTACGAGTCAACTTATCCAATAATGACTGATTCTCGGAACACAAATTCAAAACATCCTCCAATGTTGGATCCTCCTTATTGATTAACTTTTCAACCCTTGGAAGTAAAGCAAGAGAAGAATAATCCTCTTGCAGAATAGTTGATAACACTTCATCACCTGTTGCTATTAAGTTCATTTTTATGTAATATTTATTGTTTTTACAATAAACCCACGAATAACTATATAAGTCAAGTTACTACTATTAAAATATGTTTTATTTATTACTATAGTACCTTTTTTCGACTCGTTACTTTAGTATTCTCTAATCAGAATACTCCTTTAGAAAAATTGAATTAACCAAACTACAGAATCAAATTGTGTAAATCAGTATTGCACATATTTTTTTTATTCCGCTACACTCCTACTATGAAATTTCCGCTCGTTTTAATTTTTTTATTTTCTACATTCTCACTCTATCCAAAATCTCCCAATATTCTATGGATAACCGCAGAGGATATGAGTCCTGTACTAGGTTGCTATGGATACGCGGACGCGAACACCCCCCATATTGATGCATTGGCCGAGGAAAGTGTTCGTTACTCCAAGGCTTTTGCCTCGGCACCAGTTTGCTCGCCTTCCCGCTCTTGCCTGATCCAGGGTTCCTACCCTCCCACACTTGGCACACAGCAGATGCGCTCCGGGTTCCCTCTGCCTTCTGGCATGAAAGGCTTCCCTGCCCTGCTTCGCAAACAGGGATACTACACCTCCAATAATGTAAAAACAGACTACAATTCAGGAAACTACCAGGAGATTATCAAAAGTTCATGGGATGAGAATTCTGTCTCCGCTCATTGGCGAATGAGGGAGGATAAGAACAAGCCTTTCTTTTCTGTTTTCAACCTAATGACTTCCCACCAAAGCCGGTCGATGGTATGGCCGCATGAACGATTTGAAAAAGAAATTCAGTCCAAACTTAGCACTGATCAGGTCCACAATCCGGCAAAAGTCACGATCCCGCCCTATTACCCGGACACTCCGGTGGTACGCAAGACTGTGGCCCGCTTTCACGACTGTGTAACTGCAATGGATAAAGAAGTGGGCGAAATCCTTAGGCAATTGGAACAGGATGGACTGTCGGAGAACACAATTGTTTTCTTTTTCTCCGATCATGGATCCGGGATGCCCCGACACAAACGGGCCCTGCTCGACTCCGGCATGCATGTACCGCTCCTCATTCGGATTCCTGAAAAATGGAAAAATTTCGCCCCTGACCAGCCGGGCTCAACCACTGATCGAATGGTCGCTTTTGTTGATTTCGCATCTACTGTGCTGAATCTGACCGGAATCGATATCCCGTCCTACATGCAGGGGAAACCTTTCTTGGGCCCAGAACAAGTGAAAGCACGAAGGTATGTATTCGGTCACCGTGACCGGGTGGATGAAGTGCGCGACTTGGCCCGCTCGGTCCGCGATCAGAACTTTCTTTATATCCGCAATTACATGCCCCACCTCGGTTACAACCAACCGACTGCCTGGCCTGACCTGGGTGAAATCAGGCATGAATTTTACCGCCTCGCAGACCGAAAAAAGATGACTTCTCCACAATGGCATTTTGCCGGACCCACCCGACCGGTTGAGGAATTGTATGACTGTAAAAAAGATCCGCAAAATCTTACAAACCTGGCCGGTTCGGCTGCACATAAAAAGATTCTTACCCGACTACGCGGTGCACTCAACCAACACCTTAACCAAACACGGGATCTTGGTTTTCTGCCCGAGTATGAAGCCTGGAAACTCTTCGAAAACAGCTCAGGTTGGGAGGTGGGAAAGTCGGGCAAAATAGATCTTCAGGCGATAAGGAAAGCCGCATCGCAAGTTGGCCTGGTTGGGGAATCAATCCTGATTGCCAACCTTAAATCCACCAACGAGCTTGTTCGCTATTGGGGTGCAATTGGACTCTGCGCCCACAAAGAAGAACTGGGGAAAGATGTAAAAAAAGCTCTCAATCATGCCCTGAATGATCAGTCGCCCTCTGTGCGAATTGAAGCGGCCAACACCCTTCTGCTCCGCGGGAAACCTGCTCCTGCCCTATCGGTCTTGATTCAGGAGTTAAAGCATGAAAATTTAATCGTGGTGACCCATGCCGCTCGAACCATCGAACTATTGGGCAAGAAAGCCAAAAAGGCCCGAAAACCGATGGAGGAATGCCTGGTTCGGGCCCACAAGATCCGACCACCCGACCTCTCCCCTGTAATCGTACTTCCTGGAGATCAGGATATGGCTATGTTTGTCGGATTTTCCTGTCAGGCATTTTTAAATAAACTAAAACAGAAGTAACAAAAAAAGGTGCCAAAGACCGCAAATAAATTCGAACTTCGTCCGATGGAAACGGATGAATGGAACGAGGTGGCTGAATTGATTCACGAGTCCACAAATTCATGGTATGTGGCCAATGGAAAAAATCCTATCTTCAACGGCCCGCCTTCAGATGCCCTGCTCTTTTGTGAGGTCTATGAGGCACTCGATCCGGGGTGCTGTATCCTGGCAGTTTGCCGAGAATCCGGAAAGATTGCCGGCTCCTGTTTTTATCATCCCCGCACCACTCATGTTTCCCTCGGGATCATGAACGTTCATTCAGATTTTTTTGGAAAAGGAATCGCAGGCTCCCTTTTATCCTGGATAACCAGCTTTGCTGAAGAAAAAAAATTGCCTGTCCGTCTGATTTCAAGTGCCCAGAATCTCGATTCCTTCTCGCTTTATACGAAAAAGGGTTTTGTGCCATTCCTCAGCTTCCAGGATCTATTCATCCAAGTTCCGGCAAATGGATTATTTCTTGTCGAGATACCCGATAGTGAAACCATTCGGGAAGCAGTAACCGAAGATATTGCGGACATGGTTGAACTGGAACTGGAATTGGTCGGAATTGAGCGGGCGAAAGACTTTGCTCATTTCATCAAAAATTCAGAGGGCATTTGGAAAACCCTTATTTCCCGGGACAGGGATGAGAAACTGCTTGGCTTTCTATGCTCAGTAAATCACCCGGCGAGCCGGATAATCGGTCCCGGTGTTGCCCGGTCAGAAAATATCACAACTGCTCTTCTTGCTGCTCAACTCGATTTTTTTCGCGGATTCAGTCCCGTATTTCTACTTCCAACCGATGCCGCGCAAGCCGTAAAAACTGCCTATTCATGGGGGGCGAGAAATTGCGAGATTCATTTCGCTCAGTGCCTGGGAAAAAAACCAACCACGAAGGGTGTCATTGTGCCCACCTTCATGCCCGAGACGGGATAAAATGAGAATTGAAAGGGTTTCTTAAAGTGGAAAATCTGTTTTCTTATGGCACCCTGCAATTAGAAAAAGTACAGCTAGAAACTTTTGGAAGAAGTCTTTGCGGAAAAAAGGATGTCCTAATCGGTTATGTGATTTCAAAAATCAAAATTACGGATCAAGCTGTTCTTGCAAGAAGTGGAACTGAAATTCACCCAATCCTCCGTTACACTGGAAACCCTTCCGATGAAGTAGAGGGAGTTATTTTTGAAATTTCCAAGGAAGAACTACAACAGGCGGATACTTACGAGGTTAGTGCCTACAAACGAACAGAAGCCAATTTCAAGTCTGGGGCAACAGCCTGGGCTTATGTGGCTGCAGAATAAATATTGGAGACTTGGATTAAATTTTTAAAAACCATTTTTCAGTGCAACTGAAAACGGAGCATTAATTCTTCCCATACCATTCCGGGGTACCGAACCAGTCGTGCATTTCTTTATCAAAGGGAGCGACCACTCCTATGGGTTCAGGAAACTCTCCCTGATCCTGGGTCTCCACGATCCAAGTATTCAAAGCAGTACGCATTTGAAGGAGTGCCAGACGATGCTCGGGCTTTGCGGAGCTAGCAAGGTTGTTTATCTCATGCGGATCCGCCTCGGTGTCAAATAGTTGCTCCGGAGAAACTGTGGGAGACATAAGATCAGCCGGTGGGCCCGTTAATTTTCCCGCTGCCATTAATTCACGCATAAGTGGCTTGATCGGAAAACATTTTTCTTTGTATCGGTTCAAAGATGTAAAATGACGATCAGGGTAGTAATTACGTAGGTAATGATATTTCTTTCCCCTGACACTACGGACTCGGTTAACAGTCTCATCTACCCGGTCACGAGCGGAAAAAGCATAGGTTCGCTGAGGACCAACACGGTTGCCCAGGAAAACCCTTCCGTGCATCCCAAAAGGTTTTTTTATCCCAGCAAAACCAAGAGTCGTAGGCGTAATGTCAATTAGGCTGACAACTTCGTCTTTAACCGCACCTACACTGTAATTTGCAGGGGCAGGAAAACCTGCAGGCCAACGGATGATCATGGGCACATGAAGCCCACTATCATAACACCAATGAATACCCCGTGGCTCGATCCGTCCATTATCGCCAAAAAACATAACGATGGTATTATCGGCCAATCCATCCTTTTTCAGGCGCTGGAGCACTTTCCCAATCGTCTTGTCCATACCCGAAACGGAATTCAGGTAGCGAGCCCATTCCGCACGCACAACGGGATGATCAGGATAGTACGGAGGGGGAGTTACATTTTTTACTGTGGCAATCTGTTCATGGTGCTTTTCACCCTTCCATTCAACTCGGGGTTGGCGCCAGGTGTTTCGGTCATAAATATCGTATTCGCATTCCAGGGTGTTCATCTGAGCAAAGAAAGGCTGATTCTCTTTCAGCTCTTCCCACTTACCTCCATCATAGAGTTTACCCTCATTAACAAAATTAAGGTCAAGTTTTCCTGATCCGATCTCTTCTCCATTCATCGTCTTGAGATTCGAGGTAAAGTATCCTTCATCCTTTAAGCGATGGGTAATGGGCCGAACGCCTGCCGGCAAACGGTAACCATCTTCTCGATGGGAACGCATATTATGTGTATCTGTCGTGGTCTGGTACATACCCACAAAAAACGCACTTCGGCTGGGCGCACATACCGGGGAAGTTGAAAAAACTTTTCTGTAACGCTCTCCCTGGGCAGCGAGCTTATCCAAGTTAGGCGTTTTTACATTCTTCGCCCCGTAGCAACCAAGATCAAGTTTTAGGTTTTCTCCTACAATCCAAAGTATATTGGGTTTGTCCCTTGAAAAAACGAAGGCAGAGGTAATGAGGGAAAAGAGAGTAACACGAAATATATTTTTATTCATTGGTCATTTTTTTATTAGTTTTAACATGGTTTCTCCAAAGCCACGGCCCACCCGGGAAAAAAATATGGTACTACCCAGGTAGTGGTACGGTCGATCGGAACCAATTTTTTTCCACTCTTCAAAATTATCCCGCCATGTGGGAAAAGCTTCATCCGCTTTTTTGTCCCAGTAGACATCAGTTGGGATCGCGATTACATTTCCCTTAAACTCATTGACCTCATTCATGGATGCCTGGGCGGCCTTCACAACTGCCATATTCCCGGCCGCTTGCTTAAAGCCGTTCTGCCCCATGATACCAATGACAAAGGGGAGGTTGGGTTTGCCCAAGTCCTCACGTACATCCTTGATAAAATTCTCCATATTGTTTGCGTACTCTTCCTCGAAACCATTGTACATATCATTCCATCCCTGAAACCAAACAAAGCCAGAAATTTCATACCCCTGCCCTTGGTAGGAGGGAAATCGGGCCTTGAGAGTAGATAGACAATCCTGCACCTCCCTGATCATTAAACGGTAATAGTAGCCATGACTCTCAATCACCTCCTTCCTGTACTGGTCGGAATTTTCTTTCCAAATTTGATCGATAGATTTCTCCACCTGTGCCTCCGCTTCTTTTCTAGATGCCTTCGGGTCTTCTTTCTTCAATTGATTCCATTTTTGCTTCACCCGGTTATTATGATCCCTCTTCGCCATACTCATTACAAATTCATCTATTTTTTCATTGGATGGAATCCCCGAACTGGGTGGGCGAAAATCTCGGCCAATGCTTTTCCCTCCCCATGCAGTTTTGATCAGCAGAACCTGCTCGGTAAACTCATCGCCCACGGTGTTACCAAATTCAAGTTCCGGTCCAATTTTCCCTGGTGAACCATAGCCCACAGTTAGGTTTCCCCTTCGGCCTAGGTAATCAATCCAAATATCATCCCGTTCGATATATTCTCCGTCTCTGTGTAAATGGGCAAAAAAGTCTTTGGTATCCGAAGCCAGTATCTGATGATTTAACAATGGATCAATCCCGCCCTTCCCCTCCATGTTTGACTGGCCTGCCAATATGAAAACCTGAATGGGAGCTTTAGCAAAACCCTGAGGATAAAAAATTGTAAATAGAACAAAATACAAAGTTTGCAAAAGGAGTCTCATTCAATCTTTAGTTCAGTTTAAAAGAAATTGACGCAATAAGAAAATCAGTCATTTCTAAATTATGTTTTATCCTCCCAGTAAAAAATTTGTCGTTTAATCTCACATTTTGAAGGCCCTATCTCAAAAAAGTAGACGATGGATTTGGCTGCTTGGAATAACCCTCATATTGTGGTTCACATACCCAGCAATTCGGGTCGGTGTGTTCTTTATTTTTGACCCAATCCCTGAAGATCGGGCTATCACGCTTAACAAAAACCTGATAAATGACGCCAGTGGGTTAAACGAAACCACCCACTCAGGGATCATCCAACTCCCAGCCGATCTTAATCAAAGTATTTCCCTGCTCCAGGAAACCCTGAATCAAGCCACTTTAAAAAACAAAAGAATTATCCCGCTCGGTGCTCGGCACTCAATGGGTAAACAGAGCATTGGAAGAGGAGCCATTCATATCGATCTTTCCAGGCTCAAAGCAATAAAGATGGAAAGTGGATTACTCCATGTTCAGGCAGGAGCGAGGTGGAAGGAGGTTCTGCAATTTTTGGCTCCACTCGGGTTGTCGGTTGAAGTCATGCAGAGCAACGCCGATTTTTCTATCGGAGGAACGCTCAGCGTGAATGCCCATGGTTGGCAACCTGATCGACCACCGGTGAGTTCGACCGTTGAAAAAATTACCTTACTTAATGCAAACGGTGAGCTACTCACCTGTTCGAGGTCAGAAAATAAACAGGTTTTTAAACATGCCCTTGGAGGCTATGGATTATTCGGAATTATTCTCGAAGCCTGGATCAGACCGGTTCCGAATGAAATCCTCAGATCCACTCATCAAATTGTTACCTGCGAAAATTTCAACAGCCAGTGGAATAAAATTAAAGAAGGTCCAATCCGGCTTGCATTTGGACGACTGTCCGTGGCACCGGAAACATTTTTCGAACAGGTACTTCTTACAAGCTATCAAACAACCGGAGAAATATCCAAGTTACCTGCTGAGTATGAACCAACTCTCAAAACCTCGTTAGCCCGGGCCATTTTCCGGGCCTCCTTAAACAGTAACCGGGGGAAATCATTCCGTCAATGGATGGAAAACTTGATCGGTGGAGAAGCCGGGGGAATCCATTCGAGAGCAAACCTGCTGATCGAACCGGTGCGTATCTTTACCAATAACGATAAAGATAAAACTGATATTCTCGTTGAAATTTTTGTACCTCAGGCAAAATTTCCTGACTTCATTTACTTGGCACGAGAAATAATGCGTACACAGGCAGACAGTCTTCTCAATGTAACGATCCGAGAAATCTCACAGGATAGGGACACGGCTCTACCTTATGCCAAAAAAGATATGTTCGGATTAGTAATGCTTTTCACGATTGATCGCACGGAGGAAGCAGAAAAAGCTTTATTACCAAGCGTAAGTGGACTCATCGACCTTGCTCTTGCACAAGGGGGCACTTTTTACCTGCCTTATCGAAACTACGCTAATACAAAACAGTTACTGCAGGCGTACCCGGAACTGGAAAATTTTATTTCCTCAAAGAAAAAAGCAGACCCAAAGGAAATATTTGCCAGTGATTTTTATTCCTATTTCCTCCAATCGGCAGATTGGAAAAATGTGATACCTTAACGGGTTTCTCTCAGTGCAGACTCATAATCTGTACCACTCAGTACCTTTTTCAAAGCGGAATAGTCTGATTCTAAAGATTCCTCAAGTACTGAGTAATACAGTTCGGAATGATAATAACAGGTTGCCACATCGGCATCAATTAGCTCCACATCATCCTCCCGAACGGTTGGCATTCGAAGAAGACGACCACGGGTAAAATTCTTTAATTTGAGAATATAATCAGAGGCATTTAAGGAAATTATTTTCTTCATCAATATCGCGTTTTTCAGACGGTTTAAGTCACCCAGATTTCTAAGAAAGATTACCTGCTTAGCAGCAGTTCCAGGAGTCCGCTTATTGGACTCTAGTAACAAGGATCGCCAGGCTTGATCATCTGGGCAATCCAATATTTTTATTTCCGGGACAGGTTCGTTAAGAAGTTCATTAATTTCAAGGGAATTTCGGTGCATTCGGAAGCACAAACCAACCGCTTTCCCGCTTTGCTTCTTTGCCAATACAAAAGGAGCTACATCCCGTAAATACTCGGCCAGAAAACGAACTTTTATTCCATCGCCTCTGTCTTTCGATTTTTCGAAGAAAATAAGTTTTTCTACATCCAAAACATCGGATGCTTGTTGCCTTTTCAGCACTTCGTAAATCTGCCTTCGTACCAATGCACCTTCTCCCGGAACCGCATCATGGGCAAATTTTACATAGGGATATTCGGTTGATAATTGAGGGTGATCGGTGACCACTCGATCTACAGCACTTTGTAATTGTTGAAGGCCTTTATTTTCGGTTAAATATCTGAGATCAAAGGTATCTTCTGCACGAATTCGATAAGCGTCTCGAAATAAACGATGTCCAAATTGATCAAAAAGATCGTCATCTTTTGGCATGCCCGCATGTACCGGACTATCTTCGGGTAATACAGAGGGAGTGATTACGATGATAACCTCTCTCTTCTGCCCAGTCTCATTTTTAGAACGGAAAAGAGCACCCAAAAAGGGAATATCTCCTAATAGGGGTACCTTTCTTATGGTCTGTTCTGAATCTTTTGCGATTAAACCACCCACGATAAAAGGAGTGTCATTTGCAATTCGAGCATAGGTCTTAACCTCTCGAATTGATAAAGTTGGTGCAGTCGCAAGAACGATTGAGTCCTTACCCAGCACTTTTTCATCTTTACCGGGAACCCGTGCAGAGACCGCGGCATTGATCTGTAAAGAAACTTCCGTTCCATCGCGATTGATGCGAGGTCGAACCGCAAGTTGGATTCCTGCCACAACATCACGAAAATCTACCGCACTTACATAGTCCTTCACAAATTTTGTGTTCGCAATAGGAATCCTTTCAGAGACATTAATAAAGGCCATTCGATTATCCAATGTAAGCACACTGGGGCGGGACAAGACCTGAGCGGAACCATCTTCAACCAATGCCTGAAGCCGCACGTTGAACTCTCGGAATACATTGGTAATCGTCGCATCAAGTTGGGCGCTACCAGCAGCAGGATAAGCTATCTTCCCCAGTACTAAACTATCGTTTGTACCATCCAGTTTATCTTGAATAAAATTGTTGTCAGATATCCCTTCTCCTCCGCTATTAAAATCCCACTCCACGCCAAGTTGATCTAAAGCTTGGGAGGAGATCTCCAGTACCATTGCCTCGATCATAATTTTGCGTGCAGGTAAATCGATTTGTTCCTGAATTATTCGCCTGACACGACCCGCCTTTTCCGGTGCTGCGGCATCAAAGAAGAGGAGGAGTTCATTAATTGGATCTGTCTCCGTTTTGGGGAAGACTTTTTCGTGGTCAGGAATCGTTTCATGAAATACAGTTTCAGGAATCGCCACCACGACGGGCAACTGGGTCGGGTCAATCGGTTTTTTCGGATCCCCGATATTGATGCCATAAAAATTCAGTAATTGAGCACAGCGACTGGGATCGACATAGCTCAACCGAATCCTTTCCGACTTCATTTCAATCTCTACACCTCGAGTATTTTCAGCATTTTGTCCGAACAGTGTTGAAACCAATATCAAGAAAAGACTAGTGAAAGAAGGGGAGAGATATTTCCTCATGATGAACTTGGTTTATTCGGAACTGTTTTAGCATGCGGATGACTGGAAGGGAAAAAATCGGTAAAAAAAGTTTGGATCGTACGGCCCACTCCAATTTTTTTGGAGCGAGTGATGGATCGCGCTTCTTCTTTTTGAATCTTCCACTTGGTCTTCATAATTCGATCCTGACCGAGGACCATTCGCTCATTGACTAACGACAGGAAATCACCATTCCGACTCGCTAACTCGGCAACCACTTCTGGATCAAAAGCTAATACCACCGAATCAGTAATTGCAGATATTGTTGATAAGCGAGTGCCTTTGTGCAAAACCCCTTCCGCCCCGAAATGAATCCCCGATTCTAATCGTTCCACTTTTGCACGGAACTCCATGTCAGCAACTTCAATTGAAGAGCATAATAATCCTTCTGCGAGTAAATAAAAAGTATCTCCAACATTTCCCTGGCGATATAAAAACTCTCCGGCTTTTAAGTCTTTTCGTTTCACTTTCTTGAGAAGTGCAAGACAATCCTCCTTGGACAGGACCTCAAATAATTCACTCCTGGTGAGAACTTCGTCAAAATTATCGTCCCGTGCTGATGCAATTAATGGCAAACTCGATGCGGTATCGAAATACAACATTTCTTTTTCCATTGAAGGAGTCAGTCCCGCCCGTGCCAAGTGTTCGATCACACTTTTGTTAACTACATGCTTGGATTCCTTGGGTGATATTTGAGCAGGCAGAATAAAAAATCTGACCGCATATCGCTGTCCGGTTGACAAAGCTTCATCGAGAAGGACTTCCGGAGCGGGTTCTACTAAAATTCTTTTACTTCCTGCCACTGACTGCACACCCGACATAAGTACTCTGATTGCCCGATCGGGTGAGACGGAATAATCGAGAATAAATTGAAGATCGATTCGAAAATGAGGCTTAGGCTGCATGTAATTAGTAAGAATTGCTTCCCCCATTTTACTATTAGGCACCACCACTAAGTTCTTGGCAGTGGTCTTCAATCGGGTTGTCCTCCAATTAATCTCCACTACTTGACCCACGATATGAGTCTCTCTTCGGTTTTGGTGAACCATAACCCAATCTCCGATTTGAAAGGATTTTTCAATATGCATTGAAAGCCCTATAAATATATCAAGAATCACATTGCGAAGAGCCACCCCTATTACGATGCTGACCACCCCAGAGGTTGCCCATATTCCTGTGACCGACTGCTTAAAGACAGTGGCCAATATGCCAATCAATGCCACTCCAAAGATACAGATCCCGGTAACATCCTTCGGCAATCTCGGGACCGAACGACCAGATATACCCGCAATTAAACCATCCCAAATAAATACGGTTACCATTCGTTGAACAAGAAAAGCAGTAGATAACCATAACCCGATTTGAGTCCCATACTCGACTACTTGATGCACCACGAGTGAGGCATTTCCTAAAAACCGAGCCAACAATTCTTCTTTGCTGACAATTGAAATAAGAAAAAACAAAAATGCAGATACTGGGATCCATAATCTTGCCAGTAAAAAAACGAGTGGTACTTCCTGCTTAGGCTTTAATTCTTTATCTTTCACTACTCAATTTTCCTTTTTTCCTTTTTCTCGAAAAACCGATTCCTCATAGTTTTTCATTAAGCGTGCCATCATTGCAAATTTTGGTATCGGCACCTGTTCACCATCATGGCGAATCACTTCGAGCATTGCCGAAAGACTCTGATTTACAAATTGATTAAAATTATAGGCTTCCCCTAAATCTGAACAAACTCCCTTTATTTCATCAAAAGTCTGCTCGGGAACCCGAATCGTGATCGTTTTTCCTTTGGCCATCAGTAATAACGAAACGAACACACATACAATTGCATTGCAAGTTTAATATTAATTTTAAACAATTTGTAATTTATTTATTGCAACGCAATACAACTAGAGTGAAAAAAGAATAATTAAATATGTCTAAAAATTACTTGATTGGATATTATATTGTAATAGAATTCTAACAAACACTGTTATTAATAAATAAAAGGTCCTTATGAATGGAAAAAAATGCTTTGAACTGCCCAGTCATTTTTCTCGTCGAGAATTTATGCATGTTGGGTTTATCGGTGGATTGGGATTAACATTAGCTGACTTCCTTAGATTAAAATCACACGGGGCACAGAAATTTTATAAATCAAAGGAAGGAACTGCCAAAAGCGTCATTCATATTTATCTCCCCGGCGGAATGGCCCATCAAGAATCTTGGGATCCAAAGCCCTACGCTCCACTTGAATACCGTGGTCCTTTTAAAAGTATTCCCACCAAAATTCCGGGCGTCCATTTTAGTGAACAATTTAAGGAGTCTGCAAAAATTGCGGATAAGATAACAGTTTGTCGATCCATGAGTCATGGCGAAGCAGCACATGAACGTGGAACCCACAACATGTTTACCGGATATCGCCCCAGTCCTGCCCTGTCCTACCCAAGTATTGGTTCTGTGGTTTCACATGAATTTGGTTCTCGGGAGAACCTCCCTCCTTATGTTTGTATTCCCAAAGTGCCTAATGAATTTGCGGGAAGTGGATATTTAAGTTCATCCTATGGCCCATTCGGATTGGGTGGAGACCCTGCAAAGGGAGATTTTAAAGTTAAGGACCTTACCTTACCAAACGGAATAACCGAAGATCGTTTTAATAAACGCAGGTCTCTGTTAAATACCGTGGACGATCACTTTAGGCAGATGGAGAAATCGGACGCACTCAGCTCAATGGATAATTTTTACAATGATGCTTATTCCTTAATCAGTTCGAAAGAAGCTCGGGAAGCGTTCGACATGAAAAAGGAAAGCGATAAGACCAAAGAGCGATACGGTAAAAATGAAGCCGGGCAAAGGATGCTCCTATCCAGAAGACTTGTGGAATCGGGTGTGCGCTTTGTATCCATGACTTATGGTGGATGGGACATGCATTCTAATATCGAACAGGGATTTAAAAAACAGGGGCCTGAACTGGATAAAGCATTTGCTACTCTTATTTCTGACCTTGATGAACGCGGATTACTGGATAGCACGTTGGTGATGATGACATCTGAGTTTGGAAGAACACCTAAGATTAACAAAACCAATGGTCGCGATCATTACCCCAGAGTCTTCAGTATTGCACTTGCAGGTGGAGGCATTACTCGTGGTCAAGTATACGGATCATCCGATGCATTTGCCACCGCACCGGAAGAAAATCCACTCTCAGTTGAAGATTTGGCAACCACAGTCTACGATCGGTTAGGTATTGTGGCAGATAAAGAATTAATGGCCCCGGGCGATCGTCCCATTGAAATTGTGGATGGCGGAAAAGTGGTCAAAGAACTGTTGGCCTAATTTTTCTCAGTGCATATTCTCAATTGGTTTTTCCCAATTTGGACTAATTTGCTCACCTTGCAAATTATCTTACTCTGCTCAAGCCCATGAATTTTCTAGTCCGTTTGGTTCTTCCTGCAATAATGTGTTCAGCTTTTTTAGTTCATGCTGCTGAACCTATCATCACAAATGTTTTACCTCGGGGGGGACAAGCCGGATCCGAAATGGATGTTACGATTTCCGGGAATCGCCTCAAGGAGAGCCAAGAAATATTTTTTTATGGGAAGGGCATCACCGCATTCGATGTAAACGCGACCGATGATAAATCCATTCAAGCCAAATTTAAAATTTCCAAGGATGCAGAACTTGGCCAGCATGAGTTAAGGCTTAGAACCAAGTCCGGTATCAGCACTCTTAAAACTTTTTGGGTGGGACCCTACCCTAACCTAGCTGAAGAAGAACCTAATACCTCTATTGAAGATGCTCAAAAAATTACGATCAACCACACAATCAACGGTGTCGTTAAAAACGAAGATGTTGATTACTTTGAATTCAATGCAACCAAGGACCAGAGAATTTCATTAGAAATTGAAGCCATCCGTCTCTCGGGTCCTCTCTTTGATCCATACATCGCGATTCTTGATTCAAATCGATTTGAAGTCGCAACATCCGATGATACAGAACTGCTTCTTCAAGATAGCACTCTCAGCACTATTATCCCAAAATCCGGTCAGTATTTTGTAGAAGTAAGGGAATCATCCTATCGAGGGGGTAATAACTTCTATTACCGTCTTCACATTGGAGATTTCCCGCGACCTTTAATTGCTTTTCCTTCTGGGGGACAGGCGGGTAAGTTGCTTGAGGTAACTTTTATGGGAGATCCAACCGGCCCCATAAAAAAGAAGATTCAATTACCAAGTAAAGAAAATCTTGGATTTGGATATCGTGTTGAACAAAACGGTTCGATCGCTCCCGCTCCCAATGCAATTCGGGTCTGCGAATTCCCTTCGATTTTAGAAAATGAGCCCAATGATACTATAAGAACAGCAAATGTAACCGAGCTTACCCTCCCACTGGCTTTTGATGGAATTATCGAAAAAGAAAAAGATGTCGATAACTTCAAGTTTAAAGCCAAGAAGGGACAGAAATTTAATATTTATGCCCATGCCCAATCGATTGGGTCTCCCCTCGACCCGGTTTTAAATTTATATGATGACAAAGGAAAGAGCATAAAAGGAAGCGACGATGCAAACAATGGCCGTGACAGCTTAATCACGATTACCATCCCCAAGGACGGAAACTACACTCTTCGTGTACGCGATCATCTGTACGCGGGTGGAGAGCGTTTTGTCTACAGGCTCGAGTCTCATCCCTTTTCACCACAGGTCATTGCTTCTATACCCATGTTTGGTAACCGCGATACTCAATCCAGGCAGATGATTCCAGTTGCCCGCGGAAATAAGGCCGCCACCGCCCTGAATCTTTCCCGTAAAAATTTCAGTGGTGAGCTTGAGGTAATTGCAGAAAACTTACCCGTTGGAGTGACCATGCGCGTACCCAAAGCTCCATCCAGTTTCAATTCCGTACCGGTAGTTTTTGAGGCAAGCCCGGATGCACCCTTGGGGCAAAGCTTAGTTAATTTAAAAGTCAGGCACACCGATCCTGCAAAAAATATTGAGGGGAACTTCAACCACAATTTGGCATTAGTTTATGGGCC
>Ga0115008_10002273_pt1 | contig 15927 bp, 11 predicted proteins | sample FraStrMetagenome_FD_87164 | JGI IMG/M metagenome (GOLD analysis project Ga0115008, IMG submission 87164) | Marine eukaryotic phytoplankton communities from Arctic Ocean - Fram Strait ARC3M Metagenome | ecosystem: Environmental > Aquatic > Marine > Oceanic | place: Fram Strait | collected...
ACAGTTGCCAACAGATATAACTTCAGTTCGCTGTTCCCAACACGGGTTAGCGCAATAACAGACAGTACAGGCGACAGATTCGACAAAAACAAATGTTTACTTTTTACGTCTATCTCAGATCATCTAAATCACTCAAATGCACATGATCAGCGAACGCAGTTTTCTCATCAGCTCTACAAATTCTTAACCGAATCAAAAAAGGAGTGTTGCATGGCTTCCTCTGCAGAAGGACGTTGTGCATGATCATATATTAGTAACCTATCCAGCAAATCTAGGCCATCACTTGAAGGTGCCGGGCAACCCAGTGCACACATAGTTACCCATTTCCGCCGTGAATTTTGTCGTTTGCGAGAGATAGCATTCTGCAGATCGTTTGACAGCGAAATGTCATATTTCTCGCAATAATCATATAAATCTGGAAAACCAAGGACAGCACATATTTTAGCCAACTGATCAATATTGTCGCGTCCTCGAAAGAAGGGCTCTCTTCGTAGTAACAAACCGGCTAATATGCAGCCAACGCCCCATATATCCAACGAATAATCATAAAATTCGTATCCTAGGAGAAGTTCGGGGCCCTTGTAGTGACGACTAGCAACTCTGACATTATATTGTTGACCAGGGACGTAAAAATCTGCTAGACCCAAGTCTGTCAAACACAACGAGCGCTTGGCTTCATCACCAGGAAAACTTCGATTGATTAAAACGTTGCGAGGTTTTACATCTCGATGCATTATTCCTCGACTATGTAATCCTTTCAGTGCTAGTAATAAGTTGTAAATGAAATACTTAATCTCCTCTTCACTCAAATACATGCTGTTAAAAGCAGATGTCATCATTGCTGTGGCATTTATCGAAACTGGATCGTCTTGATTCGTAGCATCATGTCTCTGTTGTAGTGAACGGTATGTGTCCATACCAGCTCCATGACAAAGCCACCTTGAATGTTCACCCGCATGCTCTAATATTAAAGTTGGAGGGAGCTCATACAAATTTTGCTCCAAAGTTGCACTTGTCTTGTTCTGACCTAAAATGGAATTGACCTCCTTTTCCCAAATAACCCCTTTCAACTGAACAACATTCGGCAGATTCATAACTTGACTCAATACCATTATTTCACGCCTTATTTTGCGCTCATGAACCGGTTTAAGACATTTCACAACTACCAATTCATCCTTATTTCCATCTTCCTTAAACAATAACGGCGACTCACTGCTCTCGGCAATCGCTTCGAACACATCACTGAATTTTCCAGAACCTAATTTACACAATAACTTATAATCACTACGACTTCGACACATACGTCGATGATCCAGAAGAAGCACATTTACCAAATGATTCGGCAATCGATCAAATGCCCGACTATAATCCGTACGTTTCGTCGGTTTATTTGCATTCGGAGACACACCTTTCGTTTGCTTTCGTTTTCTAGGTCCAATGCCATTATTATTATTATTATTAATATTGTCAGGATTGTTATAATTCACAAATTCCTTTGGTGATTGTTGCATGGCAAATACCACAGAGCTGGAAGACACATCATAACGAGAATCCTTCGATGAGAGGATGAGGATCCATGGTAACAAAATATATGCATGATAGAGTTGAAGGATCAATAACAGACGCAATCGTAACATGATGGAAGACAATACCGTCATTATGATCTTGGTCTGTACTTTATTCTCGTTTACTCTCGTTTTCTCGTTATCTCTTAAATGTTTTCTAGACTTTTACTTTTGTTTCTCCGTGGATGATGATTCCTTTTTATATTTTAATAAGATTAAATATAAGGATACGCTAACAAGAGGGGTATTGAAATGACTATCCATCCAATGAGACGGATTGGTACCACTCTTTTACTACTAACTTCCAAACGAGAGAGAGAGAGAGAGAGACAGTTTAAAAAGTATACTATAGAGATACGAGGCGATGGAGGGTGATAGAGGGGCGTATGTGTAGGTGTGGCGGAAAATAACATAACATAATAGAGAGAGGTGAGGAGTGAGGAGACCCATCACCCATCACCATTACACTGTACAAGTTTTGTCGAGGATGCGCAATTCGCACTTCGCGTTCGCGTATCATATACGGTATATATATATATCATAAATGGTCAGCGAATTAAGCCACGCAACCTGCCACACAACACACACGGCACACACAGAAATCTTATACTAGAGCCCTCTGCTCTCTCTCTCTAATTAGAGAGAATATCGATGATGATGATGATGGTAACGAACACTGAAAAAGTCTTGAAGGAACAAAGACATACAACAACAATAATAATATATATATTAACAATGAGTAATAAGATATACATTCATTCATGCATTATACGAATATCACATCCCATCTTATCAAACACTAAAATCCTAATCCTCTCCTAATCTAATCTCTATCACATAACTTCTATGAGATCCATATCCGTATCTATGATGTATATGTATCTTCTCGCAGTGCTTGGCTGTATGCTCCTCCAACATTCCAATGGATACTCATCATCCTCATCATCATCATCATCATCGGAATCGTTATCCACCCATCTTCATAAACCACCACCACCAGCAGCAGCAGCAGCAGCAAGAGATGGTAATCGCAGAAGAAGGAGGAAAAGACAGAGTCGCCGTGGTCATGTTACATCATCGTCATCGTCTCGGTTGTTGCTAATGGATGATCCTACTACCAATAATAATAATAATAATGATAATAGTTTGGATTATTGGTTAGAAGATATTGAGACTTTATCACAGATGAATGTTACTTCACTTACGATTGAAATGAATCAATGGATTCGGAATTCGATACAGAATTGTCAGATTTCGTATTCGTCTCCTGCAACGAGTTTATCATCGTTATCATCTGCAACGGATTCTTTGAATAATGATAATAATGACAATGATGGATGGATGATTAATGAACCATTTCATTACATGAACAACAATCATCATTATGGTGATGATGAGAATACGTTGTGTATACAATCAGCAGCGAATAAAGCCGAGGCAGTTCTTAGATGGATGCGACGATTTAGTATAGAAGAAAATCGACCCAATTTGAAACCAAATTTAGTTACCTATAATACAGTGCTGAATGCACATGCCAAAGCTGGTAATCCTCGTGCGGCACGGGCCATTGTTGAATTTATGCAGAAGGAGGATGGTATAGAGCCTGATTTGCATACCTATGCTGGTTTGATACAGGCCTGGTCGAGGAGTAAGAAAGGTCGTGATGGTGCTGTGGAAGCTGAGAAGGTCTTCGAGGAAATGCTATCCTCTTCCAAAGTTATTCCGAACGAAGTTGTGCGTGGTGCACTTGTAGACGCATGGGCAAAATCGGGAGAAATGGATGCCGGAGAGCAGGCGGAACGAGTATTACTTGCCAATGATGGGATTGTTGCGAGTATTGTCACATTTAATTCTGTCATGGATGCCTATGCTAAAAGGGGAAAAGCGAAGGAGGCTCAACGAATTTTGAAACTAATGATAGCGACTAAAGATGTTACTCCTAATACGCGGAGTTATAATATTTTAATGCAAGCCTGGACGAGGGCTAGTAACGATAGAGTGCCGACTGCAGAGTTGTTAGAGAATTTTTTATTGACTATGCTCACCTCTCAAACAAATAATGTGCCAGAACCAGACGAAGTAACATTTACTATAGTCATTCATGCATGGGCAAAGTCTGGTGCTGGTTTGAAAGCAGCACGAAGTGCAGTTCGTCTGTTGAATTCCATGGTAGATCATAAAATCAAACCAAATATGAAAACTTGGGCATCAGTCGTTGACTGCTGGGCAAAGGTAGGTGATAGAAATCATTCAGTTTTTGATATTCGTGGAACTAGCTTATCTTCTTTAAAATGTTATATGAAGAGTCGAGTAAAGTTTGCTGGTCATGAGGCTGAAACTATACTTCATTGCATGAACAAAATTTTTGAAGAAACAGGAAAAAAATGCGATAAACCCACGATCTATATTTACAACGGGGTATTGGACGCCTGGGGAAAGTCTGGGTCTCCGAAAGCAGTTGCAAAAGTTTTGAATATACTCAGTAAAATGGAAAGTGGCAAAGGTGGATCATTAGTTCGTCCAAACGAAATAACTTATTCAATAGCCATTGGGACTCTGGCCAAAAGCAAAGAAGTAAACAAATCAATAATATCTCTCGATCTTTTAGACAGAATGACTTCAACGGGTTTGAAACCAAATACAATTTGTTTTAACGCAGCGTTGAACACTTGTGCTTACGACTTTTCGAGAGAAAACACAGACACATTCAACACAGCGAAAGAAATTTTTCTCAGATTACGAAAAAGCAAAGACGCATGTGCGAACAATATCTCTTACAGCACAATGATTCATGCCTGCAAACATTTACTCCCAGAAGATAGCAGTTCCCGCGATGCTGAAGTGGAAAAAGTTTTCAAAGTATGTTGCGAGGATGGGCAGTGTGATAACGTTGTATTGAGGCAATTTCAGCGAACTGCGTCGACAAGTATTCTTTGCAAATCTTTGGGCAATGCTGTTGCCTCGAAAGAACGATTAACCATATCTGACGTACCATCTAGTTGGAGTTCAAATGTTAAGTTATTTCGGACATAGAGATGCGAAAAAACATAAGCGAAGATTAGCGATGTAACATTGATATCTAGATATTTAGAACTTTTATACTATATGTTTGAAGAGCATTTCAAGGAAATGGGCAAGGTTTAGCTCACTTGCTTTTAATAAGGTGGTGGCAGTGAAAGATACATTCATAGCTTTCCCGACAGGTAAATCTAAAGATAAGTGGAGGAAAACGTCACTGGCTGGACAATTGTATCATTTGCATGTTACGCTTAGCAGCCGATTGTGTTACAAACGTTTTTCTTTTTTCGATTAAACTATCGAAGATAAAAACGTTCAGGTGAATGAATTTACTTGTAAAAATGCAGTTAAAAATCCACATATTTTAACATTATAGTATCATAGAAAGGCGTACCTCATTTTTAGGTTTGCCCTTGTAAACATGAGCTATAAAAACGAAGAATATAATGAAAAACAGGGATTTAGATAAAGTTTCACACTATATTCTAGCTGAGAATACATTAAAATCCAATCTCGATCATAAATCTAAACCTTTCCGGTCCAACTATCGAGAAATGTAAATATTCCCGTATATGTTCCATCTTCGTCCAAACTATCGAAGTCCTCACTTTCTAAACTTTTATTGCTGTTACTTCCATTGATTTGTGAAAGCATAATGCTTGAACGTCGCCTATCTCTAAACTGCTGTTTAAATATACTCGACCGCCTTCGCTCTTTATTAGAGTCTTTTTCCATATCCTTCTCATTGATTCGTCTGTAACCTAAAATTTTTGGCGATGTGGGAGGCACTAACTTTACCGCATCATTTACATCTAACTTATCAACTTCTTTACGATCGATATCCTTAGATGCATCGTTGCAAGGGGATCTGGCCATTGGATTACCAAGTGCCTTCATTGCCTGAATTCTTTTCGTAATGGTTTCTTTTCTTTTCAAAAATTCCTCGTTCATCTTTGGCGCAATATTATGTAACTTTTGCAAGCATCCACCAGTCAAATGAGATCGATGACGGTGCCTTCGAGCTTGAAAACGTGTTTGCATTAAAGGTGGAGGCCTCAACCGATCGATTGGTGACTGAGGCAAAGACGATTGCTGCGAATGACTATGATTATCGTTTGCTCCAGCATCCCGACTCTTCAAATAAATTCTTCTGCTATGAAATATGATTGAATTTTCTCTATTTCCAGACCGGCTTCGAATATTTTTACGTTTCTTGGTCAATGCAATGTCATGGGTTGAGGAGCAAATGGGTGGCAACATCCTCAATGAATATTAACGCAAATGTATTCTTCGCATTGGATAATTATTTATTTAAGAATTTAATAATAACCAACAACGTGCTCTCCAAATGTTTGTTGAGTCCGAGGCTTTCGATAAAGATTTTTCGTCAAATCGTGATGCAGTCTTGTTCTATGAAATAGCTATGAAATCGAATAAAAAATCCTATCCACAAAAAATGAAAACATTTTCTTTCCCAAAATCGTAACCAAGAGAGTTGATGATTTTCAGTGTGTCAAAAATCTCCTTTTTAAATTTTATGTCCCATTAATAAATGTACTTGTTGAGTCGAAGTTGGATACTTCACGAAGTATATCGTAAATTAGTATCATCATAAGTGAAAACATAACTTTCATCACTTTTCGATAAATCTTGTAAATAAATTTTCATAGAGAGAAGCTTGCCTTCTTATATTTTTTGCAGTGAAGTTATTGCATATGCATTCTGCATTCTCCTGTTTAACTCTTATGTATTTTTCAATCACATTTTTAAGACATCACAGACGTGTACACAGAGATCTACAAGAAGCATGTATTCTTTACTCTTTTTTTATTGCAAACAATTTGACACGCAGCAAACGACAATGGATAAACGTCTGAACTTTAACGACTCAATTAGGCTCATGCATTTAAAATGGCCATGGATCGTAATGAATGCTTCCCTCTATGCTTTTTGCCTTCCTTGGATTGTTTATGGCATTGTATTGAGATATTGGATTAAGGGTGAAGAATACCTACCAGGATCGCTTTCTTCAGCAACTTCGACGTTTTTATTGATTGGGCATATGACTTTAGGTGCAATTTGCTTGTTACTGTATCCCATTCAGTTTATTAAGCCTATAAGACGCAAGTATCCTGTATTTCATCGATGGTCTGGTAGACTTTCTCTTGTATCTGCTATCTTTACGAGTATTGGTGGAATATCTTATGTGTGTTTAAAAAAGTTCGATATTACTGGAGGAGTATATTACGGTATTGCTTTTTTCATTGCTGGACTTGTATTTGGTGGTTGTGCCATTATGGCTGGAATTTATGCAAGGAAGAAAGATTTTGTGAGGCACAGATATTGGGCTATTAGAACGTACAGTCAAATGTTGTCTCCAGTTTTGTACAGATATTGGTATCTTGTTATGGGTGGTTTAGGGATATATCATGGAGGTGAAGAAGGAGTTTCGGATTGCGACTTTAATGGTATTTGTAGCAAATATTTGGAAACAATTGATCATATCCATGCATATACATACTTTTTGGTTCCATTATTGTTCGCAGAATTAATTATTGTTCTTTTGAAGAGACAAGAAATAACGGAAGTTGTCAAAAATCAAAAGGTCTCTGTCATGTACGGAGCAATTGAAAATCAATCCCTCATCAAGGAATCATCAGCTTTAATAAATGAGAGATTTTTTACTCTCAACATGATTGGCGTAGCTAGCGCTGTATGCTGTGTCGCACAGACTTTAGTCATATTTGTGACGATGGCTCTTGGTATCAATGAAGTGCAAGTTTAGAGAATAAAATAAGTATACGTTTTAGGAATAAGGATTTATGGTTCAAGTCAAGTCATATAAAAAGCATAATGAAAAGAATCTTACTCGAATTCCGCATACATTTTTCCTGTGTTTGTTATTGAAAATTGCAGTGTTGATCAAAGTTAGGATAAATGAGTAAATTTGTAGCTGTCGGCAAAATTATGAACTATTTATGTTTTATGTCCCACACAGTACGTAGTAAATAGAACATATTTCGCAATCTCTAATCATTAATAACTTTATTTGTTTCGTATCACTCAATAATATATATATGTAGAGTAATCTATTTTCGACAGCCATCAAAAATGTGCGTGATCTCAAATATTCTACCACATCATTTTGAGGTATCGTTCCAAATACAAGATCTCTGTTGTGCTTTATACCATAAAATTAAGTCTCAGGAGTATCTTACAAAAATTACAGTCCTCTCCATTTTCATATAATTCAATGATATTTTTGACGAATTTACGAACATTATACCAGCAACCACAATTTAACATCTGTTCTAATATGATTCCAGCAACCATATTTCAACATCTGTTCTGATATGAATGCAGTGAATTTTTCCAATTCAGTGCATGAAGGATCGTTACTAAATCTAACGCGAAGCCATTTGATTGTTGAATTATGAGCTTTGATTCATAAGGTTTATTCCATACATACGCTCGTATATTATATTGCATCTTTCCCATAATCATTTTTCTCTAAAAGGCCATGCGGATAATCCTTTGTCAGTTATTCTACACATACGAGATTTGGTTCACTTATGACACAAAGGTAAAGGGTAGCGTCTCCTCAAGATCTTTTCTACGAGCAGTGTCCGGCGCTAACTCCAACATTCTCACAATTGTAGATAGTGGTGGGGAGGTAGGTGCTCCTCCATTTCTCTGACATCCTCAGACATATTTTTCATTGCTTTATGATACCTTGTCGCAGTATTATTACTCATAATGTAGTTCGAGTTCATTTCTTTTAAAAAAAAAATATTCAAATACCGGTACATGAAATGTCGATGTATGATATATATATATATATATATGTGTGTGAATTGTGAATGAAAGAAATCCAAGCACACGTACAAATAATGTACCGGTACTTGATAATTTCAAACTTCGCAAACACTTCTGTTTCTTGAACGCGAAGCTGCACACCCAATTTTTTGTTTTTTCGATACGTACACCACCACCACCATCCACAATTACATCCACATTTTGACACCCTTCGACCTTCGACTCACCGAAGTGATATCTTAACTCGAATGCTATATATGGATACGCACACATGAGAACGTTGTGATTGAGCAAATGTATTAGCAATATGAATGTTTAGAGATATCGTAGAGACTGAATCACTGACTGAATCACTGACTGACTGACTGACTGACTGACTGACTGACTGATACTTGCAGGAGTCCTCATCTCTTTTGGATGTTGTGATCCGAACGAGATATATAATAATTTATATAATTAAATAATAATTATTATATAAATTATTATAACGTGAACAGGATGGATCGTGTACCAAACAACGACTCACAATCACTGCCATCCTCGAGTGACGGCATCAATTCTCCCCGAACTAAGAAACGCGCCAAAATTATCATTGTGGGTGCGGGTATGACGGGTTTATCCTGTGCCAATCATCTACTGGGTAAATTTAAAGATGCCTGTGAAGAGGAGGAGGATTCCTTTTACCTTTCGCTCGAAGATATCATAATTCTTGAGGCGGATTGTAGACCTGGTGGACGCATACATACCATTGATATTCCAATCAATCATGGGAAGGATCATCTTCGTTACGATGCGGGAGCTGCGTGGATTCATGGGGATACTTGTCAAAATCCGTTGGTAGAATATCTTATTGGTAAGGAGAAAGTCAGGGATGATTTGAAAGTGATCTCTCTCCATGGAAATCCTTGGACGAGACCTCGTGTTAGTCTCTTCGATGATCCAACTAGACCGCTCTTGGAACTATTTACTTGTATGGAATCAGATGGCTATAGTACTGGTGAGCAGATGTGTATTCGTGACTTGTTGAATGGCTTGGATCTTTATGAAGCATTGTTGAATGCCGCTGCAAAGATAGGGAGCGCTGCTTACAATCTTCACGAGGGAAAAAGTTTAGAGGCTGATATTAGTGTTTCGGATGCCATACAAGTGATACAACCGTATGTAAACCGACTTGGATACAACAAAAATGCTAAATCCGCGGCTAATTTTTATTTGTATCTACTTGAACTCTGGCATGGGCACGATTTACATACAATGCCTTTAGCTGAGATTGCACTGGATGCAATGCCAGCGGATGGTGACGACTATCATTGCCATTATACCGATACTTCAAACATAGGAACCGATGGCGATCATCCAGGTTCACACTGTTTAGCAAAGCATGGTATGTTTGATCTCGTTCTAAGCACCTTATTAGAAGATATTGCCGGTGCCGTTTACTATGGCCGAGAAGTCATATCCATACAAAAAGTAAATCAGGGAAACTCGAGAGAATCGAAAGAAACAGTTTTGATAGAGTGTAGTAATGGCGAAGTTTATGAAGCACTTGATCACTGTGTTGTAACATCTTCTATAGGCGTACTTCAAAAAGTCATTAAAAGGTCAGACTTACCTTTTTTTTGTCCAAATATTTCCATTGAAAAGAAAACTTTATTTTTTTGCTTGGAAATGGGATCGTATTACAAATTGTTTATGATATTTTCTCAAAGTTGGTGGAGTTTAAAATCCCCTCCTTTTATTGGCGTTGAAGTAGAGAACAGTGATATAAGCCTTCTCGGACCTTACATCATGGTGCATAATTTCTGGGTCAATTGTTGTGGAACTCCAGCTCTAGAGGTAATTATGGTTGGGTCGAAGGCGAAGCGAATGGAAGCTCTGGAAGCAATAGGCGCAAGTCGTGCAATCATCACCTGTCTGTTAAAGTGTAACTTTGCAGACAAGACAGTATCTCTTGAAGACGTGCTATCGTTGCTCGTCCACTGCAGTTCCACAAATTGGGGTGAAAATAGAGTAAGTGCTTCAATGTTATATGGAATCACCTTTTTACAGCTAATGCATCTTTACATTTCAGCTAACGAAAGGAGCATATCCTTATTGGCCGTTAACTGACACTCCATTACTTTGCAATGAGCATTTGCTCTCAACTGAATGGGGTGGTTTATTATATATGGGTGGAGATGCCTTTTCGTTGGCAAATGAGGGTTCAATCTCTGGTGCCTTTCAAAGTGGTAGAGAAATTTGCACTTCCATGATTTCAAATTATTCGTAGCGAGCGAGATAACTTAATCTGATGCTCGTGTGCTTGGCTACTAAATAATATTTCAATGAATCCTAAGCTCATCTTCGAATCCTCCGGGCTCAACGTCTACGTTATTCGTTCAAATTATGCTGGTGGCATATCGTCAACGTTGCAATCCACTTAAGATTAATTTGATACTTTCGCATTCCTCTCTTCTCTTGTAATCATTATTTACCTCCTCTCTGAAGGTTTTGATCCTTTCAATGACGACAATGTTATATTTTAACAATCAATTATCATATGAAATGAGAAACGTCACGGAAATGTCATGTTTACAACAAATTTGAACCGATCTTGGCATACCTTCACAAAAAGGTGCTGAAAAGAGGGTAATGTAACTAATCTGCCTTGAAAAAGTTTATTTCTAGCGTACTCGCAGCTTTTGATCGATGTACATTTTACAGAAATGATTCTATGTTTCGTCAATAAGGCATGCGTACGGAACCGCGTGAAGGTGTTGAAAAGAGGTTTTAAATAAATCTCAATGCAGACTGTGATATGTAATCGGGTTTGAAAAACAGAACTACAGAAGAACCGCAAAGTTACTGAAGATTAAATTGGAATCGTGACTGGGAAAGTATAGGCAGACTTTATTTTGCGATTATGCGGCCATATTGCACATAGCTGAGTCATATGACTGTCTGCGTCGAAAATTTTATGATTTAAGGTTCATTCATATTACGACGAATTTCTATTCATTGAGCATAAAATATATAGCACATTATTTCTTCCTTTTCTCAAACTTGTACCCTCTACAACTGCCTAAAAATATTTGAGGAGTTTCTTTTACATTTCAAGTGATCGCTCTTTCCATCAGTCAAGCGTATTATGGCACCTCGTCCCATTTCCCCCCACAGAAATCTCTCGACGATTACGAAATCAAAGTAATTTTTCTTGATCATTCCTTATATATCGCAAGTGATTGCAAATCAGAAGAAAATAGTTACTACCTAGATCAATATCCGTATCTTTATTCTATGACCCTTATCCCCTTTTTATCATAACTTTACTGAAAAGATATCTTATCTTTCACTTCCGAGTGCCAATGTAAAACTTGCGTAGGTCCCTTTTTACTCGATGTACATGCAAGATTTGTTATTGTTTGATAGGCACACCGACCGCCTGTGTCAACTCTAACATCGCTGTAATTAAAGTCGCCAATAGGTCTTGCTCGCCTCAATTGCCTAGTACCTTGGATTTCGCCCGGTGTACAATTTTGAGAAGCAGAACGAAATACTGTTTCCAGGCTCTCGCGTCCACTTTTCATTGAAATGTGTTGGTATTTGGATTTCTAAATAATTGAGCATGTAAGGCAATTGAAATAACTAAACGATGTTGGTATTAGACAATGGTATGCTTACCTCAAATTCTAATTCCATGCTTGTCGACGATTATGGCTATCACTTTATTTTTGACAGTATTCAAAGCGGGGTCTTCGACAGGATGGTTGACGAAATTTTGTTATATTTTATGAAATTTCATTGAATAATTTTTGAAATGTTGACCTCGTATGAACTGATAAATTATTCAAAAAAGATTTCATTATGGCGTGCCTATCAATAAATGGTTTGTGCCCAAGGTCTGATGGTTATCGGCACAGCTGCATGCACGTGAAATCTCTCGACGATGATGAAACCGAAAAAAAATTTCTTGATCGTTCCTTTTATATCGCAATTCATTGCAAATCGGGAGAAAAAAATTTAGCAAGCTGACAGCGCATTAAGATATTATTTTCCATTTACTTATTTACATCCACTTCACATGAATCGATTCGGAATGTCGTTCGGAGGGTTCAAAATTTGTATTGATTCGTAGCTATCAGAAAAATATAAAGTGTATATGCCCAAGACAATAAATGAATTAAAAAAAAACAATATGCACTTCGCAATTTCTAGTATTGCTTATAATTTGTTTCGTATCTATCAATGATATTCAGCAATAAATATTCAGCTATCATCATTACTTGCCCTGATATTATTACTCGATTTTCATAAGTTTACACAGTAGAAAGAAAAACAATCCCCGTCGAATATGCAGATCTTCACACATCTTCATCCTTTTCCAGATACAGTTTTAATTCTGTTCACTTTCACATCGGTAGATTAGACTCTACCGATTACCGGTTGAAAGTTGAGACGTTAAGACCATCGAAAGTTCAAAATTATGATGAGAATTTTGAAGTTCGTAAAGGCTTCTGTTTCATAAAGAAGCGTCTCAGAACCATTCGCGTTTCACACAGATGTTTAATTTGTTTGTTGATAGAGACTACTGACAACCATTTTCTCTTCATTCATAATACGCGTTTCATGTAACGTAAATTAATAGAAAGACTGACGAGAGATGTTAGCTACCAGCAGCAGCAGCAATTGTGGCAGATGTGGTAATTCGGCAAAGAATCGTTGCGGGGCTTGCAAAAGTATTTTTTATTGCTCGACGGATTGTCAACGAGAGGATTGGAAACGGCACAAGGCGAAGTGCAAGGCCATTCAGTTAGATCAAGAAAAGGCCGATAGCCATTCGTTTCACAAGCGTGAATTTGATCGCATTCGTTTGAAATATCGTCTCGATCTTCCAGATAAGGCAGAACAGATTGCAGAGCTTTTGACCCAACAACAGATGATGAAAGATGATGATGGCCGAGGGGGTGGGGTTTCTGCAAAGACTTTTGCTGAAACGTTTGGTATGACGAGAGAAGAGAGTGTTGTATTTCTAGAATGGATCAAAGTTGGTGTCAAGTTCAAAGAAGATACTCTTGATGTTGCCAAGAAGGCGGGTATTACCTAAAGTACATGTATTCTATCTTATACGACGGAAAAAATTTGTTCACATTGCGACTGTCGACATTTGTTATTTTTAGTGAAATCTTGAAGAGGTTGAAATTTATGCTAGATTTTACGTATAGGTGAAATATCACGAGTCAGATATCGCTATATATCCCACTTTTTCCTCACTTGCATTTTTCTAATTACGGACATCGAATGATTCCTGTTATTTGGAATGATACTAAAGCAACAAAAAACATTTTCCGTGCGAATCATAATTATGCACCTTTGCGTACAAGGTCACCGCATAGTATCATCACATCTCAAGCAACGCAATGAACGAAACTGCATCACAAATAAAATTGAAAATTCAATAGACCAATAAGAAGTAAATCAAGGATAATTTTATTACAGGTTAAAGAAATGCTAGTCTCTTCGTAACTTTATTCTTATTCTTTACATCTAATTTTTAGTGACAGTAATACACGACAAAATTTAGTACACGTACTCCTTGACATAAGGAAAGAGCTAACCTTCTCATCATAGTAATCATACGACATCTTCCAGAAGATTCAACTGCGTTTAAAATATGACGTAACTTACAACGTCGACACAGTCTCCATCTGTGGCTTTCTAAAAGTAAGAGTTTTCGTTGTTGAGCATACATTTTTAGTGAAGCACTCTAGGCCAGAATCCTCAAAATGTTTCGGTAAGCAATCTGTCGTATAGTCTACATAATGCGGCTCGTTCATCTTTCCAAAATTTCCGATCGTCGCATCCAAAGAGGGCCTATCTCCCAATTGTATTGAATCTGTAAAAATCACCAGCCCGCCGCCTTTTGTTACTCTCGCCATCTCCTCCGAAATTTGTGATCGGACACTACGAGGCACTTCATGGTATAGATATATGCACATGACAACATCGAATTCCTCATCAGAAAATGGCAAATCTTCAGCTTTTGCCTGCACTACTCGAAGTGGTTTAACTTCTGCAGTTTCTACACCATCGCTATCATTGTTCTGCTTTCTAATCGATCTCCAATTCTTATCATTATCTCTTGCCTTGTCTAGATAGAACGGGGACAAGTCCACCGCAGTAAATTCGGTTTCGGTCGGCAAATTATCTCTTGCAAATGTAAGGAATCTACCTGTACCGCAGGCAACCTCTAGTACTTTTAAGGGACGACCATTGTTACGCTTCGTTTGTTCCGCATCGTTAACATACTCTACCAACGGAGCTAACACAGTCCGTTGCATAGCATCCTGCCTTCCCAAGAACAAAGTCTCTGTAGAAGTTTCATATACATTGGCAGAAGTACTGCTCATCCATCCGTCAGTCTGGTAGTGGAATGCATTATGGTAATAATCAGGATAGAGCGACGACTTAGTGCCAGTCAACCAAGTATGCTTGTCCTTTTCGGTTCCACGATTACTCCTCACAATGGTCCCAATAGCCTCATTGACGAAACGAATAGTCTGCTGACCAGCAAAGATAGGCGAATTCTGACGATTTAAAGTATACATATCGTATGGAAGTTTATATTTTCCATCTGATATACGCTGATAATCCTGCTCGTAAGCTAACGATGCCTCCAAAAGAATTCTTGAGATCACTTCGGGTTGAGCAGGATTTTTCAGAAAATCCCAGCTTGCATTGTTGTTATTGCTATTTCCTTTTAGTCCCACAAGGCGCTCATGCAAACTCGATCCGAATACACCAAAGGCGGAATTACTAACAAAGTATCCAGTCCTGATATTGTGCCGCAGCCAATAATTCAAAGCTTCACCACCTTTCGAAGAAAAACGATTTCCAATCTTCACAATCTCTGCAATCCTATCCGATGTTTCCATCGTACCATCGCGATTAAGATCTGCCCATACCTTCACATTTTCATCGCATTGGAACTTCGTGTTTTCAAATTCTCCCGGGGACTTAGAATCTGGAACATTTTCTTCTGAAGGTAAAGACGTATCCACCTCCTCCACGTCAGTAGGTGATAAACTTGAAGACAGAGTCATGAAATCTTTCTGTGGAGGATGGATCTTATCACGCATCATCATCATATTATGGTCATTTGCCGATTGCATGACAAATGAAAAACATGTCTGTGATACAATCAAATTAAGTAAAGCTGTGAAGCGAAATGCAACCCTCATCATTTCTTTTAGATATTTGTTCACTCCATTCAATGTTTTGCGATGGCTTATTTTGTATCCAAGCTTCTAACTGATATGTTTTACAATCTTCACCGACGTGTATCATTTCTTTTCTTTCGAACTGACTGGTGTCGAATTCGAATGTTTGGTTCTCTTCGGCAATTTATAAATGTGTGTACCGTAACTTGATTGATTTTTTTTTAAACTGTATGCTTTTATTTTATTAACTTCTACTCTTGTACCAGGTATAAATTACTTTGTAGTTACAACTCATCCTCTTCATCAGTTACAGGTTCGGAAGAGGAGTAGTA
>Ga0115008_10002279_pt1 | contig 15915 bp, 12 predicted proteins | sample FraStrMetagenome_FD_87164 | JGI IMG/M metagenome (GOLD analysis project Ga0115008, IMG submission 87164) | Marine eukaryotic phytoplankton communities from Arctic Ocean - Fram Strait ARC3M Metagenome | ecosystem: Environmental > Aquatic > Marine > Oceanic | place: Fram Strait | collected...
AAAAGAAACTTTTCTGTTTGGATTTTGGATTTTGGATGCGCTGATGCGCTTCGTGAGAATTGGATGCATTTTGTTTTGGTGCACCGTGGATGCACCTACGCACAATTTGTGCCAGATAATCACTAACCAGCTCACTATTCATGCAAATAACAAAATGTACAAGGCGACACAATACCATGACACAATTCTCCTTTCTTTTCCTAGTAGACTAAACGCATTGAACAACATATTTGGTACCCTACCAGAATCTATTGCTTCAAGAAAAATTACAATTTTATAACATGGCTCCATCTTGCAAAAAATCGGGTAGCACTTCTTGTACACGGCGAAGTTCGAGGCAGTGCTTGGCCAGGATGGCATCACAGTCTCAATCATTTATGGTAAAAATGATTATCGCTCTCATTGTTCTAGTGAACACTATGATTAGTCCATCTCTTGCCTTTTTCGCGGCATTCCAACCAAAGCCCAAGGCTGTCACCATCACCGACAAGCAAATTTTCTTAGAATCTCTGGACCAACTCAATACGCTCAACCCAGCAAGCAAACAACGTACGTCCCTTCTCAACACCATGATACAACAAAAAATTATTGTCGATGATGTCAAAAATGTCATAGTTCATGATGATATTGATGTTATTCCATCAGCAAGTTTGAAGAATCCTGGTGACGCTGATTCCTTCTCCAAGGTGGCCCAGGGGACTTGGAAAGTCATATACGCACCTCACATGACGACTATATCTTCATTGTTTAACGGATCCTTTGATGTTTCGTATACTCTCGACTACCTTGATGACAAACAAATCCTTCAAGATGACAAGAAAATGTGTGGACTCATCACCAGCCATGCAAAATATGAATTTCCAATCATTGGTACCGGATACCTCTCTGTAAGTGGGACCTTTGGATCTGTAGATGACCAAGTATGCCGTGTCGACTTTGACAAGGCATGGGTCAAACCTCTTTCTCTTGGTAGGGTGATGGCGGTGACGGATGAAGCGAAATATCAGGAGGAACTTGCAAATGAAAAACCGTTTGCTAGTCTCGAACAAGTTCCAGGTGGATTTGTGAAAGATATCATCAACGAGATTGGAAAATATTTATTCATTGAATCTTTCGCTGTATTTCCTGTTTCCTTTTTAGATGAAAATCTGATTGTATTTGATTTTGAGCTTTTGGGGACGAGAATCTGTGCCAAAAAGATTGAATGAATGTCTGACCGATTTACTGATAGATGATTGATGCCTGTTTGAGACTTTGTGCTCATAAAAATATCATAGTCAATTTTTCAGGTGTGGGTGATGACACTACAACATAGTGATATTTTTAAATTGCTCTTGATACAACAGAATGTCTCTCGTGCACAGATACTAAGATTAATAGCATGTATGCTTTGTTATTTTAGGAAACCGACAAGTGATGAGGTTGGATCTGGGCAATGAAACTGGTAGAGTATGTAGCATATTTTGCTGAATGAGCTTGAAAAGAGGGAATTCTTAATTAATGAGTGGATAATAAAGATGTCCGCATTTTTGCAATTGATGGATGAAGAAAATAGGCTAACAACGTATATGTTTCCAAATGTTCCTTTGGTTGTACTAGATGACTTCAGACTACATCCAATTTTCCAGAATGCAATCACATTGCTCACCATCTTACTTCTCTGTTTAACTGAAACGTCCTGATGATCAATATCGAATAGAACCTACGAGAATTCCGCTTCAAGGTCCTTATTAAAGTTTCATGAGTCTCTACAATTCGTTGAGCGAATACAAGGTAGATATTGAGAAAAAGAATTTCACAGGTGTACTCACTCTAAGTCTCAGTCCTCGCAAAATCAATTTGAAATTTCATAAGATATCTACCGGTAGAGAATGTCACACTTATCAAGTTAATAGCCTTATGCCGGAACCAAGACCAGGGGTTCACTTTATAAATACGTAGACGGGATGTTTTGACGAATTCAAAAAATTGACGACGTAATCCAAATCGATGAAGCATTCATTTCATCCGAATTTTGAACAATGCACATTTATCTTTCAAAGAAGGTTGCAGTACCAAATGAAACAAAGCTTTCTTCGATATCGTGGAATTCACGTCGCCATTGTATTGCATGTGGAGGGGAGGATGGAATGCTAAAAATAATTGGGTTTGGACCTCCCTCAGCAAATTCTTTTGTTCTTACCAGCAACCAATCTTTAGAAGGTCATAGAGGCGCTGTGATATTCTTGGCTTGGAATGAATGTCGTGATAAATTGGCGTCCTCAGATAAGAACGGGCTGATAATTGTCTGGGGTTGGCATGATGGACAATGGCATGAAGACATGATAAACAATCGAAACAAAACTCCTGTGTGTAATATGCAGTGGTCGTTGAATAAAAGTATGATTGGAATTGCGTATATCGATGGGACGGTGACTATAGGTGGCGTGGATGGTAATCGTATCTGGACGACGAAAGTCCAACGAAAGCTTAGTTACCTACAATGGACTTCAAGAGACCAAGTAGTTTTATTAGATGAAACCAATTCTTTTCTATTTTATGACCACAAGGGTAGTAAAATCAAGGAAGTTGATTTTGAGTCCAGTTCAAGGATTAGTACGTTTCATATAAGAAAATCTTTGGACTCGAGAAGTGCTCATTCTCTCCCGTACATTGCTGTCGTTATGGACAATGGGACGATAAAAATTCATGCAGAGGAACTTTCAAGTAAAAATTTCATTTGTATAGAAACAAATATAGACGACCCTGCGTTTTGCTGGACGGGACAAGCAGACAACTTTATCGTTTGTGGGTATCAATTTGCGACGAATGGTAGAGATACTAATACGTCAAGTAATCGCGTTATCGTTCTGAAATGTTTTGACCTATTTGGGCGTCAGCTCGCTCATCTAAAAGTAGCTTCCGATCATAGTTATATAAAACCTTATCTCGCATGGGATGAACTGGGATTGGGGGCAGCCTGTGCAGTTGGTTCATCTATTTATTTTGCTGTCGTACGAAAAAAATTCAAGTTTGGAATTACCGCCGACGTCTTTGTTTTTGAAGAAGAAGAGCAAGACAAAGTAAGGTTATATTAGTTTTGAATGCATCAACATCTCGAATTTTAACAAGGTGTAAATTTTTTAGGCAGCACCGACTCGCCTACCCACTGGAAATGTCGTATTTGTTGATAAGAAAAAGCGATACTTCCGCCGTTTGTCTTTTCCAAATTTGACAGGATTGAGCGTGTCAACCAACGATAGTATTATCTTAATACGTGCAGTTGGTAGCTTATTAAAGGAGCACTGCATAGTTTACCTTTGTGATTCGATTGGTGGTTTTATAGATACTTGCACAATGAATTTGCGACCAAGATGCTTTTGTTCTTCAAGCAAATATGTGGTTGTTTCTGATGGAATGAGATTTTCCTGTTGGAAGTATAACGGGAAAAAGGAAGAAAAATCTCCTGAAATCCATTCCAGCGAGGAAATCTTTAATGTAGTTGTAATATCTGCAGCACCCGATTATTTAGCGTCTATCGATGAGTTAGGAATGTTGAGACTATTGGCATATGAGACCTTTCAAGTCAAAGTTGCTATTGATCTAAAGCTGAAAAACGTTACTACCATCAAATTTAACAACGATTGTTCATGTATGGGAATACTTGGAGCAGATTCGTCCATAAAAATTATTTCTTTTAACGATCAGGATGGAATCCGCACGAGGTTTGAAAGTAAAGATTGCTGGAATATAATATTTAGCGAAATTACTTCCTTCAATTTTTTGCTGGCGGAACAGAACAACATGCGATTGTGTTCGCTAGAAGAGCCGTTACAATCAAATTCAACAATTTTCACTTCAAATGGTGAGTATCTTCTCTCACTGAATCAAAATATTTGCTCCGTTGATCTAGATAAAGTGCACAGCTTAGAACACCCTTTCGACTTTGAAACGCTCGTCCGCCGAACGTCACTCCTCAGTGTAACCGGTGACAAATTGGACTCCAATATTGACTCGGAACAACTCGTACGCGCCTTAACAGCTCAAAATTTAGAGCTTACCGAAAAACTTTTATGTAAAAAAAGGGATTATCAGGGCTTGTGTTTTTTACGTCGTTTGAAGAAGTATCCTGCCGGTAGTAATCGACAAAAGTGCGAAATTGCAATATACTTGAAAGACTTTAATGTAGCAGAATCTTATATGAACTTGGAAGAAGCTATAATGCTCAGAATATCTCTGGGCGATTGGTCTCGAGTGCTGGAACTTATCGAAGATGCAACAAAGTCAGGTGTCGACTTAACCCGCGCTCTGATCCATCGCATAGCAGAGCTCAGTAAAGACCAATTTAGAAGGGACATTGCGAATATGGTAAATATTGTAGGATTATTGTGCGTGGCATTGAAACTTTCGTTGAAATCCCTCATTTTCAATTTTGCAGCTTCATGAAAAAGTTTTGAAATATGGTAATGGCATCAACTCGAAAAATTCTAAAGAAAAAGTTACGAAGCTTCATAGAACTGCCGATCTTCTCCTTGCTTCTGAATCAAAATGCGCCTCTCCATCGAATTTTCAACAAGCACACTCCACCTACTTCTCCGAAGTGACTGCCGATAATAATCATGGGTTGAGACAAGCTGCTGAGTATTTTTGCGGTTTAGCTCATAGGTACGTTAGCAGCCATACCTACCCATGTGTTCTCATGCGGAGAGAGGTTTACTTATTTTTTCTCTGAATCTGTAAATCAGATTTTTCTATTCAGGGGACATGGAAAATAGCCTCAAAACAGCAATTAGATGTGTATGCGTTGATTATGAACGATATGTCGACAAGAAAACTTTGTATAGTCTACTATGTATTACCAGTTTTTGCTTGAAGAGTCTCAAGATATTGGAAATTGCGTTATTAGCGTTGGAAAAGACCATTAAAGGGGAGTATGGAGAGCAGCCTAAAGAAATTCAAGAGCTTTCAGTTCAACTTCTTCGCTTCTCTAGTGAAACAACGCGCGCCAATGGTCAGAATCGTTTTGAATTTTATGAAAGTGCATTAGTTAAGAAGATACCCTATACCATATGTTTGGTTACAGGAAGCTTTGTCAATGTAGATGATTCTTTTAAGTGTGCCTCGTGCGGTAATCGTATATCCAACGATTCACTGAGTATTTCAATCAACTGTCCTTTATGCAACTCAAAATTATCAAAATAAATTTTGAACCATAACATGGTGATTCACGGCAAAATCTGTAGTTATAAATTTAATTGAATTTCTATTCGCCAACTACATATACTGAATTCCCTTCAAATACACGTAGTAAGTTTTGTGTCGACCTCGCTATTTGCGCTTGCTCTGCAAACGTTCTTCTTCAAGAAACGTAATATTTGTCATGAACATCATTCGTTTCTCCATAAGTTCTAATTGCCGATCTTCCAATAGTTGTATATCTCTTTCGATTTTTGTAATTTCTGCATCCGTCATGTGTAATAAATGTTTTTGCTCTTCTATAGGATCAGTGAACTTAAGGGGTTGTTGTTCATCGTTGTCCTCATCGTTGCTCTTATCGTCGTCGGTAGGCTTAACATCGAGTACAGCGGAGGAAGCTTTATTTTTGTTTTGATATCCACATGCGAGAGGAAGCTCCTCATCTTTGTCGACATTTGCGTATTCAATTGGCAAGCAAGAAGAGCTCACTCCTGAGTTTTCCGAAAACTTAACACTCGTAATAGTTTCGTGATTACTCTCTAGCGGTCCGAAATCCATTCCCTCGGAAACTGTAGCATTATGTACACTTTCGCTTTCATTTACCCCCAAACGAAATGGTAGATGACTATTCTCGCCTATTGATGAGTCACTATAGTTTGAGACCCTTGGCAAAGTAGTATAACCCACATTTTCCGAAAACTCTGCACTACTAGACGTTTCATGATCACGTGAGGCGCATGTCCTCAAAGATGATGAGACTGTTGCTTGACTCAAGCTCTGGCTGATACTATCCTCGAAATGTCGTAAATTAAGTGACGTTTTATTAAGATGTTGGTCATTATCACTTTTCGTTGCGTCATCACTTGGAAATGTAGCTATAGAATCCGCATCGGAAATAATCTCAGTGCTTTTGCTTGACTTTGTATATGCCTTTCGAGTTCCCCGTGGCAATGGAGGCTCCGAATTCCGTTCAACTTTATCATCTTCAGTTTGCCTAGCATTTCTTATTAAACGACGCGCGCTATCTATCAATAGATTCCGATCGGACTTGAGCGGTTTAGACCCTCTCGGCAGCAGGCACTGCTCGCACACGGACGCAGTAAACTTATTTGCAAACGTACAAATCATACATCTCCATTTATCCCTAGGCTGTGATTGCGTTGGTACATAGCTAAATTCAGAAGCACTGGTAGACCCGTGACTAACGCTGCGGGTACTTCCATAGCGAAAACTGTCGTCTAAACCTGAGGATGCGACCGAGAATCGAGAAGACGTGATCGAAAATTCATCGTCGTGAAAACCCTTGGTATTTTTATTATAGCCTAGATCACGTCTCTCTTCATCATCTCTATTACTGTTGAAGTATCGAAAGCGTCGTTGCCCTGACGAATACATAATTAAATCCAATGAAATAGAGAGCTACAAAGACGGACTAACGTTAAACCCTTGCTGACCGACTTTCACTTTTCTTTTCCGAGAGAATCGAATTGATACAATGCACACGGAATATAACAAGTATTATTCTGGCCAAGACGTTCTATATCTAATCTACGTACATCCAATGACAACTATCCCTTGGAATACATGCTTGATAATGTGTTACTGATAGTAGCAGATAGTGTGGATTGGATGACTGAAAATGGGATACCGTCGACCGTCGACCGTCGCGAATTATGTGCCGGGACCCAATGGGGCGATGGTTTTGTTGTCAGAGATACCATAGATCATAGATACATATACATGTGTGAGCTAAAACATAATATGCCTCATATTCTCTAGCCGTACCGGTATGTGGTAAAGATTTGATCGTGTTCGGTTGCTTCTTTCCCCAGTGCGGGACTTCAGATTTCTGTGTATAACCGTATGACACATGTATAAATTGCGAATGTTAAAACATGCCTTCCTAGAATTCCTAGAATTCCAAGAAATACACGTGTACGTATGCCCGTTTCTCCTCCGTTACGATGTTATGTACGGTATGTTTTTTGTTTTTTTGTCTCTCCTCTTGTGGCACAGAGCGCAAATCCCAAACGGAGATGCCTTTATCATTGGCCGAAATAGATATCCATCATCCATCACACCAACACACCTAACCAACCATGAGCTCCATCGAGACAGACGCGAGTAATTGCACCATCCCCATCGGTTCCCCCATCACGGCACTCCTACCACCGCTCCCCTCCACAGTTCGAGGTGAAGCTACCATCATCAGTGGAGACTGCGGACGATTCAATGCCGGTCGACCCCTTCTCGTTTACCCGAGTGGGAAGTTGGTGATCGTACGTGAACTCGGAGTGGAACTGTTTGGTTCTTCGGAAGTGGCTACGACTGTGGATAATCCAAAGGCGTTGCCGGGTGTGCGTGCCTTGGTGTATCGCGGTCATACGGCAACGGTTACGGTTGCTAAGTTCAGTCCAAGCGGTCGATACGTAGCCAGTGCGGATATACGAGGGAAGCTTAGGGTATGGGCCTATGATCATGAGGAACATTTGTGTAAGCTAGAGCTACAGGCATTTCCTGGTATTATTCGGGATGTGGCGTGGGATGGAGAGGGTAAACGTATTACCATTGTGGGAGAGGGGAGTAAATCTATGTACACGAAATGTGTGCAGTGGGATACTGGTGTGCAGTGTGGGCCGATGGGTGGACATACGAAGCGTGTGATTACATGTGATATGAGACAGAAGAGGCCGTTCCGTATTATGTCTGGTGGAGAGGATCAAAAGTGCGTGTTTTTCTCTGGTCCGCCATTTAAGATTGCATCAACGTTGGGTGAACACTCTGGAACTGTGAACTGTGTACGATTCAGTCATAATTCTGAATATGTTGTGAGTGTTGGATCGGATAAAAAAGTTGTGCTATACGAAGGAAAGACAGGTGGAGTTATGCAGGTTTTTGAAGGCAAGCACACTGGCAGTATTTATTCATGTTCATGGTCTGAGGACGATACCAAACTGCTCACATGTTCGGCAGATAAAACTGTAAATTTGATGAGTATACCCGATGGAAATATTCTGAAGACATGGAACATTCAAAATGAAAAATTTTATTCAGGAAGAGGAGGAATGGCTGTTGCATGTACTTTTTGTGAGGGCAAACCAATAGTTGTCGGAGTAAACGGGATTGTTTCCTTGTTAGACGATGATGTAGAAAGTTGTATTGTCAAAGCGCTGTGTGGCCATCAAGTAGGGATCACCGCATTAGCAATTGATAAAAACGGAGATCAAATTTTCACGTCCGACAGTGATGGATTAATATGTAAAGTTAATGGAGCGGATCTATCCATCTCGAGAATAACAGGAGACTCAACAAACGACATAACTGAAGCAGCTCACGGTGGAATCGTGAAGTCTGTCGCCTTCGTTGACGGGCTAATTATAAGCACTGGATTTGACGATATGATTCGCACATCGTGCCCTCAAGACGAAAGGTGCATATCCGCTGTTAAGCTTCCAGCCCAACCAGTGACATCCGTGTCTGGTGCTGAAATAACATTCATTGCGACCGTGAATAGTATTTTATCTTTTAAAAAAGGAAAGCTTTTGAAAAATATTACGATTTCGTTTGATCCACTATGTTGTGCATTAAACTCCGATGAAACGATTCTTTGTGTCGGAAGTAGAGATGGTTATCTTCGATCCTTTTGTGTATCTAAAACCGATGGTGAAATCAAAGAGTCTAACGCGTTGTCGCTTCACACAAAACCGCTCACAGCTCTAGCCTTTTCACCCGACGGTTCAAAAATAGCTTCTGGTGACACTAAGGATGTTTTTGTTCACAGCGTCGCTGACTGGTCATCGCTATGCAAAGGTCGCTGGTGTTTTCATACAAGTACGATAACTGGATTTTCGTGGTCAAAAGATGGAACGATTCTCGCCTCTTGTGGTGCTGACGAAAATATCTTCCTTTGGAATCTAGAAAAGAAAATGCGAAGAGTTCATTATCCATTTACGCACCGTGGCGGTGTGACAGGAATCGCTTTTTTGAACGACATCAAATTACTTTCTGTTGGAGCTGACGGCTGCATCTGTACATGGGATGTCAGCGAGGATATAAAATCTAAATTTGGCTAAGAGCGTGAATGTTATCCCTATCTTCACTATTATATTTACACATATGGAAAAGGAATATCATATCTACACATCATACTTAAAAGAACTAGAATGACAAATCTGTCTAAGAGAATTTCTCCTTTCGGGTGATTGTACTGATATTGAATTGTTTTCGGAACATAACATCTGGAATTATAAAAAAAACCTTTTGTAATTGAAATATTCGCTGAGGCCTGAAATGGTGTCTGATTTACGCTAGTAAGTGTCATCAGAGCTCATGATCTCCTAATGAGTGAGACAGTGGCACCTACCTATTGATTAGGTAATCACACCCGTTATGCTTCCGACGGTCTAATACCATGTCAAGTTTATTACAGTTAAACTCGGTTAAATGCGACCTAGTTTTGGTGCCATCCTAACAAGTGCGATGTTTTTATACCGGTAGTACGTATTAAAATAAGTACTGAGTACTACTGAAAATTTCACTATTTGTGTTCCTTGTTCATTGGCTTCGAGCGGACAAATTAGCTCTACCGGTAGTGTTTTTGAACATAGAAGATAGGTCACATTTCAATAATTCATGTAAAAACTGATTCTATTCTCCAAACATAAAACCAAAAATTGAACATTTAATTTACTAGTCTTTACATGTACAAAAATTAAACACACATACGCTAGAACTGACAGGTCAGATGCAGTATATTTGAAAGAAATCGTATGGAATGTATGCCGTGAGGAGTTCGGCGCTGCATTTACAGCCAATGTTTAAGGTTGTTGGTTGTCCTTTGATGTGCCTCATAGAGAGTATCCAATATACTGAAGAATCATAACATCTTTCTCTTCAAAATCCAGTTTACAATAGTTCATCATACTTCATCGTGTCCTCTATACGGCGTTACCGGCTCGCCAATCATAATTTGAGAAGGAATTTCAGTCGTCCGAGGATCTGTCGCAGCACTCGCAGCCAAAGCCTTAGAAGTATACCGATCACAACATAATGCGCCAAGAAGAAAGTATCCAATGCTGCATAAGAATAAAAGTGTTGAAGTTACCACATCAAAGACTACGGCACTTCCTGGGATATCTTTCGTGTCAATTGCATCATCAATATCCATCACATAGTCATCATCAATATTATCGTCGATGTTGGCGTTATTGTCGTTATTAGAAAAATGCGCTTGTGAGATGGTGGCAATGAAAAACAACAGCAGCGATCGAGATATATAAGGTCTAAAACCTGCAAACAGCTTCCGACTGATGAGGTCCATATCTAGTTCGACTGCTATTGCAATTAAGCTTAGCAATACGCCAAAAATACGAATGATCGTATCTCTGAAAGTGCCCGCACCGTCGGTATTAACACCCACATCATTCAGCGCCACAAAAAACAGAAACATAAATTCTGCACATATATTTAACGCCAGAACGCAGAACGTTGAAGCTTTAAGAAGCCTCATTAGCACAATAATTTGCTTTGGCTTGCAAAATATGCTCACTAAATTAGCACTGGCGTTTATGTACAAGTGCATAACCCCGTTTTCTCTTGGAGATGCACCAATATCCAATGGTTCAATATCATTTCGACCTCTTTGTGAACGCTCTAATCTTTGCGGAGTATCCGAATCATCACTGTATTCTGCGGAAGGCATTGTCAGACAGGAAAATTGGACTCTTTCCAGTCAGATTCTCAATGAATAATTTGTTTGCCGAAAAAATGCTTTCGAGATGCGACAATAATAATCCTATCAATTCAAAAGTAGATAAGATATGTTAGGGCACAATAATATTGGAGATACTTTTTCGTTCATACGTTGTGTATTGATGAAAAACGAAGTAACATACGCCCACACCTGGAAACTTTGAAGTCTTCAAAATAGGAACAGAGAGAACCAAAGTCGAATTTCATTCCGATATATATTTCTTATCGTATACATACATGTACATCCGTTATGTATATCAATAATAAATGAAATACTGTTATTTACCGGTAGTCCACAACGCGATTGAAAATATAAATCAATAAGCCGATGTCTAAGAATTTTTGCCCTTTTTTTGGTCAACAAATAACGAATTCTCTTGATTGTGCTAAGATGATTATATTTATACGAAATTTAAGGGCTATGAAAAATATACTTTTCCAAAATTTTTGTACTGCGTGCGAGGGTACATGTACGCTGTATTGGAGTTTTGGTTTTGGCTTCAAGCGGCAGTAGCACAAAATCCACCGAAAGAATCCTATCAGGAAAGACGCATTGAAACATGAGTACTAAATCATCGCCGTCACCAGCGAGTTACGGTTTACACGCTATTGTACGGGAGCAATTTCAAAAGGCATTCAAGACGTGCTGTGGTATGTATCGAAGATGTCACTGCGCTTTGTCCCGTCATACGTGCGAATCTTTCAGGTGTGCCACGCTGTAAAATGTCATCTAAACAAACCCTTTTTGTTTTTTTTGCCAGATGCTTTTCCGGGATGGATGGTACTAGTTCTAGATGGAAGGGCAACGAAAGTGATGTCCAGCTCAATGGGAATGTACGAGCTTATGGAACATCGTATCACCCTTGCGGAAGATATTAACAAGGATAGAGCTCCGTTTCGTGACATGGGGGTCGCTTATTTTATTGATCCTACCGAGTCCAATGTTGATAAAATTATTGCAGATTTCTCTGGAAAGAAAAAGAAGTATGGAGATGATGTATTTATCTTTACACTCAGTGCGTGTCCTGATAAAATCTTGGAGAAAGTCAAAGCGTGCCGATCTTTGCTTAAACGAATCAAAGTTTTTAATGAATTCAATTGTGACTTTTTAGCTAAGGAAAGTCGTATATTTGACTTAGGGATGAAATCTTGCTTTCGTCAGCTTTTTCTCGAACCAGATCCCCATGGTGTGGAAGCGGAGATTGCAAAGAAACTTGTTACGCTTTGTGCAACCCTAAAGGAATATCCAATTATTCGATACCAAGAAGATTCTAAGAGATCTAAGGCGATTGCGACTTTAGTTTCTCAAAAGCTCAATGAGTTTGTTGGAAATTCCCCCGATTGGTGGTATCACGGGATGTATGACAACACTAGAGGCAGATCTACTTTGTTACTTATTGATCGCTCCGAGGATCCTCTGTCTCCTTTCATGCACGAGTTCACATATCAAGCTATGGCCCACGATTTATTGAATTTCGAAGGCAACAAAATCAGCATCGAAACAGATAAGGGATCTAAAGATGTATTGTTGAATATGGACGACAAAGTTTGGTTGGAGTATAAAATGAAGCACGTTGCTGAGGTCGTCGATAATTTGACTGACAAATTAAAGGAATTTGCGAAAAATCAAGGCGTAGAAAGCAACGGAAGCAACCAAACCTTCGAGGAACTAGTAAGTTTATCCTTGATTTTGTTTTCAATATATATATACTTAATTTCTTGCTATCTTGCTACCTTCAAAGAGTAAAGCATTGTGGCAAAAGCCGGAGCTTATTGAGGCTATGTCTAAAGTTAACGATCATTACTATATTGTTAGCGATCTCTTGAAAAAAATGGGTTCTCAGAGCATTCTCGATCTTGCGAAGATTGAGCAAGCCATGGCTACTGGTCAGGATGAAAACAAGCATACATTAAAGCTCAAGAACGTCGTTGAAATGTTAGAGGAATATCTTCCAGGCCTCGATTCGGAAAAAGCTTTAAGACTTCTCGGAATATTCATCGTCAGTCAGTCTGGAATATCCAGGGAGCAGCGGGAAGAGCTCTTTGAACTATCGACGCTATCATCGGATCAGAAAAAAACCCTACTCAATCTCGAGTATTTGAGTGTTAAAACAGAGAAATGCGAAGAGGAAGAAGTTGGTAAAACCCGAGGATTTTTTGCCCGCTTGAGGGGAAGAGGGTATGTGGTATAAATTTGAACAATACTGTTATCAAAAAGTCTAATACCATTCTCCTTTTACCATATTAACAGATCCACGCAAATTTTTGTAAATCAAAGGCAGAACCAAGAAAGTAAGTATTCACACAATCGTTATGTTTGTCTATTGAAGTCGGTGTTCGAAGATATGATCAGAGAAACTCTCGATAAGAAGGAATATCCAGGTGTAGTCCCTTTACCAGAAAGTGTTGGTCACGTTGCAACAACGGCGCGGAGAAAATCTGCCAAAACTGAGAAAGTTTTCACAGGACCCCGAAAAATAGTTTTCGTTTCAGGTGGCGTTTGCTATTCCGAAATTCGTGCTGCTGAGACAGTTATGGCAAATTGCGACAGAGAAATCATTTTAGGAGGCACAAACATCATTACACCTGAAAATTTTATTGAGGATTTGAAATCTCTTGGATAAGTTGTGATTGTTAGATAGAATAGTCGAATTGCTTCGAGTAATTATGTAATTTTGGAACCAATCTTCTTTGTTACTCGACCACTGTACCAAGAAAGTTTGATCGTTATCATTTGAGATAGAATGCTAGTGAGATAGCCATGTTGTCTCTTGAGTTGGTTCGCGTATTCTCTACCTACACTTTCTCTCTTTTCTACCTTGAACCTGCCATTCTGGCAAATGATGAAACTCACTCTGCGAAAATCATTTCTAATTTTAACTCACTTCCAAACTATTTTTGAAACTTGTTAAAATTTCTTTTGATTCATGGAAACAAATATTTTTCTGCCATGTTACTCGAGTTATTGTTTTGTGGAAGTCATATAACGTAATTTCCGATTTAATACAAAAAAATCAATACCAGATATTCGATTTATATTAGTAAATACAAAAATTAAGTGGATAGGGTTCGTGAATACGTTGTACTTTGACCGCATTCATAATTCATAAGGCACAAATTGCAGATATAAATATACTTCGAAACATGTCGTACACCTTACACCTTTGGGCTAGAATCTAAACTAGCCCGTTCAACAGTCATAAAATTCAAACGTTAAAACGGTTCAAAATGCAAACACCCAAAAAGGATACACGGTGAACAACGAAAGAGAAAACAAAACGAGATGCCAACGGATGTAGACTACAAAACCATCATGGCAACCACCTACAGGAACCAACCCTTAACTGGTGCGGAAACTGAGAGAACGTTAACCCTCGAAGCCTTTCTTACCGATGTTTTATTTCAAGAAACGTCTACGAACTGCATTGAAGGATGCGCCTGCTGTACGACGTTGCGACGTATACGTCAATTCGTAGTATCGCAACGTAGACAAGAAAACGGCATGTCACCAGGTGTTCCTGCCGTTGCCATAGAAGGAGAAAAAGAAGAAGAAGAAGAATTGGACTTGGAATTGGATTTGGAAAATATGCAGATCGATTCTCAGCAGCAATCCCTGACAAAAATTAGCAACAGCAGTAATGATAATGATAGCATTAGTAACAAAAACAATGTCAGAGGTCAACGCCGTCGACGTCGTTCTCTTGCCACGTTTCATGGAAATGTGTTGCTCGGTATTGATCCTAATAGTTCGGACGACGAAGAGAAAAGTAAGGAAAATGTAGAGAATCAAGAGAAGAAACAGGCATCAGCTTTGTTGTTGGGAAAGAAAAGTCCTCTTCTGCCTCCTCCTGTGCCTACCAATGCATCGAAGAGAAGAAAGTCCAGACGATCACTCGTAATTAATCGTTGGCCAGATCGATACAATGATAAAGCAATTCATTCCAATTTGTGTAGCAGTGGCACTGTTGTAACTTCTTCTGTGGATGCGAAGGATGTGAAGGAAAACGAAATGAGTACTCTTGGTAGTTGTCCTTTATCAAAAACTGAAAGCGAACCCTTTCGAGAAATAACGAAACCATCACCGCCATTAGCAAAAGCCGAAGTTGGCTTCTCGAACGAAAAAGCTAAGAAACGTCGTAGGAGGGCCAGCATCAACGTTAAACCAGGTGGACTTCTTAGTGAGGCTGACGTGGAAAGTCTTCGGATTGAAACCAAGCAACGTATGCTTCGAAATAAAAAGGGAGTAAGTAAGTGGGTAAAAAAAGAAAAGCACTCACCAGATGAGAGGTTAGGTATGATTGACGAAGGCAACCTAAGTGCGATAAATACAAAAGACCTTACAAATACTGAGAAAATTATGAAGAATTTACCAAATCTTGAATGTGAATCAGACGGGAATGTTTCTAAGCCTTCGCTTCGGTTCTGTCAAAATGAGGAAGATAACTTGTTGTCTAAAGAAACAATTCACTTAGAGCAAACCAAGATTTTGCATTCGCAAAATTTTGAGAATGTTAATCAAACAGGCAATCACAATAGCGAAATGAAAATGATGGCATCATTGCACGAAGAAATTCTCACAAAAGCCGAAATCAAACCATCTAAAGACTCGATCCAAACAGATGTCAAATCTGTATCCTTTGATTCTTTGGAGCAGGCATTGCGTACCCCAAGTACGAGCTCAACGAACGATGGTAAAGTTCTTTCACTGGAAAAAATATCGTCGGACGACGACGACATGAATACATATATGCCTCATCTCGTCAATCTCCTAACCGTGGAAGAAATCCAGCACAAATGTTGCCGACTCTATGGTGACGATGACGGTTTCATGGTAATCATATCATCTGTTTGATTTCATTTTACTTTTTTTGTGTTGATACTTTTTTGGATTCAAATTTAGAAATGTGCGCTCGCTCGAGTGTTTACAACCGCATACAGCTTTTTACAAGAAGTCTGGGAATCAATGGATTCGCGCGTGTTGTCACTGCT
>Ga0115008_10002281_pt1 | contig 15914 bp, 6 predicted proteins | sample FraStrMetagenome_FD_87164 | JGI IMG/M metagenome (GOLD analysis project Ga0115008, IMG submission 87164) | Marine eukaryotic phytoplankton communities from Arctic Ocean - Fram Strait ARC3M Metagenome | ecosystem: Environmental > Aquatic > Marine > Oceanic | place: Fram Strait | collected 2012-06-18
CGACATCACAGCATTCGGCTCTTTCTCTGATCGAAGACTGAAAGAAAATATTGTTAAGATTAAAAATCCTTTAGATAAAATATTACAGATTTCTGGATACACATTTAACTATATTGGTGATAATAAGCCTATGACTGGTGTGATCGCACAAGAAATCGAAGAAGTTTTACCTGAGGTTGTTTATGAGACAGAAGCAATCGATGGCACGTCAGCTAAAGCTGTAAGACATGGAAACATAGTTGGACTTCTCATAGAGGCAATTAAAGAACTTAAGGCGGAAGTCGAAGAACTCAAGAAGGATAAGTAGAGATGGCTGTAAAGTCTTTTGATCCAGATAACAATCCAGCAACAGCTCCACCTTCATTAGCACTATCTGAAGTTGCATCCGAGTTTGGAGATCCTATAAGGGATTCAGGAGCCGCATCTAATACTGGGCATAAGATGAGCGAGTTCTATAGAGACGGCGCTTACGTTCCATCAAATTCGCCTTCTACAGATGCAGGCGTTTATGTAACAGAAGTCTTAAGAGTACCCAATACTGTTCTATTAGCAGGCAGTCCAGCGTATGATTTTCCTGCTGGATATCCACGTGATCTGTATGAAGATGGTCGTGGTCGAGGTGTGACCTACTCACCGTCACTGTTTGGAGATCCATTCTACGTTAGAGTTTTGAATGCAAGTCCTTCTAGAGCAGGGTTCCCAAATAATTGCGAAGTGAAATTTGTTTGGGGCACAAACATAGTAATAAATGTAACAGGTTTAGGTATTGGAAACCAACTGATTACACGACCAGAGTATGAGGGGTTTATTTACTCAATATCCCTTAATCAGTCTTTCGTCCCTGAACCCGGTACTTCTTATAATACAGAATACTTATACCACCCGATTATGAGGAAACCAGTTTCGGCAGTAGCCGAAGTTAATGATGGTGTTCCCACAAGTGGTCCAATAAGCTTCTCTCAACTATATAGTAGTCAACAAGCAATAGTAAGAACAATTACTGTACCAGCATTAGAGGTCAATAATCTTGAGAGTCAAAGAGGAGTTGAGGCTGGTGGGCTAGAGGGCGATCTATTCGGATCAGGAAAAAGGGACGGTTGGCCAGGAATAGCATCAGGCGCACCCAACGCTGTATTGAAAAGAGTTAGTTTTAATATAGGATTTAATTCTAAGATGACTGTTACGGCAAGTGGCGGTGTTGTACCTGTTGAAATTAGAGGAAGTAGGCTTGAAAATAATGGAAACATGCAATCTCTTTCTATACGATCTCCAGGCTATAGAATAATTAGTCCTACCGGAGGTGTAGTTCTAGAAAGCACAGTCCCAACTATTACCAGCATCGGGACATACACGTCAGCAAATGGAGGCCAAAATGCCTCACCATTGGTGACTGGTAATATTCCAACAGCAACAGTGGATAATCTAACAGAAAAAGGCGTATATTATTTAGAGTTCATTGCTCAAGTGCAAAATAGCCAGACTGTCGGTCCCACTCCAGAATTTTTAAATGTTGGAATTTACTGGAAAACACCAGCATTTGATATAAAGATAGAGACTACTTGATAACTGTCTAGCAATAACTATAAATAAGATTAGATAACAAACATTAAAGGCAACAGAAGATGACCATAAAATTTAGCGGATTAAGTGCGATTACGACACCAGCAAATGCTGATCTCTTTGCCTTGTCCGATACTTCAGCAACAGCAACTAAGAAGATTACTTTCGCTAATCTTAAAACGTCTATTATCGATTCTAGTACGTTCTCAGCCTCTGGTCCTAATATACCTCTAATCATCACTGGATTAAATGCTTACGATAGTGGTTCAGGTAACGCACTTAAAGCTTCACAGTTATATTCTGGTGGTGCATATAGAGATGCTTCATACTTCTTAACATACGCTAACATTGCTGGAACACCTACTGTTCCAACAGATGTAAAAGATTTAACCAACACTACCGGATACGTAAGATTTCAAGGAGCTGTAGCAGACTCGGGCAATGGACTTGTGTGGAGTGGCGCAGGGGCTAATAATACTGGTAACTCAGCAACGATATCTACTAGTAATATACCAGAAGGTACAAATCAATATTACACTCTTGCTAGAGGAGCTGAAGCTGTAGTAGCTAATTTCGGCACACAGTTCAATATCTATAACAGCACTTTTGACAAAGGTGATGTGAGAGATAGTCTCGATGCAGAGGCAGCAACATTCATAAACACTCAAGTCACTGACGGACAAAATCAATCTAAGACTTTACGCTTTGCGGCTGGTAGCTATGCTAAGAAAGCCAACTACGCTAAAGATCAAGTTCTAAGACTTTACGGAGCATCTACACTGTTTGCCTCTGACGCAATGGCAACATCATTCTCTGTTACTGTTACAGGCTTTGCAACAACTAGTGGCACTTCTAAGAATGGCACAGGCGGTGTGATTAGCTATAGTTATAAGATTGCAGAATTTGATGTAGTCACTGGAGAGATATCAGCGGCTTCTGCGGCGATTGTTAAGACTATAGGAGTTCCAACAACTTCTGGAGCAAGTACAGTTGCTGGAGCATTCAATGCATCAGTGTTTAACAAATTATTATTCTCTAGTGTACCTGCTGATAAAGGTGTACTCGTATACAGACAGATAGCGTCTGGCGGATACGAACTCACAGCAGTTCTTGGAAGAAAAGAAATGGACGCTGGATATTGGATAGACTATCAAGCATTCGATTTCACAGCGTGGTCTGGAAAAGATGTTGTCACAAACACATATACTAGCATTACTCATTTCCCACTAACACCTCCTAGCACTGCTAGAAGAGGTTGGGTAGACAAAACTATAACGTCTGTAGTAGATAACGGTGGAACATTCGATGTTATCGTAGACGATTTTGTATTCGTCAATACAGGCAATACCGTTCAAGTGTCACATAATGATACACAAATTATACAATCAGCTATCAACTCAAACGCCGCTGTCGGTAAAAAGAGTATCGTGCTTAACGCAAAAACTTATAACTCTTCACAAATATCTATGCCGAATAACTTTGGACTAGTGGGTACATCATACATCACTAAGCTTAAGAAGTTAGCTTGGTCGGGAGGAGAAGCTGGTGCGGTAAACGCTAAGTTCATCAGATCAGCGGCAGCAACTGGAGCCACTTCACTGTCTATAGTAGGAATAGATATCGAAGGTAATGCTCCTAATCAATTTTTATTCCCAGATGATACTACAAAGAACGCTAACTATCTCTTAGATTTTGGAATTAACTGTAGCTCACTATTATTAGACAGAGTTCGTATTAATAATGCAGTAGCTGGTGGAGTCTGGGCAACATCACCTATTGAGATGAAGATGAATACCAGTGAGATCATAAACAGTGGGACATCAGATAGATACAGCTATTCTCCTCTAGTTGCTGACTTCGGTCAAGACACTATGATCGTGGGTAATAGATTTCAGAACTACACAAACTTCCTAGACGCATCAGTAACTAATAAAGGCATTGTCGCCAACAACGTTATCAATAACTGTGGTAGTGGATTGTTTGTCTACGGATCAGTATTCTTTATATCATCGCCTAATGTTTTAATGGGACCAGCGCAAGAGTTCTTACCAACTCCAGATATTCTCAACTCAGAGTACGACTTGATTAACATCGATCTAAGCTCTGCGGCAGGATCAAACTCTGCGTACAATAGTCCTATACACGTCTATCAAGAAGACGGTGCAGTATTTAATCTGGCTACGACAGCAGGATCAATAGTGAATGTAGAGTATAGAGCATTCTACTTATCAAAGACTGCTGGAGGTGTTGAAGAGATTTACGGTACTACAACAAATTCAGGCTCCTTCGTTATCGGTAAGAGATATACAATTCTTACTCTAGGAAACACAACTCAAGCTAACTGGAATAAAGCCGCAGGCACAGGTGGTTCGAATGGTACTACAACCACAGGAATACCTTTACCAGCAAGAACTTACTCTGTAGGAGATGATTTCATAGCGGCTACAGTAGGCACAGGTGGATCAGGAACTCTTGGTACAGCAACTAGTGGCGGAGTTGACACGATAGTAATCAATGACAGACCAGGTGACGCAACTAGAGCTAACGGACAATTTGCTTTTCAGATTCCATCAGCAACAGTGCAAGCAATTAAAACAGCAAATGGCGCCCACTCATACTCTACACTGAAAACAGCTAACTCTCTACATGTAGGAATTGGTTGGACAGCATCTCAGAGAACAGAAGTTACCGCTGGCACTATAAGTAACGCTGGCGCTACTTGGTTTGTTGATTCTGCTAATGGGGTAAACAATAACCCTCTAACAACAAGTAACAACGGGACCAATCCAACATACAGAATTAATGTTACGAATCTTAAGTACCTAGCTATAGGACAGAAGGTTAAATTCGACAGTCATACAGGTTTCGCTAATCCTGGAGGTATAACAACGGGAACAGTAAAAACAATAACTACCAATAGCGCAGGTATTTCGGTTATAGAAATTCAGTTCGTGGGGGCAGGTGGTGGAGAAGTCAACTCAGCATCTTTGAGTGCGGGACTAGTCCCAAGCACAGCGGGTGGAACAATAAATATAATCGATACCTTTGTGATGGCACAAGGAAGGATAATCTAATATGTCAAGTATAACAAATGTTAATAATAATGCCAGCGTAGTAAACGTAGGAAGAACGACTCCGGTATCACCGGGAGTTCAACCAGCGGCCAAATCTATTCCTGTCGTAGTCGCATCTGATCAGGTAGCAATTCCTGTAGAAGAGCAAAACAAAGTACAGTCTGAAGTAGCACTGTCACTTCTAGGTATTCCACGTGCTGAGGTCGCTTTAGGCATCTTTGCAGACGTTAACACATATGATGTTAACCCAACAGAGTGGTCAACTAGTCCTCAGTATCACATTACTGGTTACGGTATTAAGCATCTTCCAAACGAAGCTGGTGCATTAGTAGAAGCTCCTAGAAACAAAACTTCGGTTCTGACATCTAAGCGTTTCTTCAGATATCAGCCTGGTCGTGTATCAGCCGCAACATTCGGCGTTAAGAGTACTACGAGTTCAGCCAACTTCTGTCAGAATCCATCTATCAAAAAGTTTGGAATCTATGACAACTTTGATGGATACTTCTGGGAAACTAGAAACGATTCTCAAGAAGATAACTTCTGTGTAGTAAGACGCTCACAATCAATGATTAAAGCTCCTACTTCACCAACAGGTATTGCAGGTCAATTCTTAAAAGGCGGAACACCTGGTAACGCAACAGTAGGTACAACACAGAACGATGACTATAGAGTTATTGGTCAAGGTCAGAAAGAGACTGTTACAGAAAGCACAGTTCTCGTAAAAGACAGAAAACTAATCACAGATAATAGATTTTCAATTGTCGATACCGCACTCGCAGCCGCAGTATCAGCTTACAGTACTACGGGCAGTGTTAATGTCACATCGCCTAAAAATGGTACCACTGTAAACGGATACTCCATTACATCAGGAAGCTATACTGCATCTGGCAATTTCTATACAGACCTAGCATTATCGATTAACGCTGTTACCAATGCTCCTGATATCACAGCCGCACAAGTTGAACTAAAGTGTAAACGTGATATGGATTACTGGATTGAAAATTATCTATTAGATATGGAATACGGTGGAACTGCACACACGAATTTAAACGTGGGTAACTATGCAACTGGTTTATTTCCACAGATTGCTACATTTGAAAAAGCAATTCACGCACAACTTAAAATTGTTCTAGATGGATATGCTGGAATTACTTCAGCAGGCGATACTAAGATCACATCACTTACTGCTATCACTCAAACAGCATTTAACCGCAATAATGGCCAATCTGTACTAGTGCCTTCTGTGCCCACTTCTGGAGCATATGGAACAAGAAACAAACTAGAAACAGTCTTCGCAGTCAAGAAAGAGTATTGGGCATATGTTGTATCTGTATCAACAGCCGCAAATGCCGCTATCACATATACTGTTCCTAGTACCGGACTAAGTTCTGGAATTACCGCACTTGATATTAAATATAAGTGTCAGCGAGACGTTGGATACATCATCGATGGATACTCAAATGACATATCTGGTGGAGGTGACGCTGAGACAAAGTACAACATGACTATGTACTTCAAGAATGGTCGACCTTCTTCTTCTACAAATGGTGCAGGAATGTCTATCTATTCACAGACAGCCGGCGGTGTTTTAGCAGAGATCGAAAGACACACGCACCTTAGAGATAAGATTAAAGCAGATTTAGTAACATATGGTTTTGGCACAACAACAGCAGAATACAAAAAGCTTGTAATTCTTGCAGACAGAGTTATATCTAACTTCTCTGTCGAGAATCAGCAAAGCATGGATTTAGGAGAAAAAGGATTTGCAGGTAACTTAGTTGCTTTACGTGACGGACTAGTTGTAACTCACGCCGCAGTCTTTGACCCTACACTTCTTAAGACTGCTGAAAGCATAGTTACAGTTGCTATTGGATCAAATGCAGGAGCTAATCTGGGCACACCTAATTCGTTCAAGCTATCTAAAGGACATGTTACCTTTGGTCAACACGTTAGAGTTAAGACTTGGTCAGGTGTAGCATCACATGCTACTTGTGGTACTTTAGTACCAGGCACAGTATACAAAGTTGATAAAGTGTATGGTCCTAAGGGTAATGAGTTTACGTTGAAGGCTGAGGATGGCACAGCACAAACATTCACTACTACACAAGCAACTAATGCTGGCACAATGTATCTTGAGACAGTCGTACCGTTCATCTTCCCTAAAGTGTATCAGCCTGCAACAGGAGCAGGATATTGGGATAACTTTACGCCTAACTTAGATATTAACTCAGACGTATTCCCTAAAGGAATGGTATTCCCATACATGTATGCAAGTGACTATAATCTTCTCAGCGATGATTCATCCTCTCTAAAAGTTGGATACATCAATACTGCATTAGACATTTCAATAGCCGCAAATCTTGATACAGTGTGTACACAAATGGATACTGTAAACTTTGAGCCAGAATATATCAACTGGATTAAGAACAATGTTAAGCCAGAGTACTACGGCGTTTATGATTATCGTGTTCCTAGATCACGCTTCAGCCATGACACTTTAGATGGCAAGAGTTCTGCCGCAGGCACATCTAAGAATAGAGTGTACAGTGATCTCGCAACTGGAGAAAGTGGTATTGCTCGACCTGGTCAGAGATATACAATAGGAACATCTCCAAACGAAGTGGCACAGTTCACAGACAGTCTTTACAACTTTGACTTCACTAAAGTTACCATGCTTAAGATTGAATTCTCTTGGTACGGTGCTGTTGGTGCATTGTTCTTAGCATATGTTCCAGTAGCGAACGGAGAAGCAAGATGGGTAAGAGTACATCATCTTCGTGCATCGAATCAGTTGAAAATTGCCTCTTTAGGTAATGCGACACTTCCTATTACGTACACGACATTTGGTGGAGGAGATGCTAAGTCTCTAGGTGATGGAGAAGATGCTAACTTTACTGATAGAGGATATGGAGCCGATTCACATTCTATCGTCAAGTATGGTGCTTCTTACTATATCGATGGTGGAGATAGAGGTACTGTTCGTCTATACAGTCATAATAACGAAGACACTGCAACTGCATACGGTAAGCAATGGACTATTGCTAACGGTAGTTATGTATCAAGTGGTAATAAAGTTGCAATCAACTCTACATCACTTGCAACAGGTAACCCTACAGTTAACGTTGATCCTAGATTCTTTATGGGCGCAAGACTTAAAACATCTAACAAGACTGACCAAAACATTAAAGTCGTTTGGGCAGATTCTACTCACGTGTACTTGTCTTCAGCACCTAGCTCAACTACTAGTCTTAAGTTACTTGTAGATCGTGCTAACTCTACATTCGGTCTAGAGACTAAGAAAGTTATTCTAAGCACACGAGAATCTAATGCTGTACGTAACAGAGTACAGGTTTATCCTACTAAACTGTCTACGTCTAACTTAGGCAACAATCCAGTTAGAATGAGATTTAAGAAAACTCCATTATTCCAAACAGACACAGTTTACTTAGGAAGCATTTCTACTTCAGCAGAATACACGATTACGGCAGCAAATCTTCCGTTAGCTGTGACAGAATCTGGTGGAGCAGGTACGTTCATGGACAATGCAGACAGCCTATATGGATGGTTTCAAGCTACAGTCGGTGTTGATGACATCACAGTCTTTGGTAGATTATATAAAGAAGCGGATCTATATTACTATGAACTTCTTGAATCTTACAATGCAGAGGTTATTATTAAGGTAGGAATATTCTTACCAGATGTAAGATTTAGCGCAGATGGTGTATATGCAACGGGTACTGCTTATAGTACAAGTGGAAGTAACTATCTGTTACGCCCTCCACTAGCGCAATCAGCGGTAACTAAAGTAACATCAGAGAAAGAAGGATTAAGTTCAGTAAAAATTGCTAACGATACTGTAGTTCCTATTCCAGGAACTGGTATAAACGTAGCGACTATATACTTACAGGCGGGAACAGAACAACTTGACCTTGCGCCTTATTTCGATTACAATAAAGAGTATCTATCATTCCCGTTGACAGATCAAGCAGATAGTCTTTATTTTACAGTAGACTCCGATACAGCGGCGAATACTTCAGATGAAATAAGTTTGGGTTGTACGTGGGAAGAGCAGTAACTCATGCCAAAGCAGATAAAACTTGGACTGGATAAAGTACCAGCTCCAGTTACGAAGCAGTTTACCCAGTTAATAGATATTGAAGGCAACCTGCTTTACGATGCGGCTGGTAATCCTGTAATAACTGAAGACGAAGCTACGCTAGGGTCATTCTCGACCTCAGCTGGCTCGACTTCTGTTTATATTAATAATAGGGATAATAATCCTATTATTCCTATACCTATAGCAGAACAATTCTCTGAAACGTCAGAGGTCAGTAGTTCACTATTAGGCATTCCAAGAGCAGAAGAACAACTCAGCCTATTCTCAGATGTTTCAACGTATGGCTTGGACGAAGATAACTGGAACTATTATACGTTTAGCGGTGCTTCTTCACCAGGAGAATGGTACAATAAAGAAAATCCTATATTCGGCAGTAGACAGAATCCTGCATTCTATGAAGGATCAGAAGAGCAAGCATTATATCTCAAATCTTTTCCAGCACAATATGCCTTTCCAGGAAGTACAATAGCAGAGAATTTGGCTACTCCATCAGAGACGATGAAGCAGTATATGAACTTCATTGCTATGGGTCGATACCTTTACGGAAAATTTTATCCAATCAATCCGGTATTTGCAGAAAGCAATTTCTTAAATGCCAATATTGAAGTTGTGAATTCTACTGGCACAACAGTTACTACTAGCACAAGTGGATCATTCTTAGCTAACGCACTAACTTTTAATGGAGACGGCAACTTCTTTGATGTCGAATACGGAAGTGACTTTCAAGATTCTTGTAATCAAATAGAAAGATTTACATATATATTTGGAAGAATAGTTGACGGAGATGCATCATTTCCAGATTTAGTTGGTTCTGCCGTAACAGATTTTAAACTTACCACAGAATTTCCTGCAATACGTAGCTTCATATCTACAAGATGTAGACCTGGTGGAAGTTCTACGTCAGAAAAATTTGCGATTCTTCAGAGTAATAAGACTTTTAGGTATCAGCCAGGTAGAGCTAGTGGGTTCACATTCGGAGTTAGACAGCAGACAGATACGGCTTCTAGCGCAAGCTTTATTGAGTGGGGTTGCTCAAACGACACAGATGAGTACATGTTTCAGTTAAGAGGATCTAGCTTTAATATTATTCGAAGAAGTACCATTAAAATGCCAGACGCATTACTAGTGCGACAGGGACTAGAAGTAACTGATCAGGGTTCTTCAGCAGTTCAGCCTAAAGGAGTTGGCGTTGGCGATGCTCTATGGGAAACAACTATACCTAGATCGAAGTTCAATGGCGATAGCATGTTGGGCAGTGGTAAATCTGGGTACATTCTATCGTTTGAAGACGTTACCATGTACAAGATCGAATTCTCTTGGTATGGTGCTATTGGCGCCAAGTTCTACGCATATGCTCCTGCTGATGTAGGTGAAGCAAGATGGATACTTATGCACACATTCGTAATTGAGAATGGATTGGGCAAACCAGTTCTAAATAATCCAGACTTTAAATTTAAGTATCTAATATATACTGCTGATACCTCAACTCTCAAATACCCTATATATCTTTACAAGTACGGAAGCAGTTATTATGTTGACGGCGGTGATGAAGGTACTATTAATCTAACAAGTGTGACAGCAGATAGCAAAGAGTTCACGCAAAGAACGCCTATCATAGGAGTTTTACCTAAACAAGAAATTAGAAATACTGATGGAGTTGGGATAAAAAACTTTAAGAAAGCTTACCCAACAACACTATCAGTGTCAAGCGATATAGCGAGTAGAGTGGACATAGAAACTATATCAGGATCTCCAGACGGAGTACATTATAGTTTTGCACCTTCTCTTCATAACGGAGTACATGCATTATCTAGAAACTTGAATTTCAAGTTCAATGGCACATCTGGACTAACCTTAGACCTTCCGACTGGAAATACTGTATCAGGTGGTAGTTTTGTCGTAGGTACATTATATAAAATAACAAGTCTTGGAAACACAACTCAAGCACAGTGGAATACTGCCGCTGGCACAAGTGGTGTAGCGTATACAGTTAACGGCACATACAATTGCTTTACTGCCGCAACAACTGGAACAGGAACAGGAACAGTTGTCGATAATATATTCGCAGTTACAGATGATGGTGGCAAGATTATTGCAGATGGAATATATAACGCATATGTTCAATACAATGAGAACGATAAAAGTAGTGCTAATATTAGACGAAAGAGTGGATACAATCTAACTTCACCTAACTCCGCACTCTCTAAGATCAGTAAATCGATGAAGCTCGACGGCACTGTTATTGATACGTCTACTTCTCCTACGTTTACCGGAAAGGTAACAAACTTTCATTCGATCTCTACTTCGACAGTGCCCATTCAATCTAATAATTTTAGAGTGCATTGGCTAGATCCAAACTCACAATCAGCTATCACAGGTAGACATTTTACAGATTACGCTATATGCATAGGAACTAATTTAGGATTTGTAGACGGTACGGATAGTAATAAGCTTAAGTTCACTAAAGACGATAGTAGTACTGTACCATTTAGCTTCGATGACGTTCTTTCAGTTACAGGATCTCAAGTTGGCACAGCAATAAACTATTCGACTAAGGCTGAATATGTTGAGTGGGACCCCGCTTACGGAGATAGATTTGATGTTGATGTTCGCTTACCTGCGCCATCAGGTGCTGATACCGGAAACATCAGTGCGCTCAAGGGTGAAGTCAGAGTAGTTACTTATGGTGTCGCCTCAGTAGAAGCAGGATCAGGAGCCTTTGCAGGTAAATTTAAAATAACTTTTAGTAGTTCTGCTCCCTCTGCATCTATGTTTCCAGTAGACTCAAACGGAGATGTTATCGCAGGAGCATCTGAAGTGGGCGTAAACGGTGTGGGACTAGGATTATATTACGTGACTGCTCCGGCATTCAATTCTAGTAACCAATACTTTGTCTACGTTGATCAGAATCCAAATACGTTTGGAGGCACAAGAGACATAACAGCCACTGGTGTACAAACTAAAACAATTACTCTAACTGATGATTGGCAACTGGCGGACAGATTCACATCTCCACAGTTTACTGTATCGAAGGCAGTTAAGTTTAACGCACAGCCATTATATCTCACTATTGCAATGCACGATGACGCTAAAATAAATAGCATTGTCGTTGAAGAAATCACAGAAGATAATGTACAAGTAAAGACTCCTAAGTTTATTAAAGGCGATGAGTGTCCTAACTTGTCTATCGTAGCAAGTGGACTATCTAGTAACATATTATCTCCATCTGCTTTTCAGTCAGACGATAGAACTTCTAGTATCAGGTTCGATACACAGACATTGAATCCTCTTAGACCAGGAGTTAAGATATACTCTTTCTACATTGCGCCTAATAAGCCGGCACAGTTCGATCTATCTAACATATTCGGCAGAGACAGAAAAGGATTAGCTAGAGGTTTGCTAAATAATCAAGCACTATTCTTAACTGCATCAGCAGTTGACGGAGTATCTACGGGTAATATCGAAATGACTCTTACGGCGAAGGAACAATAATGGCTAGTTATAGAGGATTAAATGTACAGAAAGCGATGAACGATGTCGATAATAAGGCACAATCGCTAATCAATCTAGGTCTAGACCAACGAGATTTGGCTTTAATAAGCGGAATTGCTGCCGCTGGAATAACAACTAACGAACTACACACTCTAGCAGGTTTAGTAGTAGATCAGAAGAAATCTCTGTATTCTTTAGGCGAATCTGCTGAAACTCTTGAAGGCATATTAACAGGCTTGCAAGATATTCAAGTATCTCAAGAATATAACATACAGTACGATGATCAAGTGCGAGCCTCTGCAATCAAGTATAACTATTTAGATTTTGCCCTTTATGGCACAGTCAATGAAACAAAAAGCGCAGACATATCAACATCACGAGTATCTTCTTGGTCAACTATTGGCACAACAATACTATACGGCGGTGAGATTAAAGTCACTGGTTCACAGATCGAGCTATCTTCTTTGAAAGCAACGACGGCTCCAGTAACTAAACTATTCAGATCGGAAATACCGACACATACGTTAAAATTAAATATTAATGGTTCACCGCAAACTTTTCTTGCGATGAAAGGCATACCGATGGAACTTCAAGGGTTCTTTAGAAATGCTAATCTTAGTCATGCAGTCACAGCAGTGCCAGACTCTCTGGGTGACGTGCCTGGCACATGGAGAATAGTTAATAACGACAACGGACAAACATATAACTCTGGTGATGGCACTTCGGCACATCCAGGCAACCGTGGAGTAGGAGCATTGGGTAGTCCAGCAACTTATCCATTCAGAGATAGTTCTAATAGATCGAGAACCGTACAGTTCTACTATGATCCATCTAAGATACTTGAACTACGTACACCTTCAATAAACATCACTAACTGGACAACATCTAAGTTGCCCGCTTTGCAGAGACTAGACATAAACAATAATGACTTATATGTTCTACCCAGTTTCAGAGGAGATGCTACCAGTAAAGACGGCATATTGACTCCTGGAGGTCTAGCTCCAGTTCTACAGCAAATAGTATTATCTTCTAACAACTTATCGAGAGCAAGACACGCAGATGGCACGCAAATTGTTGCCACTCATCAGCTAAACACTTTACCCACAACCCTTACAGATTTGACTATGAACGGAGTGTTTTCTGATAGCACAGATATCGATCTTTTAGACTATCAACTTTTATCTGTTCTCAACTTTCACACATACTACTCACGTAATGCACAGAGAAGAATGACTGGAGGCACAGTATCTCCAAAAGTTTACACTAACGTTTCGGCAGGAAGAGGCATAAAATCTTATATGATGTATAATCAGCCATATCCCCAGTTGGCTGACGGAGTATGCACAAGTAATAATTTAACGGATCTAAATTTTCCTTGGTGTGGTACTAGTGCTAAAGAAGGCGGTGGTGAGATTACTATTGCCAGCCCAGTGATAGGCAGTTTTCTGTCTTATGGTAATGGTCATAACGTAGTTGATATGAGTAGTAAGAGTAATCTGGTCACTTACGTTCAACAATATTCGAGTGGCGGTTCAACTGCCGGTCAAAAAGCTATAGGTAGTAAGTTTGCTGGATGTTCATCATTAGGACAGCTAAACTTTTACGCATCTGCTGTTACTGGCAATATAGAGACTGCGTTTTCATCACTACAATCTTTAACGTATCTGGAACTTAGATGGACAGGGGTCAGTGGAAGACTAGATGATAATAGTTTTGCGAATACCAATTCACTACAATATCTGCTTCTTGCAGGATCTGGTTATAACACTTCAGACTTTTTCGGCACACAGGATTCTATTGACAATAACTCTGGTAGTGGAGAAGTATTTAAAAACACACTCGACCTTAGGTGGATGTATCTTTATAATAATGGCAACGCCGCAGGCAAGTTGCCAGACTTCAGTTCTAACGTTAATCTAACTGGATTATATTTTCACAGCACAGGAATTAATGGACCACTTCAAACTTTTGCTAATAACACGAGTCTATACTATTTACGAATAAGTAATTGTCAAGTTAGCGGTACTGTTCCTGCATTCACGGGCAACGGTCTTCGGTACATATATCTGTACTCTAATCAGCTTGCCGGTCAAGTTCCTAAATTTACTACTCCGTATCTCTACCAGTTATACTTACAGTACAATAATCTTACTGGCAATATTCCAGACCTGTCTGGGTGTACTCGATTGCAGAGAGTTTATCTAAATAACAATAGTATAAATGGATATACTCCAGGTGCGTTGAAGTATAACTCATCACTGTCTGTCATAGATTTCAGTAATAATCAGTTACCTAATACTGCAGGGTCAAATATTATAGCGGATCTATATGAGAACATAAGTCTTAATCCCAGAACTGGAGTATCTGTTAACTTACTGGGTAATTCAATGACTAGGGAAGGCATACAAAACGATGGCACAGAAGGAGAAACAAGCACAGCTAATAAACTAAGCTTCTTGGAAAACTTCTGGACTATTCTAATATAAGGGCTGAGAGATGGCACAAGGATTTGTAAGAACATTAAATTTCCAAGAAAGTGATACTGGTGCGCTAGACAGAGGCATACTAGATAACTTGGGAGGACTAAACATAACAAATGATTTGCTACTCTTTGATGGCAACTCCAAATTTATATCTAAACTTGTTGCCGCTGACTATAGTGTCGCAAATAATATAGTAACTGTTACAGGTGAAGGTAAGGTCGCATTCTCGGATGGAACTAAGCTGTCTTTTAACTCAGCACCATCATCTTTCATATACACCGTATTTAATTCCAATGGCGTTGATAAGTTCCAAGTAAAGAATGCCGCAGGTGCAACAGTAACTCCAGCCGGTATCTTACGTAGAAGTGACTATATCACTCAAACAAATTTAGCTAATCTCAGTGTTAAGAGACTGGAGACTAATGGAGGAATTAGCTCTGGAATATCAGTAGACAGTGATGGTGGAGGAGATGTATTCAACTCTTTCACGTCTAACTCACAGATTGCATATATCGAAGATAAGCTAGGACTGTTCTACTATAAAAGGTCTAGAATACCTCGTAACTACGAACTGAGTACTTTCAGCATTCCTGTTAAATTTTCTGGTGCAATCACAATAATGAACAGTGTAGCTACGTCTAGCACTGTACCTAGTGCCACTAGTCCAGGTTTATTTATCGTAGATGCGTCAAACCCTTCAGCCACTGCTGTACGTGCATTCAGCGATTCATCAAATCCCTGGTCTACAGTTTCTGGCGCTCTTCATACAGACGAAGATAACGCTCAAGCTAACAGACTATTCTTTGATCCAGCCTCACAGCCTACTACTCCAAATATTAAAACTGTGAATGCTTCAGGAACTCAAGTTACCTTAGTGACAACTGAGACAAACGTAGTATCATCAGCGACTCATAAATTGCCTGTAGAAGTTAACGGTGAAACGTACTTTCTACTTCTTAAAGTTTAAGTCATTAATATCTTATAAGTGGTTCCTGATGAAGTCTGAAGTGGAAAATACTTGACTGCATTTGTTGGCGGAGATATCGCCACAATATGATTAGTGGGCAAAGTAATTGCTATTTCACCGAAAGCTAAACCCTCTACTTCTAAATTTGCATTAGAAGAAGGTGTAGCAAGACCTAAAGCAGTGCCTTCAAATGGCGGTGCAGTATTCAGAGGAATAATACA
>Ga0115008_10002284_pt1 | contig 15902 bp, 13 predicted proteins | sample FraStrMetagenome_FD_87164 | JGI IMG/M metagenome (GOLD analysis project Ga0115008, IMG submission 87164) | Marine eukaryotic phytoplankton communities from Arctic Ocean - Fram Strait ARC3M Metagenome | ecosystem: Environmental > Aquatic > Marine > Oceanic | place: Fram Strait | collected...
ATCAGCGCATAAAATAAAGTAGAGTGCAGTGAAGTCCTGAGATGAGCCTGCAAAAATGATGGCGGCGCTGGCTTCAGGTGCGAATGGCCCGGTTCACCCAATGCCGGTACCCAGTTTCCACAACAGGTGCAGGTCGACTATATCCGCCCGTTCCCACTGGATTGATCAGCTAAAAGAGACTACGGAAAGAGACTTTAAAGGGATAGAGACCGGTTAATTTGAACTAGCGTCTCCAGAGGATTGGCCGATTGCGTAATAGGTCGGCCAATCACCAGATAGTCACTGCCCATCGCTATAGCCTGCGGGGGGCTAACCACACGGCGCTGATCGTCAGCGACACTGTCAGGCAAGCGTATACCAGGGGTAATCAATTTAAAATCCGCACCTAGCTCAGCCTTTAAAGAGCTGGCCTCCTGAGCCGAACAGACCACACCATCCAAACCAGACTGCTGGGCCAGACGCGCTAAACCCACAACCTGTTCCGCGGGGCTGCAGGCAATGCCCAGCTCCCTCAGGTCGGTTTCGTCCATGCTGGTGAGCACAGTCACAGCAATCAACAACATAGCACTGCCCTGCTGATCCAAAACCTGCTTGGCCGCTGACATCATACGACTGCCACCAGAGGCGTGCACATTGGCCATCCAGACGCCCAGATCGGCGGCAGCGCTGACCGCCTTAGCCGTGGTATTGGGAATATCGTGAAATTTCAGGTCGAGAAAAATATCAAACTCCATAGCCACCAACGTTTTGACCAGATCGGGCCCGGCGCGAGTGAACAGCTCTTTGCCTACCTTTAACCGACATTGAGTGGGATCCAGCTGCTGAGCCAGAGCCAGGGCTGCGGCGGGGTTATCGAAATCAAGGGCGACAATCACCGGAGATTGGGAATTGCTCATAAATAGATTAATCCTTTTTGAGCGCGCGATTTAGCTTGCGACGGTAATTGGCGATAATAACTGAGCTGGCAAAGATACCAAGCAGGGTTCCGGAGGCAACAAATATCAAAAGCCACAGACCCAGACTAATTGTCGGGGTGCTAAACAGAATAAAATTAACACTGATTAACTGGCTGTTCTCCATAGCGAACAGGGCACCCACCAGAGCGATGGCAGCCACGACAATAAATTGAACAAACAACCAGAGTGCGCGCACAAAAAGCCTCCTGCAGGCCTGAGAGATAGTTTCGCCCGCCATTGTAACCGCTGATGACAGCCTCGACAAAAAGCCCGCAAAAATAAGTATTCTACAAGACAAAAAAAATGCGCCGTGGACAGTATCCGCGGCGCACTTTTATATTTTGTCTAGCTGTCTGCTAATTACTTCTTAGCAGCACCAAAACGCTTGTTGAAGCGATCGATTCGACCACCAGTATCAACAATTTTCTGCTTGCCAGTGTAGAACGGATGACAGGCAGAGCAAACATCTAGATAGATGCCTTCAGCGCGTGTTGAACCGACTTTAATAACGTTGCCACAGCTGCAGGTTGCAACTAATTCGTTATAGGCTGGGTGAATCTCAGTTTTCATCATATACTCCAATTCGCGAGCCGCCACCCCATCGTGAAACTGTTAAACTGGGGTTCACTGTAATGTGAAACCTAGCTCACTTCCCGCAAGGCACGGTAGGCCATTTCTAAAGAGCGCGGATTCTAGCAGAAATAAACCAGGTTACAAAAGGAATTCTCAATTTTTTATGGCCCATTTAGAGCCTTTAATTATTCGTGTTGCAGTGCCCTCACCCCTGCGCCGGCTATTCGACTACCTAGCCCCAGCTAATATTGATAAAAATCAAGCGGAGCAGGAGCTGCAGCCCGGCTGTCGCGTGCTGGTGCCCTTTGGCCGTCGCCAGGTAACCGGACTGATTATTGAAACCAGCCAACAGACTGAATTTGATCTCAACAAGCTCAAACCTATAGACCAGCTGATCGATGCCGAACCCCTGCTGCCAGCCTCATTATTTAAGCTGTTTATCTGGGCAGCCAACTACTATCAACAGCCCATTGGCGATGCGCTATTTTCCACATTACCTGTGCTGCTGCGCCGCGGTGAACTGCCACCAGAGCCCGGCCAGCCCGGCTGGAAGCTGAGTACACTGGGGATGGGGCTGGGGCCTGAGTCACTTAAACAGGCACGCAAACAGCGGGCTCTAGTAGAGTTGCTGCAGGATCAGCAGACAGGGCTAGCAGAATCTATTATTTTGCAGTCATTCTCTCGCACCATTATCAAACAGCTTGAGCACAGAGGTTTGATTGAAGCTGTGGTGATTCCTCCTGGCATCAGGCCTGTGGAAAATCTACTTAAGCAGGATCCTCTGCGCCTGTATAGCTCACAGCAAACTGCTGTGGATGCAATCCAAAGCCATGGTTTTAATAGCTATTTGCTGGACGGTGTTACCGGCAGCGGCAAAACCGAAGTCTATCTGCAGTGCATAGATAAAGTGTTGCGCTACGGTCGGCAGGCACTGGTGTTGATTCCCGAGATCAGCCTGACACCACAGACAGAGAAGCGCTTTCGCGACCGCTTTAACCAGCCTGTAGTCACATTGCATTCTGGACTCAGCGACAAGCAGCGACTGGCAGCCTGGATGCAAGCCAAAACCGGGGAAGCAAAGATTATTCTGGGCACCAGATCGGCGATATTTACGCCATTGGCAGCCCCGGGGTTAATTATTCTCGATGAGGAGCACGACCAGTCCTACAAGCAGCAGGATGGCTTTCGCTACTCGGCCCGAGATCTAGCGGTAATTCGTGCTCAGCAGGAGAGTATCCCTATTATTCTGGGCTCTGCCACCCCCTCATTGGAATCTCTCAATAACTGTGCCAATGGTCGCTATCAGCATCTGATACTAAACAACAGAGCCGGAGATGCAGTACAACCAGACTGGCAGATAATCGATCTAAAAACTGAGCGCGTCGAATCCGGTATAGCAGCTTCAACATTGGCAGCCATAGGTACAACCCTCAGCAGGCAACAGCAGGTGCTGGTGTTTCTCAACCGGCGTGGCTATGCCCCTGCGCTACTCTGCCATCAGTGCGGCTGGACCGCAGATTGCAATCAGTGCGATTCGCGACTCACAGTGCACAGAGCCCGCGGTCGCCTCATCTGTCACCACTGCGATCATCAACGGCGTATTCCCCAGCAATGTCCAGGCTGTCAGGGCCAGCAACTGATCGCCGCCGGTGAGGGCACCGAACGCAGCGAAGCCTATCTGCAGCAATGTTTTCCCGACAGCAAAGTGCTGCGAGTAGATCGCGACAGTACCAGGCGCAAAGGAGCCATGCAGCAGGTGTTTGATACTGCAGACAGTGGCGAACCCTGTATTTTGATAGGCACTCAGATGCTAGCCAAGGGACATCACTTTGCCAATGTCACACTGGTCGCGGTTTTGGATGCAGACAGTGGACTGTTTAGCCCAGACTTTCGCGGCCATGAGCGCACAGGCCAACTGCTAACTCAGGTGGCTGGCCGCAGTGGCCGCGGCAAAGCCCGGGGACAGGTGTTGATTCAGACCCATCAGCCAGAGCATCCACTATTGGAGCTATTGATGACTCAGGGCTATGGCCAGTTTGCCAGAGAATTACTGACCCAGCGTCAATTTAGTCAGCTGCCTCCCTTCCGGCATATGGCAGTTATCCGCGCCGAAGCCCAGCAGGCTAGCGACGCAGACGATTTTTTACAGCTAGTCCGTCAGCTTGCAGAAAATATTGCACCTCCCAGCCCAGATCTTTCCTATCTGGGGCCCCTGCCAGCAATGATGGAAAAGCGCGCAGGACGCTTTCGCTATCTGCTTCAGCTAGAGGCAAAGCAGCGCTCTGCTCTGCAGGCACTGCTGTCTCAGTTGGCACCTCAGCTAGAATCTCACCGGGACAGCCGCCGGGTGCGCTGGTCTATTGATGTAGATCCCCAAGAGCTATAAAAAAACGTTTAATGATAAGGATATTGTTTGGTAACAGCAGGTTCCTTAACCTACAATTGTCTGCTACCGGAATAGGCTCAACCCATGGCTCGTAATTACCCAAGAAAATCTGCTACACGCTCAACGCAGAATAAGTCTGCAGGCTCGTCCTCTGCACCAGCATTTTTTGCCGGTATGCTGGTTGGTGTGCTGGGCATGTATCTTATGCCCATGGTTTTTGATGGCAAAATAGCTGACACCAAAGCCATTACCAAAGCTGCGGAAAAGGTCGAAATACCGGATGTTAAATTTAGCTTTCACGATATGCTGAAAGAGTCAGAAATTGTGATTCCGGAAGATCAGCAGTCAAAAGACCAGGCTGCAGATCGAAAAAATTATGTCTATTCCCTGCAGGTGGGATCATTCAGAAATAAAGCCGATGCCGAGGGTTTGCGCGTTAAACTGCTGCTGCTCAACCTGACCGCCAGTGTTGAAACATCTGAAGCTGTCGCAGGTGATGTATGGCACAGGGTACTGGTAGGCCCCTTTGCCAATACCTCCAAAACTGCAGCGGCGCGAGCCAAACTCTCGCAAAATGATATAGATAGCCTGCTGGTTAAACGCAAGCTCTAGAGGTAGGCGTCGTACTCCATCAGCGTGACTCTGCTGTCAAACTCCTGTTTTTCCATACGCTTGCTCTGGGCATAGTTTCTCTGCATCTCAGAGCCCAGTGCATCGCGAATAAAGTCTGACTGTTCAAATGCTTTAATGGCATCATTCCAAAAATGCGGCAGCTCAGGTTCAACCTCTCCGGCATCGCCCTCTACCGCGGCTGGTGCCACCAGCTTATTCTCAATGCCGTAAAGAGCCCCTGCCAACATAGTAGCAACCGTAAGATAAATATTGGCATCTGCGCCCGCGACTCTATGCTCAATGCGGATGGCCCGCTGATCACCGCCGGGAATACGAATCGCCGTGGTGCGGTTTTCATAGCCCCAGTTAGGTGCCAGCGGCGCATAGCAGCCAGGCACCATACGTCGGAATGAATTTATATTGGGGGCAAAGATGGCCATGCTGTCGGCCATAGTTGCCAGAGAGCCGGCAACCGCCTGATTGAGCAGTTCCGACCCAGAGTCAGTGCCGTTGTTAAAGACATTGTTGCCATCGGTATCGATCAGGCTGAAATGAATATGCATGCCATTGCCCACCTGATCGGCGAAGGGCTTAGCCATAAATGAGGCCACCCGATCATGGCTGCGGGCAACCTGACGAATCGCACGCTTGAGCATGCTGCCCTGGTCACAGGCTCGCAGAGCACAGTCTTGATGATCGAGATTGATCTCAAACTGGGAGGGACCAAACTCAGTGATCAATGTATCAACTGGCAGGTTCTGAATCACTGCGGCCCGATTAATAGCATCCATTAGCGGTGCAGTATCGCGCATTGCGTCCAGACCATAGGTCTGACCGCCCAGGGCTGGACTGCCATCCAATGCCTTTTGACTGTGCTGGGGAGCACCAAACTGGTCGCGGTCCAGTTCAAATAGATGAAACTCCATCTCACTGGCCACCACAGGAGTTAAACCCAGCTTGGCGAAACGTTTGAGGATATTTTCCAGGGCAACCCGGCAGTCGCCCTCGTAAGGCGTCTCACCAGTAAAGTCACCCATAGAGACTATAATCTGGCCCGTGGGTCGATCGGCCCAGGGCACAGGTGCCAGGGTGCCGGCATGGGGTCTGCAAACACCATCTTTATCCCCGGTTGCGGTAACCAGCTCCTCTAGATCACGACCCCAGCTATCCAGAGAACAGCTGGTCTGGGGCATTTTATAGCCCCCCTTAAACAGCTTGTCTATCTGTTCCCGCGGCAACCATTTGCCCCGCTGAGTTCCATTGAGGTCGTGCAGCAGTACCTCAAATATCTCTATGTCCGGGTGCAGTTGCAAAAACTGCTCTAGCTGCTGATCTGGGTTATCCATTTTAAATCCGCTATTTGTCTGCTATTTATCTGTCTGCTTGTTGGCTCAGGGAGCTAGTATGCCACTTTGCTCTATATAAAAAATCTGCCAGATGCACCATCTACCCCTAGAGGGTATTCGGCGACCACCCTGGTGCATTAGTATGGAGCAAAGTATTACCTCAGAGTCAAAAACCAACAACAGGGGGTTAGTCATGCTCAGTAGAGCCTTAGGTCCCATCTTGCTAGTCACTATCAGTCTTGCCGGCTGTCAGGAACCAACAGTCAGTATGGCCGAAAAAGTATTTACCGGGGGCACTATCTATACCGCAGATAGCAGCCAGTCCGTAGTTTCAGCTATGGCCATATCTGGTGATCAGATACTTGCTACAGGCAGCGACAGCAGTATGGCAGCCTTGATAGGCGAGCATACCCAGGTGATTGATCTGCAGGGCAAAATGATTATTCCCGGCCTGCATGATGTGCATATCCACCTGCCCGGTATAGTGGAATCTGACAGCTGCGATCTCGCCAGCACCCCCTATTCCCTAGAAGATCTGGTACCCAGATTAAAGCCCTGTCTGCAGGGGTTGGACGCCGGCGAATGGCTCAGCGTAGATCAGTGGTCCTACACTGCGGGCAACGAGCCCTCAGAGAGGCTGCCCACAGTGCGCGCAGCGCTGGATGCAGTGTCGACCGAACACCCTATTATGCTGCTGGGCAATGACGGCCACCATGGCGCAGTCAACAGCTATGCCCTGGCTCTGGCAACCGACAAATACGGCAACCAGGTAGGCCTTAGCGCTGAGACTCTAGCCGCTGAATTTGTCGACTTTATCGCCACAGTAGGAGTAGATGCCAGTGGAGAGCCCAATGGCGCTCTCAACGAGGATGCCCGCAAGCTGGTCAATATACCTAATCTCTGGGGCTACCCCGCCGTAGATAACCAGTTGGTAAGCAGAATCAGTGACAAGCTGGCAGCCAATGGAATTACCTCGGTTCTAGACGCAGCGCTCACCAGCAAAGATATCGCCGGATTTGCCAGTGCCGCAAAAGACAGTGCACTGACCTACCGTATGTCCGTCGCCTTTTATGCTGACTTTGAAGATTACCGACCTCAGCCGGATGCGGCCATTGATGTAGATGCTGTGGTTGCTGATATGCAGAATCTGCAGACAGCCCACCGGGGAATTGCCAATTTTAAACTGGACACCGCAAAAATATTTATTGATGGGGTTACCGAGGGCAATCCCCATTCCCACCCCCCCACCTTGCCCAATGCGGCCTCCCTGAAAAACTATTTGCAGCCTGTTTTCAGTGCAGACGCTGAAACCGGCGCTATCTCAGTGCAGTCCTATGTGGATACAGATTCTGCTGCCTGCATTCAGGGGCGCAGATTGAGCTCTGCGGCAGATAAAAAAGCCTTTTATCGAGAGCATGGTTTTCTGGTCGCCCAATGCACCCAAAGCAATGGCCTGTTAGAAAAAGAAGCTGAATTTTTATACAACTACACCCTGGCGCTATTTAGTGCAGGTATCAATGTGCACAGCCATGCCATTGGTGACAGAGCGGTGCGTTTTGCTCTGGATGCCTTTGAGGCGGCCCGCAAAGCCAGCCCAAATTCACCAGCTAACCTGTCTATGGCCCATGCGCAGTTGATTGACCCTGAGGATATAGGCCGGTTTGCTGAACTGAATGTCTACCCCACATTTACCTATGGCTGGATCGAACCAGATGTGGGCTATCTGATGACTGTGTCTCCCTTTCTCGACCAGATTAAATCGGTGGAAGATTTATTTGACCCCAGTGACTATGGCTTCAGTAATTCCTATCCCGCGGGCTCTATAGCGGCTGCTGGCGGAGTCTTAACTGCAGGCAGCGATGCCCCTGTAGATACCAGAGAACCCAGACCCTTCTTCAACCTGGAAAAGGCGGTTACCAGACAACAGGATGAGACCGGCAGAGTGTACAACCCAGCCGAAAAAATCTCTCTGGCCGATGCTCTGGATGCCTATACAATCAACGGTGCCAAAATGCTGCAAAATGATCAGATCAGCGGATCATTGGAGGCGGGCAAAAAGGCAGACTTCGTTATTCTGGATACCGACCTGCTAGCATTGGAGGCCGCGGGCAATGCCCATCAGATATCCGCTACCCAGGTGCTCTCAACCTGGTTCGACGGACGTAAAATCTATGGGGCTGACTAGAGTCAACTGAGGTGGGACAGGGCTCGCCCACCCCTTTGGGTACATGACTGCGGGCCTTCTCTGGTGTCTAATAACAGCAGTGAACCACAACCTTTTCCCTGCTGTAGTATTCAGTTTCAACCCCAGCGCAGCAGCCGATTAATTAAGCAATCCGAGAGACCAGCTATGACCAAGATGCTAACGACTGAACAGTGGCAGCAATTAGATGCGCGTCGTCATCTGCATCCCTTCACCGACTTTGGCGACTATGCAAAAAAGCCCGGCAGAATTATCAACCGCGCTGAGCATATTTACATCTATGACACAGATGGCAATAAACTGCTCGACGCCATGTCTGGACTCTGGTGCTGCAGTCTGGGTTATAGCCAACCGAAAATTGCTGAAGCGGTAAGCAAACAGTTTCAGGAACTGCCCTACTACAATAATTTTTTCCAGTGCAGCAATGCACCGGCAGTAGAGCTGGCCGATCGCCTAGTAAACATGACCCCAGATCAGTTTACCCATGTGTTTTTTACCGGCTCCGGATCAGAGGCCAATGACACTAATATCCGCCTGGTGCGCCGCTACTGGGATCTTAAAGATCAGCCCAACAAGCGCATTATTCTATCTCGCACCAATGCCTACCACGGCAGCACCATTGCCTCAGCCAGCCTGGGTGGCTTTGAGTTTGTCCATAATCAGTTTGAAACCCTGCCCTATGTTCAGCATATAGCCGACCCCAACTGGTACTGCAGCGGCGGTGAGCTCAGCGCCCATGAATTCGGACTGCAGGCGGCCCGTGAATTAGAAAAACGTATTGATGAGCTGGGGGCTGAAAATGTCGCCGCCTTTATTGCCGAGCCCATCCAGGGAGCCGGTGGCGTAATAGTGCCACCAGACAGCTACTGGCCAGAGGTCAGCCGTATCCTTAAAGAGCGCGACATTCTGTTTATCAGCGACGAGGTGATCTGCGGATTTGGCCGCACAGGTAACATGTTTGGTTGCCAGACATATGGTACAGAACCAGATCTGATGACCTTTGCCAAAGCGGTTACCAATGGCTTTCAGCCTCTGGGTGGTGTTATGGTCAGCGAGAAAGTGGCCAGTGTGATCACAGGTTCCGGTGGTGAGTTTGGCCATGGCTTTACCTACTCCGGCCATCCGATTGCCTGCTCTGCAGCGCTGGCGACCCTAGAAATTATTGAAAGTGAAAATATGGTGGACCTGGTAGCCAACGATGTGGGCCCCTATTTACAGAGCAAATGGCAGGCTCTGGCAGAGCATCCGATTGTGGGCCATGTGCGCGGTATTGGCATGCTGGGTTCCATCGAGCTGGTGCGCAACAAAGCAACTAAAGAGCGCCTGGAGCCAGAACAAAAATCTGGCGGTATCTGCCGTGAGTTCTGCATCAGCAATAATTTAGTCATGCGCGCAGTGGGCGATTCAATGATTATTTCACCGCCATTTGTCAGCAGCCATGAAGAAATTGATCTATTAATCGAACGTGCAACCAGTGCGCTAGACGCCACGGCGCACCATTATCAAGTGAAGGGTTAGCAACATGGCTGGCGATTGGGGAAAATTTAATTGGCAAGATCCATTTAATCTGGATGATCAGTTAACGGATGAAGAGCGGCTGGTGCGCGACACTGCGGCCAACTATGCTCAGGAAAAACTCGCACCCAGAGTGCGTCAAGCCTTTAGCAACGAAGCCACTGACCGAGCTATCTTTAACGAGATGGGCGAATTGGGCCTGCTGGGCGCCACTATTGATGGCTACGGATGCTCCGGCGTCAACTATGTCTGCTACGGGCTGGTGGCCAGAGAAATTGAACGGGTGGACTCCGGTTATCGTTCAATGATGAGCGTGCAATCCAGTCTGGTGATGTACCCCATCTATACCTACGGTACAGAGCAGCAGCGCGAGAAATATCTGCCAAAGCTCGCCACTGGCGAGTGGGTGGGCTGTTTCGGCCTGACCGAGCCAGATGCTGGCTCAGACCCAGGTGGTATGAAAACCCGCGCCAAAACCGTCGATGGCGGCTACCTGTTATCCGGCAGCAAAATGTGGATCAGCAACTCGCCTATTGCCGATGTCTTTGTGGTCTGGGCCAAAACTGACGACGGCATTATCCGTGGGTTTATTCTGGATAAAGACATGAAAGGTTTATCCGCCCCCAAAATTGAAGGGAAGCTGGCACTGCGCGCCTCAATCACTGGCGAGATTGTGATGGATGAGGTGTTTGTGCCAGAAGATCAACTAATGCCTAATGTGCATGGCCTGAAAGGTCCATTTGGCTGCCTCAACTCAGCCCGTTACGGTATCAGCTGGGGCGTTATGGGGGCCGCCGAAGACTGCTGGCATGGGGCACGTCAATACTGCATGGACCGCGTGCAGTTTAATCGGCCTCTGGCTGCTACTCAGCTGATTCAGATGAAGCTGGCCAATATGCAGACTGAAATTAGCCTGGGCCTGCAGGGTTCCCTGCGCGCCGGTCGCCTGAAAGATCGCGGCGAACTGGCTCCCGAACTTATTTCATTAATGAAACGCAATAACTGCAGCAAAGCCTTGGATATAGCTCGTATGGCCAGAGATATGCACGGCGGCAACGGTATCTCCGATGAGTATTCAGTGATGCGCCATATGCTCAACCTCGAGGTGGTCAACACCTACGAGGGCACCGCCGATGTGCATGCGCTAATTCTGGGTCGCGCTCAGACCGGTATTCCGGCCTTCGGGTAAGCCTTATGGCAGGACCACTGGCTGGATATAAAGTACTGGATATGAGCCGCGTTCTGGCTGGCCCCTGGGCCGGTCAGATGCTCGCCGATCTGGGTGCTGAAGTAATAAAAATAGAGCGCCCGGAAGTGGGTGACGACACCCGCCACTGGGGGCCTCCCTACCTTAAAGATAGAGCCGGTAATAATACCGAAGACGCCGCCTATTTCTTTTGCACCAACCGCGGTAAACAGTCGGTGACTGTGGATATCACCCAGCCCGAAGGGCAGGAGATTATCCGCCAACTGGCACTGCAAGCTGATGTGCTGATCGAAAACTACAAGGTGGATGGGCTGAAAAAATATGGCCTGGACTATGCCTCCATGGCTGAGATAAACCCCGGCTTAGTCTACTGCTCAATTACCGGTTTCGGCCAAACCGGCCCCTATGCCGAACGTCCAGGCTATGACTTTTTAATTCAGGGTATGGGCGGACTAATGAGTATCACCGGCGATCCGGACCATGAAAACGGCGGCCCGGTAAAAGTGGGGGTTGCAGTAACCGACCTGTTTACCGGACTCTATGCCGCCAATGCAATTCAGGGCGCTCTGCTGGAGCGTCACAGGTCTGGTCTTGGTCAGTATATAGATCTGGCACTGCTGGATGTACAGGCTGCTGTGCTAGCTAATCAGGCCAGCAACTATCTAACCGGTGGCACTGTTCCTGGCCGCCTGGGCAATGCACACCCCAATATAGTCCCCTATCAGGCCTTTGCCACCGCCGATGGCCATCTTATTTTAGCTGTAGGTAATGACAGTCAATTCAGACGCCTTTGCTCAGTGCTGGATATGCCTGACTGGGCAGATAATAGCGACTATGCCACCAACTCAGCGCGGGTCAGCAACCGTCAGTCACTCTGCACAGAGATTAGTCTGCGCCTCGCCCAGCGCGGCAGTGAGCAATGGTTGCAGCTGCTGGAACAGCATCAGGTACCCTGTGGCCCAATCAATACCATAGATCAGGTTTTTCAGAACCCCCAGATACTGGCTCGCAAAATGTTGGTAACCATGGAGGATAAACGTGCTGGAGAGGTGCAACTGGTGGGCAATCCAATCAACTACAGTCGCACCGCTATAGAATATGCAGTGCCACCTCCATCCCTTGGAGATGACACTGCTTCCGTACTAGGGGAGTACCTCGAGTACACAGAGTTACAAATCGAAACTCTGCGCAATAAGTCGGTTATTTAGCTTTCTGCTGAGCGATCCACTGGTCTATATTCCACTCTAGAATCGCCAGAGGCATAGCGCCGCTGGACAACAGCGCCTCATGGAACAGTCTGCTGTCAAACTGTTCACCCAGGGCCAGTTCAGCCTTAGCGCGCACTGCCAAAATAGCCTGCTGCCCCACTTTGTAGGAGGTAGCCTGGCCAGGCCAGACCACATAGCGCTCAATCTCTCGAGTAACCTCAGCCTGAGTAAGCCCGGTTTTTACCCTCATATAGTCAATGGCTTTTTCCCGACTCCATCGCTTGGCGTGCATACCTGTATCCACCACCAGCCGCACAGCCCGAAACATCTCGTCCTGCAGACGGCCCAGATTGCCCAGAGGGTCTTGGTCGTAGACAGCCATATCAGCAAAGGCAATGCGCTCCGCATACAGGGCCCAGCCCTCAGTATAGGCACTAAATGGGCTCAGCTTTCGCAGCAGTGGGACATCCTCAATTAGCTGGGCCGCGGAAATCTGAAAATGGTGGCCAGGCGCCCCCTCGTGGTACATAAAGGTGGGTAGTTTCCAGCGCGGATTGTCACTGGTATCTTTTTGGTTGATATAAAAACGTCCTGGTGTAGAACCATCCAGCGCCGGCGGCTGATAGTAACCCCCGGGGGAGGAGTCCTGAGCATAAAGAGGTACCCGCAGTATTTCCAGAGGCTGCGGAGGAATGGTGACAAAGTGCTGGTCAGCCATAGCCATCAGCTGATCATTCACCTGGTTTAAGTAGGCAATCTGTTCAGCGCGCCCCTCGTCAGTGTTGGGAAAGTTGTGTTCCGGCAGCTCCATAAGAGTCTGAATTCGCTCAAATATACTGCCTTCGGTCATACCCAGCTCGGTCAAAATTTGAGCCATTTCAAGCTCAATGCGGGCTACCTCAGAAAGACCTAACTGATGTATCTGTTCAGCACTCATATCAGTGGTAGTGTTGGACTTTAGAGCCTGTGTGTAGATTGCCTCGCCCTGGGGCAGGCGCCAGATACCAGCATCATGATTAGTCTCGCTCAAAAGCGTCTCAAACAGGGCTATCATCTCCAGATACTGGGGAACAATCTGATTGTCGACTATATCTACCGCCTGCTCACTGAGCAGCAGCTTGCGCTCTGGACTTATATTGTCGAGTTTCTCCAGCTTGGCTGGCAGGTTGGCAATCAGTACATTGTCGTTGCCCGAGGCCTCGGAAAATGCGCGCATACCCACCAACACTTTTTCAATAATAAAATCCGGTGGCACCGTGCCATTGTCTCTGGCGTCCATCACCCGCAGTTTGACCTCCCCTATAACTCTGCCAAATTCCTCTAGGCGCGAAATATAGCGGGTCAGGCTTTTATCATTAATAATTTGGTGTCGGTCGGTCAAAAACTGTGGCAAGTTCACCATAGGACCAGAAATCTGATTGACCATATAGCCGCCATAGGGGTGCTCTGCGGAGCGAATTAGATCCTCAAAAAACCACGCCGCTATCTGCCAGCTGAGAAGCTCCTGCCCCTCAAGCCCCTCGGGGCCGTAATGATCAAGGCCGGCGCGAGCAGTCCGCAACCTGGCCAAGGACTCCTCCTCCGCCTCCAGGGTATAGGAGGCCAGTTTGCCACTGTGAAAATCCAGAGGCGTATTATCAATAATACCCAGAGCAGTAATCAGTTCAGGAGAATCAATGGCCAGCTGAAAACTCACTTTGTTGATGTAGTTGTTGATGCCGACAGGGGTGGCCCAGAACCAAAAATAGGCTCCCAGCACAGCCACCAATAGTAGGCCGACAAGATATTTAAAAAATTTTATTGCTGCAGACATTTATTGAGCCCCCTAAAAAACCATATCTGGCCCTGAAAGCAGGGCCAGATGCGCTATAGCTTTAACAGTACTAGATTTACAGATTAGACGCGATCAAAGCGCCATTTGGATGCACCAGTTAGACAATATTTCTCTACCCTAGTCCACCATGCGCAAAACAGGTACGGGGAAACCGTTGAAGTCGCAGGCACAGGTGGTGCAGTAGGCGCCCAGATTGGGCATATAGATAAAATCCTCAGCCTGGGTATTGTCTGGCAATGTGTGGCGACCCATAACATCGATGGAATCACAGGTTGGTCCAGCCATGGTCCAGGTACCGGGCTCACCGGTGCGCTCGCTGATAAGATTGACAGGAAAGTCTCCGGTAATCTCCAGTAGGCCTCCGTAGAAACCAGTATCCAGATAGACCCAACGCACATCATCGCGGGTGGCCACACCCACTACCTGAGTCAACAGACAGCCGGCAGATCCTACCAAAAACCTTCCGGGCTCAGCCATTACCTGAATCTGCTCAGGGATAGACTCCAGCGCTTTATTGATCTCAGCACCAATCTCTTCAATGCTAGGCTCATCACCGCTAAATTGCAGCGGATAGCCGCCACCTAGGTTGAGTAGTTCAGGTGCAAATCCATGGTCAGACAGCTTGGCGAACAGCGCTTTTGCTGCCTTGATTCCCTCCACCCAGTTACTGATATTGCCGCACTGGGAACCCACATGAAAGGTAACACCGCAGATCTGCATATTCAGACGTTTAGCGGTTTCAATAATCATTTCTACACCAGAGGGGCTAGCGCCAAACTTTCCGGCCAGAGGCCAGTTAGAGCCTTCATTGCTGACTTCAATACGCAGATAGAGTTTGGCATCAGGCTTGATGGCGGCAATTTTAGTCACCTCTTCTGGCGTATCCACAGAGTACCAGAGCATGCCAGCTCGAGCGGCATGGGCAATAGAGACCGGGGATTTTATCGGGTTGGAGTAGAACACTGTCTCCATATCCACATCCAGCTTCACCATGGCATCTATCTCTGCAATAGAGGCAACTTCGAAGCAGGTACCCTCCTGCTTAAAAATCTGCAGAATTTCAGGATCGGGATTAGCTTTCACCGCAAAATGCGCTCGTACTCTTGGCATAGCTGCCATAAACCGTCGGGCATTGTCGCGCAGTCGCTGTCTGGACATTGCCAGCACAGGCTCCAGATAGTTTTGGGTATGGGGCGCGGTAAAGGCGATCTGCTGACGGCAGTCTTCCTCCACCATCAATCGCTGTTGAGTTTTAATATTGTTATTTAGTTGAACCGCTGCCGCCTGACTCATTTCACACCTAATATAAGTACCTAAGATGGAATTATTGTAGGGCTTTAAATTGTCATTTTGTATTGCCATTCTTATCATTTTGTATATTATTAATTATCAAAATGATTTATAAATTGGCATATTGACATGAAAAATGAACAGCAACTGCTGCGTTTGCTCCAGGAAAATAGCCGTCGTACAGTTTCAGACCTGGCCAATGAGCTGGGTTTAAGTCGGGCTACAGTGCAGCAGACCATGGAGAGACTTGAGCGCAGCGGTGTAATCCAGGGTTACACCATCAAAATTAATCCCCATTACCAACAGCAGCAGGTCAGCGCCTATATTATGATTTCGGTGATTCCCAGAAAGACGGCCGATATTGTTCGCCAGATCCATAAAGTGCCTCAGCTGGATATGCTTTGCACCATTAGCGGTCAATACGATTTAATCGCCAAGGTCACTGAGGCCACCACCGAGGCCCTGGACAATAGCATCGACCGCATAGCTACCCTGGATGGAGTAGAAAAAACTCTCAGCCATATTGTATTGTCCAGAAAGGTAGATAGATAGCGGGCAGACTGGTAACTTAGCGGCTCCAAAAATAAATTATTAGCAGATACTGATCCCCCTATGAGCAAAATAATAACAAAACCCAGCTTACTGGATGCCATCACTCCGGTGGTTATTTTAATTACCATGCTGGCCGGCACTGTGTATGTGTTTGGGCTGGATTCCTTTGGCCCCAATCAGGTGGCACTGATTATGGCCGCAGCTGTAGCCGCCATGATCG
>Ga0115008_10002289_pt1 | contig 15890 bp, 15 predicted proteins | sample FraStrMetagenome_FD_87164 | JGI IMG/M metagenome (GOLD analysis project Ga0115008, IMG submission 87164) | Marine eukaryotic phytoplankton communities from Arctic Ocean - Fram Strait ARC3M Metagenome | ecosystem: Environmental > Aquatic > Marine > Oceanic | place: Fram Strait | collected...
TTCCTCCAATTTGCCGCGCGGAGCGCATATTTATCTGTTCTAGAACATCAATGTTGTTTTTTTGTTTGGTAAAAAAGGCATCTTGGGGACATTGGGGACATTGGGGACATAGTCAGTGGTTACGGTTTTTTTACACCCTTGGAAAGTGACCAATTATTTGTTCTTTTGAATTTCGCTAAAAATGCCTGAGCAAAGCGAAGAAAAAAAACACGAAGCGAAGTCAAAATATCTCGATTTTTGACACGAAGCTTTGCTTCCTGCGTTTAGCTTCGCTTCGCTTTTTGCATGACAGATGCACTCTTGGTTACTCCCACAAAAGCCATTGAAAATGTCTATATCATATTTGCACAGCGCGGGTTCAATCGAAGGCCATCTTTAAAGATTGCTTCTGAATCTTTACCAGAAAAAGATTTAGTGCCCAGGAATACTAACGCCCTCGAGGGGAGATTTAACGTAAAACGAGGCGCTAACTTGACAAATAATCGTCCCATTCTTCAAGTGTATCACTTGATTTGAAACTTGCTACACGCTCGAGAAAACCATCTAAAAAAGGTATGAACACGTACGCTTTTTGGATTGTCAAGATTGCTTATTGGTACGCTTTGCAGTTCGCGTAAAAATTTTTGGACGCGAACATTCGCTTTCGTTTAAACGATTTTGTCCATTACCAGAAATTAATGTGGACAACTAATTGGTCACTTTCTCCCGCAAGGGTTAATTTGAATAAGCCTTTAAATCAAATATTATCAGAATACCGAATCTTATAACGTTTTTGGTGTCCTTGAGTTCGAGCACATGTTTTTGAGAATTCTTGCTTGGTAAGGTACAATTGACCTTGTATAAATTTAACCAGTGCAAATAAGAGCGAAAAGCAGACAGCCCTCAATTTGGAGAAACGCAAATTTGTCAAAACATTCAAATTCACCGGGCAATGATAATTACTCTGTGTACAAAAGCGCTCAAGAAGCAGCTGACGAATTCTCAAGATTCAAAATTTTCTCCTTCAGGCGATGAGTTTATCATGTCGATAGCGCTCCTCGTGATGCATTCTCAGATTCTGATATTTGATGCTCAAAGAGTTGTTTAATAAACTCTACGGCATTCTGGTTTGTCGCGATTAGCTGCTGCTATTTCAAAATCGAAATAATTGCATTTTGCCCCAATCTGCTTTTCTCAGAGTTTTGCGATTTCAATACGTAAATTGCGTAAATTTTTTGATTCCTCGAGAGGTCAAAGGATTGAATTAGCTGCCGTGCTGTTCTTTGTTGTTTAATTTTTATAGATAATACGATTTTATTTAACGAGCCACTCATTTTGGTCGTAATGGACAACTGTTCGGGGTACTCGAACAACGAGATTACGACTCATTCCAAAACTACTTCTCAAAAAGAGCACACCCTTATTTTATCCTTGCGAAAAAAGAACATTCAAAGGTAAAAAAATCATAAAACTTCGGTTATGTTCGGATATGCATAAATACAGTAGAAAGATCCATAAGGTCACGGGAAATCAACCACAAGCTTTCAGTTTTGCTTGCTTTCAGAGCACAAATATTTGCCATCATTTCAATTCCAACAAAGTGCGCCCAATCAGCAGTTTTTCGCCTTTTCAAATACATATTCCACCAGCTCGAGCTGCTTCCCTTCCACAACGCGAAAAATACATGATAGAGAAAACTCTTGATTTCGCTTTATTCATCACGTAAAAAACATTCCATTCAAGGTAATCGCAACCAGGATGTGCTTTATAGAATTTAATTTCTTTCGTGGACCAAGGTGTTGATTGAGAACGAACTTACTAGCTGCAATAAACAGCTAAAGATAGGATTAACGCTGGCCCACCCTGAACCTGAGGATCTGAGCTAGATTTTTTTTAACTCATGGTCTTTAGAAAACAAGCCCAAGATGACCTTATTACCGATAAAAAGACAGCATACTTTTGAAATATCTCCAATTTCCCCTTCGATAGGTTTTTTAAGGATTGATCGTGGTCCCGAGGTCTGGCCTTCACACAGAACGAGCCCCCGGGCTTAATTTGTTCCGAATGAACTCAATTTCGAAGGTCTGTCCTATGATCTGCCCTGTTATTTCTTTATAAAATTTGCAACAACGTTCCCTTTTTGCACCATCGGAGAAAATAGCCTTTATAGCGGCCAATAGGCTACTCAATCAAATTGATTATCCTGAGAAACGTATATTTACGCTAACATAATCTAATTTCTTGTCCATTTTTGTCCTCATAAATGTCTAAGAGAATTTCCCCAGTGCGGGTTTTATTTTTACGAACAGGATCAATTTGATTAGCATTGCTATGAAGGCGCAGCAGGTGCGCGATTGTTGTAAAGTTTGTATTATTTTTATACGTCTATGAAACGTATCCTGTCATCCTGCCAGGTCAAGATATTTCGTAAAAACAAGAGAAAGCGCCTTCAAATTTTAAATTAATCAAAAATATTAACAGTATTACCAAAATCGTTAAACAAAAATCCACTCAAATTCCTTTTCTCTACTATTCTTCCGATGTTATGACTTACCATCTGTTTCTTTTTAGAAAACGGGCACTTTAATGGCATTTGTGCCCATGGATAGCGATAAACTCAACAGCTTACTTCCATTTACAAACGAGGAATGCAGTTCGGAAACTCTATCACCGGATGTCTCCAAGGAATTCGATGAGACTTTTCAATTCAAAAACGAGGTTAGCTCAAAATACCACGAATTAGCTTTAATTTTAAACTCAGCCGATTTTCAAAACTGAGCTCAACACGGACTTTTCCGCGCAGACTTCACTGGATGAGGCAATGATCTGGGATCAAGGCTCATCATCTAACAACCCAACCCTCAATGAACAGTTCCAACACAGCTACGATGACGCTTTGCTTGTTTTCGACGAAGGTTTAGAAGAATCTTCGCATGATCAAATTGACTACATAAATGCGCCAGTAAGCGCTCCTCCTCAAGTTCAGCATGTTCAACAATTTCATCAGTCACCGACAGACATTTCCGTTCCTTTTGTAGGTGCTGATCAAATGTAAGTCGCCAAAATCATCCACTCTTCTATCCTTTTTCCAGGCTTCAAGATTCTTTGAACAGAATACAGGCGACGCACAATCAAGTCCCTCACATCAAACGATTCAAGTCAGTTTCCGATGGATCTGACGAATCACTTGGCTCCCCACTCGGTTCCGACCTCGACGATGTCTTCTTAGATGTCCTGAGCAAGGGAACAGCTGAGCCGCAACACAATCAAATGAGCAACAATATGCCAGGAAGTTCCACATCGTTTTCCTTCCCGCCCGAGCCAGATTTTGATAACGACCTCAAAAGTGGAAATGTCGTCAAAGGACATCTTGTCACGCTGAAAGGAAAAGACGGAAAAGAAAAAGTTTTTTTCTTGGACCCGAGCAACCAATTCCATCCCGTTATCGGAGCGAACCTGACACCTGTCGCGATAAAGGTAACTTTTTCAAACTAGTACTCAATGACAAAGAAAGAGTATTGTATTCAAATGGCGTCAATGATGCCAATTATGATAAATTTTATTGTATTTTTTAATGATTTCATCATTAAAATGCTGCACGTGCTCATCAAGAGGCCAATATTGAAACGCAAAGTTCGATTTTTGAGCCTAGTTCGAATAAAGTCTCATCTTTGATTGATCTGCCTGATAGCTGACCCCGATACTGTTAATCTTGGCAAACAAAATGCCATCAAAACAGTCGATAGAGTACCGAAGTGTAGCGCAAATATTAGTCTTGGGCAAATTTGCGGATTTGCTCTATCTTTCCCGTAAATACCGAATCTCAGAGCGTGGCATATTCTCAACACTGTACCTCTCGAGTCAGTCAGTTCTGAATAAGGTCACTTGAGCGTCGTATCAGTTTTTAGGATACCTCCAGTGTTGTAAAAATAGATGTTTATGAGTTGCAAATAAGATCACTTTATTTAATTAAACGTTCAGCAAGAACCTCGAACAGGAACGGACATCAATGGAACCTCAATCAGAATCTACCCCGATGAGGATCGAGTTATAAGCAGCGAGAGCTTCAGTAACCAGGCAATAACGATCGACCAGATTGACAAGCGCAAACGCTCTCCGCCAAACCTACCACGAAATCATGTCTGCACATTTGAAGGTTGCGACAAAAGCTACACAAAAAGCAGCCACCTGAAAGCACATATCAGGTACTTACAATTAGAGTTATAAATTTTGTGAGCTGCACCTCAGGCCAATTTTTTGAAAAGTGGCGCAGATCAATTGAGCTGATTTTTAAATGACGCAGCTTTTTTCGTTCCAAATCTGTCAAGTTCTTTACATTTTCTTGAAATCAGAGAAAACGAAAAAAATTAATACAGTCAAATTGCCATTCAAGAATAACACAGACTTCAGGCGACACACAGGAGAGAAGCCATACGCTTGCAATTGGCCTGGATGCGAATGGAGGTTTAGCAGATCTGATGAATTGAGCAGGCATCGAAGGGCACACGAAGGCATTAAACCGTACGCCTGCCGATATTGCGACAAAAGATTTTCACGAAGGTCAGTAATCATTATTTGTGGCTCCGGCGGTTATTTGTTTCTTCCGGGGACTGACAATATAATCCAACCGCGCTGGTTGTAAAATAATTAAGCTTGCCAGACTATCTATCAGACATTATTCGTTCTAATCCACAAATTCAGCGATCACCTCTCGAAACACGAGCGCATTCACCGCTTTCCTCGACGACCGCGCGCCAATGCTAACAACGTAGCACTCCTTCCTCGAATGTGCGAGCATGGGGAGCAGTAATATCGATAATTATTAATTATTCAAACTCTTGAAGTTCTCATTTCTTTTTTTTTGAGGAAGCCGGATAAGTACCCACATGTGGAACGAACGAATGTTGTTGCGTTTGTTCAAAAAAAAACTATCAAACGGTGCTATATTATGTTTGAATTACTCTTTACTACAACCTGCGGTTTGAAAACTGTAGTTTGCGAACTTTCTGTAGTGGTGCACTGTATGTTTGATCCTCTTTGCTTACCTTTGTATTATTTATTATGAGCCTGAAGTCACAGTAAGATCTTCAGATGCTTTTAACTAAGTTAAGGGCGGACCTCGGTATCTTTACTGTACTTCAAGGCGCCTTGTAGATGCAATATTTGAAATTATCCACATGTGGCGAAATTTCCAACTGTCGAAAAAAAAATTAAAGGCTTTTTTAGAAAAGCTACCCGACCCAGCTTCCAATCCGCAAAACTGTCCAAGTTCAAGCACGTTTTCCTCATATAAGAATATCAGTCATATTCGCAATTGCTCGCTTGTTGATACAGTCAAATAAGCAGCTCGGCAATGCGGCTGATAACATATCTGTGGCTATCTCGTGACAGTGAGTTGACAAAATTGCCATCATCGCCATTTTGTGGGCGCAGTATAAGTTTATTTTATCGTTAATTTATTTATTTCTGTGCTCCTTTCCTCCCACTAACAAACTTCAACGACCCCTTTTCTCTATCTCTCTCTCCTACAAAGAAAACAAATGTGAGTTACGTACGCGGGGCCCTGTAGAACATGCGGCCTTTATGCGCCCACAATTGACGATGATGGTGGCAATGTAACCTTGCCGGACGCTCTCCAGCACTACCTAGTGGCGGAAGAATTATACATTTTTTTAAAAAATCCAGCCACAGGGTGCTGCTTGCGGAGCGTTCGAACACGAATCATTCTTCTTGAAACACTTCCAAAAATGCAAAAAAAAATAAAAAATCTTTGCGAATCTGCAATCATATTTTCGTCGGCTGTCTGTCTTTTGTCCTAAAATGACTGTTCTTTCTGATAAGAAGCTTCCATATATATATCGGTGATAACAAACTTTAACGTTTATGCATGAGTTTTTGCAGAAATACATCTGTATTTGGTGATAACTTTCCTTGTCTAACGGTGGTTTCTGGACTTTAACGCCGAATTTCTCGACTTCTGGAAAACTTTTTTTCTTGAAGACAAAAGATTGTCGAGAACCTTCCCGAAAGAAAATTGTGAGGATTTCATCATAGAAGTGTTATTGATTTAGGATGCTGACTTGCGAAGGTCACATTTCCCTTTTTGCGATGCGTTTCAGCCTTTGAAATCACGGCATGCTACAGTATTTACACACTTGCGTCAATTCTGAAAGTGTCATGCAGGCTTTCAGCCTTAATCCCCATCAAAATTTGGCAAATATCAAGGAAGAATCGTTCAAATTACTGATAAGAGGTTACAACGCACCAGAGTTAGAACAACCAGCCTTTTGCGAACGACCAATTTGGTCAAAGTTTAACTTTTCCTAGAACCCTAGAACTTTGAGAATATGTAGTTAGATGCTGGAGCAACAACAAGATTTGGACAAAATATTTTGTTCTAGAACCTCGCCGAGAATTATCAGTGTGATAATGATAAGGACACTGAATAAATTTTTAATCAATTGATTTGATTTCAGAATCTCAACTATCAATTTAGTTGCGTCAAACATCGTTCTTTCCAATAAACTCGATAAAAGTCGTCCACCGCAGCCGTTTGCAATTTGATTGATCAGTCAATTAGCAGTTTTTCGAGAACATCTGAGTGCGGCGCTAGTGAGAATGATTCATTTTCCCTTTTTTTCGAATCAAAAAAGGGAAAAGCGCTATAAATACCCCCCATTTTATCTTTTGAGCTCACTTTGTTTTTCAAAGGTAAGTGCGAGATTTATTTTTTAAAAACAGGCAAAGTAAAAGAGAATTTCACAAAAGTCGAGAAATGAGCACCGTTTTTATTCTTGTATATTTACAGTGTAGATTCAACACCCGGCCAAAAGTTCCGGTGTTTTTGGCTTAACCCCTTTTGAGTCAGAATGCGCTCGTAAAACGCTAGATTTTCTTCCGGCGTCACCTAGTTTTTCCAGAATACCACCTCCGTATCAATTCGCCTTACGATTGGCTTCTTATTTTGCATCTGACTGTTAAGTTAACAGTGTTATTAAAAATAGTTAAACTATTTTCTCTGATTATTGTGAGCGGAGAACTTCAATCAGACTAAACTAGAGATTGTCTTAGAGATGAAAATAACTTTGAGCTATCGTGCTAGTCTGAGCTTTTGAAAAGCTGCTTTTTGAATGTTTCTGATGACTGATTATTATAAACTCTGATAAGTCTTTTTCGGTGGTGATTATTTGTGATTCTTCCTAAAGTTCAATTATCTCTTTAAAAAAAACTCTTACACGAGCCAGTTTGTTCATTTTATATTTTCAGAAATCGGAAACACTTCTTTCACGATTTCCTGAAAAAGAATTTTGAAAGAAATCTTCATCGAAAAACCCTTAAAACCACCTGAAAAACCGTAAGTACAAAAAAGGAGATAGTGAGCTTTTTTTAATCGTCTTCTTGTAGATGTCATCTCGTTCTGGGGATTCAAAGTCGCCTTCTGGCGGATCCAAGCCTGGATCTGATGGATCAAGCCTCGACTTGTACTCTGCGCTGGATGCAGAGGCAAGAGCTATGCGAGAGAAACTATCGTCAATCGACGACATTATGTTACCAGGTAAATTATTTGACAGCTTCAGTTGTCCATTCTTAATTTAAGCTCAACGAGCTCCTGGAAAAGCAGGACGTAAAATCGCTTTACGATCCAACTACTATCGGGTAAAGATCAACCCCAACGAGAAGATCTTCCAGCTCGATGTAAATATCAAGGAAGACAACGCGATTCTTGGAAAAGAAAGCGTGAAGAAAACAGATGAGAAGCGCGCCTTCATGATAGCGTTTTTAAAGGAGAAGTTTCCAACAATTCACAACCAAGTGGCGTACGATGGTCAGAGCTCCCTGTACTTTCGTGAAACGATGGGACTAATGATTGCCGAAAACGAAGATGCAGGGAAGACCATGCGCTTTCAATATGCTCCGCGAGGACCGCGAAAGCGCGATTTCAGCGTAACTCTTCGACGAGGTAATTTTATCATAAAAGTCTAAACCTTAAATAACAAATTCAGTTAATTATTTCAACTCCAACGATATCAACCGATATCTCAACGGAGACACGCTTGAGCTTCGAATGGATGCCATCCAGGCTCTCGACATTGTCTTCCGTCATCGAGCGTCAAACGATGTCGTCAACGTTGGCCGCTCATTCTTCCCTGCCAACCAGCCTAACCGAAAAGACATCGGCGGCGGACGAGAAGTCTGGTTCGGCTACCATCAAAGTCTCAAGGCGATCGATGGCAAGTCCGGAGGCACTCTCGCTCTCAACATTGACGCCGCAGCAAAGGCCTTTGTCAAGGAGCAGCTCGGCCACGAGATCGCCATGGAGGTCTTCCGTCCCAGAGGAGGCGAACGCGAGATGGCTGATCACCGATTCTGGAGCGATAGTCGACGAAAAACGCTGGAGAAGTACATCAGCAAGCTCAACTTCATCCCAATGCATCTTAAAAACCGGGATCGAAATTTCAGGTAAGTTACAATTCAGTATAAAATTCTCAATTGAACTTCAAGATGCTCGACGCTATCCCGAAACGGCGCAGATCGTCAGACTTTCATCGACGATAACGGCCGCTCGATCAACATTGCCGACTACTATTTCAAGCAGTACAAGATCAAACTGCGTTTCCCGTCTGCTCCCATGATCCAGGTCGGCACCGGAAAAAATATCAAATACTTCCCCCTGGAGCTCATGCGCGTCGCCCCACGACAGCCTCATCGTGGCCAAGTTGACGAAAACATGCAGGTAAACTTTCCTCAAGATTCTAAGAACTACAATTATATTTATAGTCGAACATGATTAGAGCTATAGCTGATCCCGCGCCAAAAAAAGAGGGGATCATTGACCAAATGGCCAGACGAGCCATCAGTGAGCTGTCTCCGATGGCCGCACTTTACGGCGTGCAGACAAGCGCCAAGATGGAGGAAATCAGCGGTCGAGTTCTTGACGCACCTCAAATGGCCTACGGAAACAAGAAGACGGTCAAGGCGTACCAAGGCGCTTGGGATGCTCGACGCGAGAAGTTCTTCGATGCCAAGAGTTTTCCCAAATGGGTGGTAATCGCGTACCAGGTTAGTTTTAGTCCTTGTTCCTCGTTTGAAATTTTTTTAGGCCCGAATGGACCAGCGTCAGGTGAACGACTTCGCCAACGGTTTGTGCAAGGCTGCAAGCTTCGAAGGAATGCGCGCCAATCCACCAGATCGAGTTCTGATTGCTCAGAACGAGAACGATCTGATGAGATACTACGAGGGCTGCAAGAACAATGGCGTCACATTCGCTCTTATCATTCTCCCACGACGCGACTCGCACATATACTCGATTGTCAAGGAGAAGGCAGAGCTTGTTTTTGGAGTGGTCACGCAGTGCGTGCAGTCGCGCAATGTGGAGCGAGCGAACGCCATGTTTTATGGCAACCTGCTCCAGAAAATAAACGTAAAACTTGGCGGAGTTAACACCAAGGTTGTGAACCGCATCCAGCTATTCACGAAGCCAATTATGATCGTTGGCCTAAGCTTTTCTCACCCTGCTCCGGGTTCTCGAAACCCATCCATCGTCACTGCGTCATTCTCATGCGATGCTTCTGGAACCAAGGTATTTTCAAATAGTTTTATCGCTTTTTATTCATAAACTTTCAGTACTTTATTGGAAAACGTCTCCAAAGCTCACGATTTTCGCTTGCAACTGGAATCAAGGATCTTTTCCTTGAGGGTCTCAAGGGATTCTACAAGCGCGCTAACGGCAAGAAGCCAGAGCGCATTATCGTCTACCGAAACGGTGCCTCCGAAGGTGAGCTCCAGGCTGTTGCGAAGCTCGAAGTGGGGCAAATGAAGGCCGCCTTTGCCGCGCTTCCAGGCAACTACAGGTATTTCAAGCATCATGTTTGCAGCAAATTACTGATATTTAGCCCAAAACTGACGGTTATTGTCGTCAACAAGCGAACTCACACGCGAATGTTCGCTCAGGACAAAGCCGACCAGATTGGCAAGAGTGGAAATGTTCCTTCGGGAACCGTTGTCGACACTGGCGTAACCAGCAAGGGGCTGTGTGACTGGTACCTCAACAGCTCTCAGGGAATCCAGGTAATAACAAAAAAAATTATGGATCTTAATTTTATTAGGGTACGTCGCGCCCAGTGCATTACACACTTCTCCACGACGAGAACAACCTTGACGCGGACAACTTGCAGATGATGTCCTTCCATCTTTGCCACGCATACGCCCGTTGCACTCGAACCGTCTCTCTGCCGATTCCGTGCCTTTATGCGGAACTCATGGGCGACCGTGTCGCTCGATATCTCCAAAGCCGCGTAAGTCTCAAGTTGAGAAGTCTCAACGATAACAATAAGTGATCAATTGAATTGTCATCATTTTGTCAAATACTAACAACCTCGTTCAGGGCATTGGTTCTGATGCTGGATCTGTCTCATCGATGGAGTCTGGCGATAGCGACTTCGAAAAGCTCAGCCTCGACATCAAAACCGAGATTGGTGACATGTTCTTTGTCTAAAAAAATTCCCAGCCTTCCGATATTCCGTCACTAGAAACCGTCATTCTTTCGTCAACATCTGTATAAATATCGAACCTATTTTCAGAGTCTACTTGGTACTTGACTCTTTATTTTCACCCATTTGCATTCGCTCCTAGACTTGTCAGGAATGCCATGACATGTAACCGACGGAAATTCATTGTCTGTCACTCATTCTGGCACTATTTTAATAAAATGAAAACTACTGAAAAAGATTGTTACTCATGATTCATCAATCGAATTATGATGATTATTTTTAATTTTTTGCAGTCCTCAAATTCGAAATGCCTAAAGCTGAAAAAAAAAAGAATTGCTGAAGTCATCTTATTATGCTAGAATGGTATTTACAAAGGCAGGTCAAAGGCGACCAGCGAAGGGCGAACGGATGAGCCCTCATCATCTAGTCAACTGTATATCTAGCGGAATTCCTTCTATGGATACTCAACTACTCGGAGGAGGCATCCCTTTTGGCTATGTTTTGAGCATCGTCCAAGACGACCCCAGCGTGTATTGGAAGCTTTTCGCAAAATTTTTCTGCGCCGAAGGGCTTGAAGCTGATCAAAATATACTTTTGATAGGAAGAGGAGCAAATACGATGGCTAGGGAGCTTCCAGAATCCACCGACTCTCAAGAAAAAGCAAATGTATCAGGAAACGCACAGAATGAAGAGAAATTGAAAATTGCATGGGCTTATCAGAAGAAAAGGCAGCCGATGGGACGTGCTGGGATTAGTCATATCCCAGGTATAGCGACAGTTGTAACTGAAAAGCAGACTTTATTTAGGCACGAACAGATTTGGTCACTTGTATGATGTTTCCACTTACAGAAAATTCGAGAACATATCGAATTGTGTAACTATTATCGACCCTGAGGACAGTTCGAGTAAAGAAGACTTCCACGATAGGATCAATCAGAGTCTGAAGAGATTAAAAGATGATAGTAGTGGCGCTTGGAGAGTTTGTTTTCTTGGTAAGTTATAAGTTTTTATTAATATTTATTTACAATTTAATTAATTAATATTTACAGCTCAGAGTGACAGTTAAATCCTACTGTCTATAATGAATATTATCTATACTTCAGATTTATGATAACTTTTCTGACTCTTCAATGAGCTTTTTAAAACATTTTTTAGATTTCGGGGGTATGTGCTATCCAATGGCGAGCAAATTAGCGAAATTGTTGCTCGATGTACGACTTCTATCAGCTTCAAAGTCTCTTGCCAATAACACGTTTCTACTCACTACGCAAAGATGTGTGGCTGAAACTGTATGCAGATTTTCTGACGCTCAGTATGAACTTGAGAACTTCTTGGTGAAAGAAAGTCAGTTTAAATCACAGTTTGACGGCACGATAGAGGTCAACAAAATGGTGCAAGTTGGTTTGAAGCCGTTTCAGCAGTCTGTTGCGACATTTGGCTTCAAATTAAAACGAAAGAAGTTTACAATAGGTTTGCAACGCAACCAACGTTCTCAAGCTGATAATTGTTGTTAGAGCCTCTGCATCTACCACCGGATTTTGATGAAGGAAAAACGCGCGATGGCGAGGATAACTCTTATGAATCAGCCTGTAGTTCAATTCCTAGTAATCCAAGCGGCGATAGCTCGGGCTGTTGTGGCGGAGGATCTTGTGATTTTTAAGATGATAATTTCAGTTCCTAAAAACTTCTGTCAATTAAGAATGGCCGATCCGGCTAACAAGACATTTGAGGACTTCGAAAAGTCCACGCAAGGTGGTGGTCAGTCTGAATGTCCGCTTGGGTACGGAAGTAGTCCACAAAAGGAAGAACAGTCTGAATGCCCTCTTGGATTTGGAAGTAGCAATGATTCAGAATGCCCATCAGGTCAGTTACGCCGCCTTTTACCTTGAAACTGTATTTTTCAGGAACAAACCCAGTCAAACTTCCAGAATCTGACATTGATCCACGAAATATGATGCCTCCTCCAAATCAGAAGCCATCGCCAGATCAGCCTTTCAATCTTTCCACAGAGCGCCAGTCAAGCTCAATCCCGAAAGACGGGACTGAAGGGACTTGGTTGTATCCTTCTGAGCAAATGTTTTGGAACGCGATGATCCGAAAAGGTTGGCGTTGGAAGGACGAAGACCCAGATCCAGCTCAAATGAACGCAATTATCAAAATTCACAATAAAAATAACGAGCTCGCTTGGCAAGAGGTATTTTAATCTTCAGAGCAACAGTGAATAACTTTTCAGGTCTTGAAATGGGAAGCATTTCATGCTCACAGCTGTCCAGAAGGCCCACGACTTGTGAAATTCGGTGGTAAGGCAAAAGAGTTCTCCCTTCGTGCGAAAATCCGGCACAAGCTATTTGGATATCCTCTGCCGTATGATCGTCATGACTGGATTGTCAATCGATGTGGTTTTCATGTTAGTAAAAATGTAACCAATACGCATTTTAAAATCAGTGTTTAGGCCACCTACGTCATCGATTATTATGATGGCGGGGATGTAGATGACGACTTCAACTTCTCGCTACTTGATGTCCGACCTAAAATGACAAACTGGTCCGAAGTCAGAAAAAGCACCGGCTTCGACAATCCCCTCAACTGGTTCAACTTGAGATTGAACAATGAAGCAGTTTTGGATCGAGCAAAGACTTTTATCTGGACGAATAGTATCGACTTGGGTGAAATGTGCTCCTTCTTTAGACCTGTAACAAACAAAATTTCTGATTATTTTTCAAGGCAAGTCGGTCTTTATCAGATCACCAGGGTTATTATTGCTTTAGTCAAGTGAAAACTCCCGTACAATATGACGCCGGTGCGTTTTTGACTCTTGAAGAGCAAATTCAACAAAAGGCAAAGACCGGCGCGCTACCTATCGGTCGACTTCCACCGAAGAAAGAAGCATGAAAAGTCCCATCTACCTTTGTCCATGAGCGAACCTAAAAATCAATTCTAGATTAATTTAATTTAATGAATCATGCTTCAGATACCGCTACTGTACTCCTCTTGTTTTTATTTATTGCTGGGAAATTAAAGCCTGGTCTTTCATGTGTATAGCAAAATACAGATATTTGATTGTCTCACGTGTTGATTATAGAGTTGATTTATGAGTCCAGGTCTCAGAGAATTAGAAGCTCATTTGACTAAGAGCTTCGCAGGCCATCCCGATCCACAGATAATTCCGCGATGGGGCATTCCACAGTGGATGGGCGGAAACGAAGCGATAGACTTCATTTACGTTTACTCAATAAACCATCCGGAGCTTGGTGAATATTGGCATTTTATAACAGCTGGACTGTCAGATCTGTTTGGAGATGGACGGGTTAACTTCCCAATTTACGAAGATCATGATTTGTCTGGATTCGGAATTGAACTGTCCGTCATGGTCAGAAAGCAGAGCCAACATATTCCCGTCTGGCCACCTACGATACTCCATAAGCTCGCACGCTACATATTTGAAAGCGGAAATCGAATTCTTCCAGGAGATAATATTCCAAATAATACGCCAATTGAAAACAATTCTTCTCTTCGTCATTTTCTAGCAGTTAAAGATCTTTTTGTAAAGAAAATGAGCTCGACAATTGGCGAAGTTTCATTTGTTCAACTTGTTGGGGTAGCTGATAATGAGTGGAATGCAGCTAATAACTGGAGTGGAAGTCAGTTCACTGACCTTTTAATTGGTGAGTGAGTTTTATCACGTCATTTTACCAAGCAAAACTTTTCAGAGACGGATAAAAATCTGCTAATTATTGACCCAAGACGAGGCGAAACGATCTTCGATCTGCATCCTGAGCTCATCTCAGAGATACAAAGACGCCAAGTCGAATTTGGATCAGGTCGATGAACTTATATTCGCAAACTAATAGGCAAAATAGATTCTGCTTGTGTTTCCTCGAAATGTTCGTGGGAATTCGATGATTTCAGGGACCAGGAAGGAATTCGTCGGCGGGTTGCATTACTTAGATTTACTCACCGAACGTTTGAGCTTTTCAAACAGGTGAGTCACATTTAGTATAACCTACAGATGATAACTTTTTTCAGGCGATTCATGGAAGACTCATGTACAGAAGACATTTTACGATCAAGATGAATGAAGACTTCGCGATCTCATTCGTTCCTGAGGGATCAAAGATTGAGACTGTTACTAAGAAAAGAAAAATAGCTGTAACTGGTCAATTGTTGCAGCTTTTTATAACTCAAGAATTACTACAAGACTTTATAAAATACCTACCGACAACTTTGGTAAGGATTTAATCTCAATCTTTTGATAAAAGTATTTTAGTCTTCTTCTGATCAACTGGACTTTTCATCTGATGGGCTTGTTATCGAAGTTGTCGAAGACCTTTAAAAGCAAACTGTTATATTACCTAAAACGCCTTTCTGCATTCCCCATTTTCTTCATGCTTTGCCATATAATATGGCCCTTATTTGCCTTCAATAAATTGTTTATATTAAGTTTTATACGATTAACTTACTCTATTGTTTTTAGAATGGTTCACCCCGACCTTTTAGGACTTCGGGTCGTGGACCTTAAAGAACTATGCAAGACGCATGATCTCGACACTAAGGGCAAGAAGGCCGAACTTCAAGAAAGGTAATTAGCTAAAGTTATAAATATACTATCAGAAATTTCTACCCTTTTTTAGGCTAACCGAGTTCCTTAATTCACAACAAGCTTCTCAAAGTACTGATGCGCCCACTGAACCGGAAGTGACCCCAGCGTTAGATGTGAAGGCCGAAGCTCCTTCGAGTCAGGAAAAAGCTCCCGTACGTGAAGAAGAGTCAGCACCGACTGAAGAACCCGCCTCGCTTCCAGATTTCAAAGCTGAAAAACCTTCAAGTCAGGAGCTACCGCCTGAATCTGAGTTAGAATCAGTTGAAATGCCTCAACCAGCTGCTGAACAGACATTGCCTGATTTCAAAACTGAGAAGCCTGCAAGCCAAGAGATCCCAGCAGAAGATGAGCAAGATCCAGTACCAGAACAGGAGCAAGAAATACCCGAGGAAGAGCAAAATACTGCGCCAGCTCAGCCAGTTCTTGATATCAAACCAGATGTATCTCAACTTAAAGCGGAGAGTCAGGCTCCACAGCAAGAACGCCGGATGTCCGAAGAAGACATGGCAGAGGTTGTCTCCAATATGAAAGCGGAAGCTCTCCAGGAAGCTGCTACTCAAGAGCGCGAATCAATGGAAGTTGAAACTCCAGTTGGTGACAAAGGAGCGACTCCTGATGAAGTGATGCAAGTCGATAGTGACAAATCTCGCATCGTTGAAGAGGAACGAGTCGCGAAAAAAGAGCGTAGAAAGAAATCAAGGTGGACGCAAGAAGCTCCAGAAATTAAAATCGGCGTCCAAATCTCTGGCCCGGCTCCTGAAAAGCCAAAAGTTGCTCTGAAAGATGAGAGTGGCAACAGGCTGACAAAAGCTCAGCGGAAA
>Ga0115008_10002290_pt1 | contig 15885 bp, 10 predicted proteins | sample FraStrMetagenome_FD_87164 | JGI IMG/M metagenome (GOLD analysis project Ga0115008, IMG submission 87164) | Marine eukaryotic phytoplankton communities from Arctic Ocean - Fram Strait ARC3M Metagenome | ecosystem: Environmental > Aquatic > Marine > Oceanic | place: Fram Strait | collected...
CTGGCCACCAACCTGCTCTTGCTGGTCGGGATCATGTCGCTGTTGGGCGCGACCCTGACGTTGCCAGGGATTGCCGGTATCGTCTTGACGGTGGGCATGGCGGTGGACGCCAACGTGTTGATCTTTTCGCGCATTCGCGAGGAGTTGGCGGCGGGTTTGTCGCCGCAGGGCGCGATCAGCGCCGGCTACGACCGCGCTTTCGTCTCGATTCTGGATGCCAACATCACCACGTTGATCGTCGCGCTGATTCTCTACGCCATCGGCTCGGGGCCAGTGCAGGGCTTTGCAGTGACCCTGTCGATTGGTATTTTGACCTCGATGTTCACTTCGATCGTGATGACCCGCGGGGTGGTAAATTTGGTGTACGGTGGACGTAAAGTCGACCGGTTGTGGATCTAAGGAGACCCAGCATGACGCAATTAAAGGTGTATAACTTTATGGGCATCCGCAGGTTGGCGGTGGGTCTATCGGCGACGCTGTTAGTGCTTTCGACGATTTCTCTGGCCACTCAGGGCTTGCAGTTGGGGTTGGATTTTACCGGCGGTACCCAGGTTGAGGTCGGTTATCAATCACCAGCCAACGTCGAGGGTGTGCGAGCGCAGTTGGAGCGCGCCGGTTTTGAAAAGTCGGTGGTGGTGCACTTTGGTTCCGATCGCGATGTACTGATCCGCCTGCAGGGTAAACCCGAACCCGAACAGGCTATTTCGGACGAGCAGGATGGGACGGTCAAAAAGGCGCTTTCGGACAAGGTCTATGAGGCACTGCAAAGCGAGGGCGCTGACGTTGAACTGCGCCGGGTCGACTTTGTCGGCCCGCAGATCGGAGAGGAACTGCGCGAGGATGGCGGCCTAGGTATGCTGGCGGCGCTGATCGTGGTGATGTTTTACGTCGCCATGCGCTTCCAGTTAAAATTTGCCATCGGTGCAGTGCTGGCACTCGCCCATGACGTGATGATCACGCTGGGGTTCTTTTCGCTGATGCGGTTTGAGTTCGATCTGACGGTGCTTGCGGCGATCTTGGCGGTGGTCGGTTACTCGCTCAACGATACCATCGTGGTGTCCGATCGCATTCGCGAGAATTTCCGCAAAATACGCAATATGGCGCCGTTGGATGTGATTAATGAATCTCTGTCGCAGACGCTGTGGCGCACTATTAATACCTCGTTGACCACCCTGCTGGTGCTGCTGTCGCTGTTCTTTTTGGGCGGTGAATTGATCCACAACTTTGCCATCGCCTTGATGGTCGGCGTGGGCGTCGGTACCTACTCGTCGATCTACGTTGCCGCCACGGTGATGCTGGCGATGGATATTCAGCGCGAGGACTTGCTGGTGCCAGAAAAGGGCGAGTTGGTCGACGATCTACCCTAAGCGCCAAGGGCGGGTCTAGTCACGCGCCGCCACGCTCAGGGAGACGCCGCTGGCGGCCAAAGTTAGCGGTTCAGCGTGATTTAAATGTGCTCCATCAGGTGCCAAGCCCGGCCCGTCATTACCACCAGGGATAAAACGACGGCATATCGGTCGACGCCTTGTCGGTAAACACCGCAGGGCGCTTTTCTAAAAACGCAGCGACACCCTCCTTGCCACTGCTGAGACTGGCGTAGAATATTGCCAGCGAGTCCACCTGATGGGCTTTCAGCGGGTGGTCTTCGGCGGCGTTGCGGTACATCATCTGACGGGTTAGGGCGATCGATACTGGGCTGTGCACGACGATCTTGCGGGCGATGACGTAGGCCGCGTCGAGCAGTTGCTCGGGCGCGTAGACCCCTTTGACGTAGCGCTCGTCGCGTAGCGTTTGAGCGTCGAGAATGTCACCGCTGTAGCACCACTCAAGCGCCGTGGCCATGCCGACAATCCTTGGTAGAAACCAGCTCGAACAGGCCTCTGGGGTGATGCCGATCTTGTTGAAGACAAAGCCGACCTTGGCTTTTTCTGAGGCCAGACGAATATCCATGGCGCAGGTCATACTCGCCCCTATACCCACCGCAGCGCCATTAATGGCGCCAATAATCGGTTTTTTGCAGTCGTACATGGCGAGCGTGACCCGGCCCCCAGAATCGCGAACCCCATGATAGATATCGTCGTCGTCGGCGCGCTCGCGCAGATCGGCAAGCGTGGGTCGGAGGCTTTCGTTGAGCCCAAACACGTTGTCGGCCACGCTGAGATCCATACCGGCGCAAAAAGCCCGCCCCTCTCCGGTCACTACGATGGCGCCAACTTGGTCGTCGTCGCTGGCGCGTTGAAAGGCATCCACCAGTTCGTGAGACATACCGACGGTAAAGGCGTTGAGGTGGTCGGGACGATCGAGGGTCAGGGTGAGGATTTTATCGCTGACGCTATAGCGAATATTGGTGTAATTCATGCGGAGGTCCTTTGGGTCGGTCATGGGTGCTGATGGCCAAATGCTCGAGTCAGCGCATCATCCTAGTTATCAATGGGATGCGGGTACTGCCTAGAATGCGGGCGTGGCATCAACAGCAGGCAATAAGTAATGGCACTATGGTAGCTTGCGCGCCGCTTAAGATAAACCTGTGTAAATGCAGAGGCGGCGCTGATCGAGTCATTGATTGGAGCGATTGCAGCAGGCAATCTTTGCTGGGCGGGTTTTAACGGATACCGGCATTGCTGATTGTGCGCCTAAGGGATGGGCGTGAATTAACCCATTGGTAAAGGGGGGGGGAGGGCAGCTGTTTGGGTTCGATGGCGTGGGCGGTTCGATCCATCGATGGGCATAAGAAAACGGCCAAATTTGCATTTGACCGTTTTGGTGTTGCTTATATTAGACTCAGGCTGCGATCTTGAACTCGTAGCCCAGCGTGATGCCAAACTGACGGTGAGGTGCCAGTTCGGCCCACGCGAATGCGCCTGCGTCATATGTTCTACTGACACGGTTACCGCCCTCGAGCATTGCTCGAGACATGCCAAAATTATCATGAGGATTGTTTTTCGTAAGCCACAGAATGCCATCCTCGATATGGCGTTTAACTAGTGTAATTGTAGTTTGTTGCATATTTGCTTACCTCTTGCGGGTAGATGGTGTTGTTATTGATGCTGTTGCAAGGAGGATATAAAAAAGGCGGTTGAACTGAGTTCAACCACCTTTTAGTTACTGCTTCTTAAGAGTTCAGATGCTTAGAACTCATATCCTAAAGTGACACCAAATTGACGACCTGGAACAAGCTCTGCCCAAGACCAGGGACCTGCGTCATAACGACGGTTGATGCGGTTATCTGCTTCAAAGATATCTGTTCCTTAGACCATTAACTTCAATGTTCCATTGCCCATATCCTTCAGGAAAGTGGCTGAAAGATCCACAGTCTCGAAGCTATCAATAACAACCTCTGGGCCAGTTGCTGCGTCCCAAGTAGCCCATGCTGCCTGAGTGTAAACTTCATCTTTGTAACTGAAGCTACCTGTAACTGTCAGTGAGCCGCCAGAAACTTCAGTGGTGTACTCGGCAACCAAACTAGCGGTCAATTCAGGTGCATACATAAGGTAGGCTTTGTCTGAGATATCGACACCGTTGTAGTCGTATTCGTCGTACTCGCCATCGAAGGTACCTATGGCTGCGCGCAGGGTAAGTTCATCGGTCGGCATTAATGCGCCTTCTAATTCGATACCACTCATACTGACTTGACCGGCATTTCGAGTGAACGAGCAGGTCACGCCGTTTTCCGCGGTACCTTTACCGCAGACTGGGTCATCGCCAGCTACAATAACTTGAACCTGCTTGTCGGTGTAATCGGTACTGAAGTACGTGATATTAAGCTGCGAGCGATCAGTTGGATTGCTACGCATACCAATTTCAAAGCTTTCGACTTCTTCGGACTGGTATGGCAATAACTCAGACGCGATTGATCCGCGGTTAAAGAATCCGCCACTGCGGAAGCCGGTTGCGAAAGAGGTATAAATCATGCCCTTTTCGAACTCTCTTTGCACAACTACACGGTAGCTTGTGTTGTCGTCTGAAAAAGTTGGACTACCGATATTGGTCGCTGTATCAAGATTTTCCTCAAGTCTGCCTGCAGAATCCAAAAGAGCCCAAGAGCGAGAATAGAGCTCTTTATCTTCTTCTGTGTATCGTGCGCCGGCAGTAATCGACCAGAGGTCATTCAAGTCATAAGTCATCTCACCGAAAAGCGCTGAAGCTTCCAAGCTGTGGTCTGCGGTAAAGTTCTGAATGGGACCAGAAGTGATGTAAGAATCGGCCTCCATATAGTAGGCACCAAGAACAAAGTTCACAGGGCCCTCTAGATCAGAAATATACTGCAGCTCATGAGACTCTTGCTCAAAGGTTTGCTCTCTGACAACTGGGAATAAAACATTAGGCGTGCCCCAAGCGGTAAGCTTAGCCAGCTCATCGTATTCCATGGTTCCCATAATATACTTCAGTTCGAAGTTGTCGCCTTGATGAGTCACCTTAAACGTGAAATTTTCACCTTTAAGCTTTGCTATCAATGGCAGAGCCTGCACCGATACCTTAAAGCCAGATGCTTGAGAAACATCGTAAGATGCGGTGCAACAGTTGAGTGGGTTCGGATCGGACACTCCAGGTGTGCCAGCACAGGAAGAAGCTATGTCTGTTGTGGTATTGATAATATCGGGTGCCGTCGTGTTGTGATCGTAGTCGTCATAAGTCAATATAGCTGACGTGTTCTCTGTGAAGTTGTACTTCACAGAGATCGAGGCAGTCTGGCTGTCGCGATTATCAGGTCTGCTGTCAGTGGTGACGTTGTATAAAAAAGACTTGGACTCAACATCTTTAACGGCAATCTTAATGCCACCTTTATCACCCAAAGGCATGTTTAAAATACCCTTTAGATCGGTTAGCTGCTCGTCACCGAAAGTAGTTTCTATTTTTCCGCCCCACTCGCCGGTTGGTTCAGTTCTTTGAACATTAATCACACCACCGATGGTGTTGCGTCCAAAAAGAGTGCCCTGAGGGCCGCGCAGTACTTCAACCGACTCAACGTCAAAGAAATCGAACACTGCACCAGAATTACTCGCCATAAACACGCCGTCGATGGCGACGCCGATGGTGCTCTCGATCGATTTTTCGATATCGTCGTAGCTCAGGCCACGAATCGAAGGGCTCAGGGAGTGCGATCCCTGCGCTGCCTCGTGCAGTTCGACGTTGGGAACTAACTTAGAAACGTCGACAATATTTCTAATAGAGCCTCTTTCTAGCTGACCGGGTGTTATAGCCGTAACGGCTACAGGCACATCTTGAATCGACTCCGTACGCTTGCGCGCAGTGACTACAATTTCCTCTAGGCGCGATGAGTCCGCTTCGGCGGTCTCTTGTGCTACGCCTATCCCGCTCAATGTCAACAGCGGTATCGCCGCTAGCAATGATAAGCTGCGGTGTCGGTTTAAATATCCATATTTTTTCATAGTCCCACCTCTTTGATTTTGATCTGTTTCTCGTATTGTTGCCCTCATGTCTTGGCATTCACTCATTGCCGGCGTTGGTCTAGATCGAGCCGGCTAATTTTATTGAGTGAGGGAGAAGCTTAACTTCGGTAAAGTTTAACGTTGATCCAGCACACTCCCGATCCGGAGGATAGACAAATGCGATATAAAAATGTAAATGTAGTCGGGTTATACGCTTGTAACCTACTAGTTTGGGTGGGCGTATGGGCTGCGGATAATAGCGTTAAACGGGTATGTTTGAGGGGTTGGTGGATGTGATGGTCGCGCTTTAGGTAAGGTTTAGGCCGCTTGGGCTATGGGCGGGAACTGCTAGCAGTATGGTTTGTTATGGCGTAGGCGTTGGGTTGCAGTGGTGCAATGTTTGTCGTCCGGTGGGCTTATCAGATCGTAGGCTTAAATAGCAACGGCGCATAATGACCTTTAGGTGTCGAGCGCTAACGTACAGTTAACCACCAAAAGCGGCGATTTAAGGCGGTGTTTAATTGGCGGCCTATATCACCAGAGCCCAACCCTAGGTACCACTGCCACCCTTGATAAAATAGCCCCTGTTCGCCGGCGATCTTTTACTAGACACCGCAGCACACTTTTCTAATACCCGATTAACACCCCGTCTAATACCCAATTAACAACCTGTTTGCCACTGCCGAGACTGACGTAAACGATTCGTAGACAATCGATTTGGCGGCTTTGAGCAGGGGATGTTTGGCAACATTGCGCGCCATCATCTGGCGGATGATCGATACGGGGCTTTGCGCAACGTGCGTGCGGACGATATGTCGCAGGCTATAAAAAAACGGCCAAATTTTCATTTGGCCGTTTTGGTGTTGCTGTTATCAGACTCAGGTTGCGATTTAGAACTCGTAGCCCAGCGTGACGCCAAACTGTCGGCGAGGTACCAGTTCTGCCCAAGAAAAACTGCCGGCATCATACAGACGGTTGATGCGGTTGCCACCCTCGAGGATGTCGGTGCCATAAACCATCAGCTTCAATGTGCCATTGCCCATGTCTTTCAAATAGGTGGCCGATAAATCGATGGTTTCATAGCTTTCGATGGTCACTTCTGGCCCAGTTTTAGGGTCGTAAGTAGCCCATGCCGCCTGGGTATCCACTTCGTCTTTGAAGCTGAAGCTACCCGATACAGTGAGTGATCCACCGGCTATTTCAGAGGTGTGTTCAGCGACGAAGCTGGCGGTGACTTCAGGTGCATACATCAGCCGAGCCTTGTCAGAGATGTCGACGCCATCATAGTCGTATTCGTCGTACTCGCCATCGAAGGTACCTATGGCTGCGCGCAGGGTGAGTGCATCGGTCGGCATTAACACGCCTTCAAATTCAATACCACTCATGCTGACTTGACCGGCATTTCGAGTGAACGAGCAGGTCACGCCGTTTTCGGCGGTGCCCTTGCCACAGACTGGGTCGTCTCCAGCCACGATCACTTGCACCTGCTTGTCATCGTAGTCGGCGCTAAAGAACGTCAAGTTGACCTGCGAGTTGTCGGTTGGATTGCTGCGCATACCCAGCTCAAAGCTGCTGACTTCCTCTGATGAGTAGGGCAGTAATTCTGACTCGGTGGAACCGCGGTTAAAGAAACCACCGCTGCGGAAGCCCGTTGCATAAGAGGCGTACATCATGCCCTTTGAAAACTCTCGCTGCAGCACGACACGGTAGCTGATGTTGTCATCGGAGAAGGTCGGTTGACCCTGATTTTCAGTTGCATCGCGGTTATCGGCTTCACGGTTTGCAGAGTCTAGGATAGCCCAAGATCGCGAGTCTAGCTGTTTGTCCTCTTCGGTGTAGCGTGCGCCTAAGGTCACCGAGTAAATATCATCGAGGTCGTAGGTCATTTCTCCAAAAATGGCAGTGGCTTCTAAATTGTGGTCGGCGGTAAAGTTTTGTATCGGCCCCGAGGTAATGTAGGACTCGGCGTCGAGGTAGTATAAGCCAGCGACAAAATTCATCGGTCCATCGAGATCGGAAATATATTGCAGTTCGTGCGAGATTTGCTCGAAGGTCTGCTCGCGAGTGACTGGGAACATCACACCCGATGTACCCCAAGACGCTAGGTTGGCAAGCTCGTCATACTCCATGGTGCCCATAATGTACTTGAGTTGGTAGTTGTCGGCGTTGTGGGTCACTTTTAAGCTGGTATTTTCGCCTTTCAGTGTGGCCACCAGCGGAAGCAGTTGCACCGATACTCTGTAATCCTGAGCGGCAGAAATATCAGAGGACGCCACTGCGCAGTTGGCGGTGGTATTGCCGTCACACAGAGCATGGCCAGAGGGTGATGTATTGATAATATCGGGTGCCGTGGTGTTGTGATCGTAGTCGTCATAGGTAAAAACCGCTGAGGTATTTTCGGTAAAATCGTACTTTACCGATACCGATGCGGTCTGACTATCGCGATAATCGCGTCGATCATTGATGGTGATATTGTACAAATGCGAGTCTGACTGCAGATCTTTGACGGCTATTTTAACGCCACCATTCTCGCCGAGTGGCATATTGACGACGGCTTTTAGATCGGTCATTTTTTCATCGCCCGCGGTAGCCTCTAACTTGGCTCCCCACTCACCAGTAGGTTCGGTGCGTTGCAGGTTGATAACGCCACCAATGGTGTTGCGGCCAAACAACGTACCTTGAGGGCCACGCAGCACCTCCACCGACTCAACGTCAAAGAAATCGAACACTGCGCCAGAATTGCTCGCCATAAACACGCCGTCGATGGCTACGCCGATGGTGCTCTCGATGGATTTTTCGATATCGTCGTAACTCAGGCCACGAATCGAAGGGCTTAGGGAGTGCGATCCCTGCGATGTCTGGTGCAGTTCGACGTTGGGAATCAATTTGGATATGTCTAAAATATTTCTAATACCGCCCCGCTCTAATTGCCCTGGCGTTACTGCGGTGACTGCCAACGGCACGTCTTGGATCGATTCCTGACGTTTTCGAGCGGTTACTACGATTTCCTCCAGACGGGATGTGTTGGCTGATGTTTCGTCTTGAGCGTTTAATATGCCGCTGAATGTCATTGCTGTTGCTGCAGCGATCGACAGAGCAAATACGTTTGACCTTTTGGATCGTGTACTGTTGCGTTTTAATTGCTTCATATGGATTCCCCTTGTTTTTTTTATACGTTGATCATGGACTGCCTACAACCAACGCAATACTGAACTAATCTAAACTTTGACGTGTCTATAAGTGACTCTTTTAGTAAATCCTTATGAGCGCCTTAACCCATGAGACTTACATCTAGTGAATTATTGCGCACTAGTGAATGAAAAACAGCCTATACAAGATTGTAGGTGGACGACTTGCGCTCCTTATTCAGTGGTCGAAACTGGTTTGTAAAATGCACGTTTGTAGCACCTTGAATCAGGGCTTTATGCTGATTATGTAGAATTTGATTGAACCTGCGCATCAATCTGTTCTGGGGCGGATATTGTGGTCGATGATTGCGTCCACAAATAAACGATAGCGGCCCTTAGCGGCGGGCTTATCACCGATTAGGAGGCTACTTGTTGATGTATAGTCTGCGTTCAGGGCGCGCGGAACGGCTTTGGCGCCAGTATCGATAAGGGACAGATTGGATGACTGAAGCGACCGAGCTTATCGGTCTATTGCGATGGTGCGATAAAGGAATAAAGGAATAAAGGAATAAAGGAATAAAGGAATAAAGGAATAAAGGAATAAAGGAATGAAGGAATGAAGGAATGAAGGAATGAAGGAATGAAGGAATGAAGGACTGCAGGGATGGTGAAATGATGCGTTATAGAGACCATGTCGGCCTCTATAACGCTCGGGTCTTAAACTACGCTTGAAGGTACTTGTCGATGGTTTCGTGCAGGTGGCGAATACGCGATTCCTGATAGCTGGCCAAGCGCGCCTTGCCAATCTTAGAGGCCTTCATACCCTTGTGCAGGGCCTGTAAATTATCGATGTCTTGATCAAACGCTTCCCCAAGCGCGCCCAATTCGGGTGCCTGGGTAAACGGCAGAGTCGGATCGAGCACATTCAACTCGCAGGCATCGGGCCGTTGGGTGCCCTTGGGATAGCGCAGCAGCACCCGCACGTTCATGATGCAGGTTTCGTGATCGTCGCCATTCGGTCGGAACTGATAGACGATGTTGCCGTGGTAACCAATCCATACCTGAAAGTTTGGAAACGAGCTGTAAAGAATGGCATCGAGTAGTTCTGAATGGGTTGCGTTATCCAGATTCTCGCCGCTGGCCTCGGCAAACATTTCGCGGTTGAGTTCGCCAATGTACTCGCGCGCGCTGACGTCATCGGGCAGTTCCAGCCCCTCGTCACCGTCCAGGGCCATGCGTCCCGAAAGCTCTAAAATGTCTCGCATGGTGGTTTTTTCATCGATACCTGAAATGTGTGGGCTCGGAATGGCCATCGGCGTCACGCTGCGACTGACGTTGTCGCCAAAGGTGTCATACTGGCTGTTGGCGTCTCCGGTAAAGGTCATGATCTGTGAGTGCGTCTCGAGAGTGTGGTAGGACTCCATAAAGGCTTCGTGCGCGACCTTCCAGTTACTCGGCACGACCCGTTGGACATTTACCCCGGTAAAATAATCGTGCAGCGGAAAACGCGCAAAGTGATCGGGCAGCACCCCGAGATAATTTTCAAGCGGTTCACACTGATCGTCAAAATTTATAAAAATAAAGCCGCCCCAAGTTCCGAGTTGTAACTGTGGCAGGCGCATGTCGACTTCGTCGAGGTGGGCAAAATCCCAAGCGCAGGGCATGTGTGAAAAGCTGCCATCGAGTCGCCAAGTAAAGCCATGGAACGGGCAACGCAATTCGTTCGATTGACCACTCTCATCGCGCAAGGTGCGCCCACGATGCAGGCAGGCATTGACAAAGGCACGTATTTTGTCATCTTCACCGCGCACCACCAATACTGATTCATCACCGATGTCATAGACAAAGTGATCGCCAGCTTCGGGAATGTCCTCTTCGCGGCAGGTCATTTGCCAGACTTTGGGCCACAATTTAGCTTTTTCCGCAAGGTGAAAATCCCGTGAGATATAGCGCTCAAACGGCAGGTCATCGTCGCCCTTGTCGGGGTTGATATTCTCACGTAGGTAATTGGGGACCGGCACCTCTTCGCGATCCAACAACTCCTGAAAGCTGATCGCGTCGCAACGCGCACTACCTTGAGGTTTTATGTCTATTTTTGAGTTCATTTTTTACCCCTTTATTTGTTAGATTCAACACTGATCGAGTCGCCTTCCGTGCGACCTTAACCCTGATTAAGCTCCGTCCCCTAGCGACTAAGAATTGTCACCCCACTGATCCCAGGTGCCCCGTAGACATGAGTGTAGCCGGTTTCCGGGTTGCCCGGAACTTGACGAGCACCGCCCTGTTGTCTTAGTTGTACGCAGATTTCATGCACTTGGCGCAATCCTGAGGCGCCGACTGGTTCGCCATTGGCTAAACAGCCGCCATCGGTATTGACTGGAAATTTTCCACCGATCTGGGTATGCCCAGCTCGCAGCCACTGCTCTTGCTCGCCGTGCTCACAAAAACCATTTTCCGCCATATGAATAATCTCAGCGCCACTTTCGGTGTCTTGCAGTTGCGCGATATCGATATCTGCGGGCCCAATACCGGCTTGTTGATAGGCGGCTTGCGAGGCGATAACGGTAGGCGAATCGGCTTGTTTAATCGGTTGCGACGGGCTGAATACTTCAAAGCTGCCGTAGTGCCGAGTGCGCACCGCGGCGGCATTCAGGAATATCGGCTGGGTGGTATAGCGCTTGGCCTCTGTGGCACTGCACAAAATGAGCGCTACAGCGCCCTCTGCGGGGCTACAGAACATGTACTTGCGCAGCGGGTGACTGATCATCGTCGAGGCCATGATGTCTTCGCTACTCAACGCCTGTCGCCGCCATGCGGTGGGGTTGATCGAGCCGTTATGAAAGGCTTTTTCGGCGACCGCGACCAGCGCTTTTTCGGAAATATTGTGATCGTGCATGTAGCGCTGAATCTTCATGCCAAAGTATTGCGTGGTCAGCATCAGACCAATCTCGCCATACCAGTCGTCGATACCCCAGTCTGCCGGCGAGGCGTTGAACGCCCCCGGCGCGTGCTTGTCAAAACCGAGTACCAACGCATTTCGGTACTCGCCAGATTTGACCGCCGTGTACGCCGCATGCAGGGAACTGCCACCGGTGGCACAACCATTAAATATATGCGTAAACTGCAGGCCGCTGAGGCCCATCTCATTGACGATCGCATCGGCATTGCCGGCGTCTTGACTACCGCCGTAACCGCACTCGATATCGCTCCAGTCGACACCCGCATCCGCCAGCGCCGCGCGGGTTGCCGCAGCACCCTGCTGTAAGCCGCTCATCGATGGCGTACGTCCAAAGGGATGCAGCCCAATCCCCACGATTGCTACATCCATTAGTTCACCTCCAAGCAGTCGAAGGCAAAGGATAGGTTGTGACCACCTTGATCGTTGCGCGAAAAGCGCTCGATGACTAGCTGCATGGGCATGCCAATATGCAATTTTTTTGGGTCGGAGGTCAGCAGTCGCGATTCGACCCGCACACCGGCGGGCATCTCCACATAACCAACGCCGTAAGGTTTAAAGGTGGCGGCGGTTTGGTCGGTGACATAGGGAGGTTTGGGTAAAAAATTTTGCACCGTCCAACTCCACAGGGTTCCCCGATCGCCCAGCTCGATGACCGAGCTTCCGGTACCACTGCAATGTCGGCACGAGCTTTGCGCGGGAAAACTAACTTCGCCGCAATGCCCACAAAGGCCCCCGAGCAGGGACGGGTGTTCGGCCGGCCAGGTAAAAAGATTGGCGTGTATTGGACTATCGCTCATGTTGACTCCGTGTCATCGCTGCGCTCATTGGTGGATGGCGCGATTGATCGAGTCGAGGATCGATTCGTGAATCGCCTCGGATACCGTGGGATGCGGGAAAATCGTCTCCGCCAGTTGCCGGTCGTTGAGCTCTGCGCCCATGGCGATAACCAAGCCCTGAATTTGTTCGGTGACTTCGGGGCCGATCATATGAGCACCGATCAGTTTTCCGCTATCGGCGTCGAATACGGTTTTTACTAGTCCCTCGGCCTCCTGGATTGCCAGAGCTTTACCGCTGGCTTGCAGGTCAAAGCGGCCAATGCGGGTGGCGATGCCGCGTCGCGTCGCCTCATCCTCGGTCAGGCCGACGCTGGCAATTTGTGGGCGGCAGTAGGTGCAACCGGGAATTTGATCAGTCGCCAGTGGTCGCGCCGACGTCTCGCCGGCAATTCGCTCGACGCAGAGTATCGCTTCGTGACTGGCTTTGTGCGCAAGCCAGGGTGCGCCGGCTACATCGCCGATTGCGTAGAGTCCGACGAGATTGGTTCTACACCACGGGTCGGTGGTAATAAAACCGCGTTCGGTGGCGACGCCAAGGCCTTCTAAGCCGAGGTTTTCTATGTTGCCGGTGACACCGATGGCAACGATGGCGCGGTCTGCGCAAACGCTGATGGGCCCCCGCGGGCTATTGATATCAGCCTCGACATGATCGCCAACGGTACGCAGATTAGCCACCGTTGCCGACGTTTCAATGTTGATTCCGCGGCGCGTAAAGGCTTTTGCCGCGCGCGCAGAAATTTCCCGATCTTCGGCCGCTAACACGCGGTCGAGGGCTTCGAGCACGGTGACCTCAGAACCGAGATCGCGGTACAGGCTGGCGAACTCCATGCCGATCGCACCCGCGCCAATGATCAATAGCCGCTCGGGCAATACTGTCGGCGTCATCGCCTCGCGCGCGCCCCACACTCGATCGCCGTCAATCGTCAGTCCGGGCAGCTGACGTGCCCTGGCGCCGGTGGCAAGAATAATGTGCATCGCATCGAGGGCCAGCGTTTTGCTCTCGGTGGTCACGCTGAGCTTGCACTTGCCCGTCACAACCGCCTCGCCTCGGTACAGGGTGACGTTATTTTTTTGCAGTAAATAATCGATGCCTGAGCTTAATTTTTCGGCTGCGCCACGGCTATGGGCGACCAGTTTGGCAATGTCGAAGCTGAGGTTGTCAGCGCTAAATCCCCACTGCTGCATCGTACTTAGCGTGTGCGCCACCTCGGCACCTTTAAGAAGCGCCTTGGTGGGGATGCAACCCCAGTTGAGGCACACTCCACCGAGATGCTCGCGCTCTACAAGCGCGGTCTTAAAGCCTAACTGTGAGGCCCTGATGGCCGCCACGTAACCGCCAGGGCCGCCGCCGACCACCACCAGATCAAATTTGTCTGCCATAGAATATCCCTATCCGAGCATGGTTGCCGGTTGATCGATAAAGCTCTTTAACTGCTGGAGAAATTTTGCCGCTACCGCGCCGTCGATCACCCGGTGATCGCTGGATAGGGTCAGGGTCATAACGGTCGCCTGTCGAACCCCGCTATCGCCATCCGGGCGCAGTTGCCGCTCGCCGACACCGACCGCTAAAATCGCTGCTTGGGGTGGATTTATAATGGCGTCAAACTGGCTGACACCAAACATCCCAAGGTTTGAAATGCTAAAGCTGCCCCCTTGAAATTCCTGCGGTTTGAGTTTTCCAATCTTTGCCCTGGTAGCCAAGTCGCGCATCTCGTTAGATATTTCTACCAGACCCTTGGTTTCGGCGCGGCTGACAATCGGCGTGATCAGGCCATCTTCGAGCGCCACTGCCACCGCAATATCGGCGTGCGGCATCGTTGTGATCTGAGTGCCATCGAACTGGATGTTGACCGCTGGAACGGCGGCCAGCGCCATCGCAGTGGCTTTGATCAGACAGTCATTAACCGAGATATTGGCGTCGTTGCGGGCGTTATTCAACTGCTTGCGCAGCGCCAATAGGCGGTCGATCTCAACCTCGATACAAGCGCGAAAATGCGGCGCTTCACGTTTTGAATCTTGCAAGCGCTTGGCGATGGTCTGGCGCATTGCAGACAGCGGTCGCGCACTGGGCGCCGGTGATGCCGGCTCTGGGGTTGACTCGCCGACTCCACTGGCCGTCGGCGCCGAGCCATTTAGGGCGGTGTTGCGTTGATGCGCGGCAATTTCGACGTCTGCTTTGCTGACTCTTTGGTGGCGGCCGGTGCGGCGACAGTCGAGGAGATTAATGCCAAGTTCAGTGGCCAGTCTGCGCGCCACAGGCGTCGCGGGTACCTGACTGTCATCGGCGTTATTGCCGTTGGCAAACGATGGCGAGGACGCCTTACTGACTACATTGAATCGACCGCCGGCGGCGATAACCGCCCTGCGCAGATCGTCGACGCTGATGCGACCATGGCGACCGGTACCGGTCATCGAGCCGAGTGCGATGCCGTGTTCGGTCGCCAATCTGCGGGCTATCGGTGTGGCTGCAATATCGTCGTCATCACCGCGTGCTGCGAGGCTGGCTGGAATAGCGAAGTCGGCGTCGCCATTGACGGGTGCCGGTGCCGGTGCGGGTGTTATGGTGGCTGGAGCGGCAGCTTGGCTCGGCGCCAGAGGTTGACTGGTGACGACCGGCGCTGGCGTCGGTTCGGCAACACTTTCGGCAGCGCTGCTTACCGCAGTATTGGCGGCGATAAAGGCGTCGATCTCGGCGCTCGATGCATCGGCGGTGGCGATCACCCCAAGCGCGGCGCCGACGTCTAAAAGATCGCCTTCAGAGGCTAAGATCTTCACCAGCGTGCCGCTCTTAGCTGCGGTTAAGGTGTTGACGATTTTACTGGTTTCAATGTCGACGAGGTCGTCGTCGACGGTTATTTTTGCGCCTTCAGCGACCAGCCAATGACTGATCGTTCCCTCAGACATTTCCAAACCCCATTTGGGCATGGCTACCAGGCTTAATTTATCGCTCATGGTTAGGCCTCCAAGGTCGCACGGACTGCAGCTTCGATGCGCTCAACGGTGGGCACATAGATGTCTTCCAGGCTCGGTGCGAAGGGGACTGGGCTGTGTGGCGCGGCTACTTTGGCGATCGGTGCGCGCAGGCTATGAAAGGCTTTTTCGGCGACGATGCTAGAGATTTCTGATGCCATGCTGCAGCGTTCGTTGGCTTCGTCGACAATCACCAACCGGCCGCTGACCTCGACGCTCTCGAGAACTGCTCCCTCGTCGATTGGCGATACGGTGCGCAGGTCGATAACATCGGCATGGATACCCTCGGCGGCTAGTTTGTCCGCCACTTCGTTACAGCGCAGGACCATGCTCGACATGCTGACGATGGTTATATCGCTCCCCTCGCGGGTGAACGCAGCCTGTCCAAAGGGAATTAAATAATCCTCGTCGGGAACTTCGCAGCTAGTGTCATAGAGCGTTTTGTGCTCCAAAAATATGACCGGGTCATTATCGCGTATAGCCGTCAGTAGCAGGCCTTTGGCATCGTAGGCGTTACTCGGCATTACCACTTTCAGCCCCGGCACACTGGCGACCAGCGGATGAAGCATGTTGGAGTGCTGGGCGGCGGCACGCATGCCAGC
>Ga0115008_10002292_pt1 | contig 15883 bp, 6 predicted proteins | sample FraStrMetagenome_FD_87164 | JGI IMG/M metagenome (GOLD analysis project Ga0115008, IMG submission 87164) | Marine eukaryotic phytoplankton communities from Arctic Ocean - Fram Strait ARC3M Metagenome | ecosystem: Environmental > Aquatic > Marine > Oceanic | place: Fram Strait | collected 2012-06-18
ACGTCCATGGTCAAGTCCGCCAGGGCTCTCAACTCCATGGTCGACGCCGACGTCTTCATCGGCGCCGGGTTCAAGAAAGGGCACTTTCACCTGCAGCCGTACGTAGCCTCCGCCGCGATGGGCGTGCACGCGTGCGTCAGCAACGCCCCGGCCGCGTCTAACCTCGAGTGGCCGCAGCTGGGCAAGATGCACAGGGAGGCGGTCAAGAACAAGACGATGCTCCGCGGGTGGGCGGCTTCCAGCAAGCTCCTGGCCGGGTCGTCCGATATGACCCTCTGCGAGACGGTGCCCTACCTCCTCACCGCCATCTCCCCCGAGATTCGGCCCGTCTCCGCCAACTTCCTCAAGCCCGAGGAGGCGCGGCTGATGCGTAACTCCGTCTCCACGATGGTATCGCACGCGCTGACTTACGCGGCGCCGCCCGAGGGTGGTATTCCGTTTGGAGCCTTCCGCGGCGCGCAGGTGTCGATGGTCCTCGACCCGCCGGTGGATCGCGTCGTGAACTTCGGGTCCGACGTGGCTGGCTACGTCCTCCCGGGCACGGGCGCGCAGAGGTGGCAGAAGGGGTACAAAAAGGATGCGCAGTTTGAGCAGGGCGCGGGGGGTGAGAAAACCTTCGGGGGCGTGGCCCGCCGGGTCCTCCCCGCCGCGGTCAAGTCGATGCTGCAGCACGAAGTTCGCATGGAGGAGATTCGCCGGGCCGAGTGCGCCGTGCACGGGCCGGGGACCCCGCCCGCGAAGCGCGAGCAGAAGCCGCAGCTCAAGCAGGGTGGCGTGGGCGGGTCGGAGGAGCACAAGGAGGCTGCGGCCAAGCGCTTGGCCATGGCCATGGGGGGTATTGGGCAAAAGAAGGAGTCCAGGAACGATCGGTCCAAGAGGCTGAAACAGGAGGAAGGGGGGATGCCAACCGTGGTCTACAAGTACAACGAGGGGTTCACGAAGGCGGTGCGTAAGAAAGTATACATGCGCGACCTGTTCTGAGCGCATAGACGATTTTAAGATGATCATTTCTCATTAAACATTGGCATTTCATGTACACTGTACGTACACCGACTGACAGCAAGTCAATAAACAATATCATAGCTCCCGCCGTTCCGGGGTCTTTCCTTTTCGCGAGCGCGCGGCGCCGCTAAGTCTTACTCGCGCCGCGTCATCCCGCCCACTCTCTCTTCGCGCCGTTTCATTCATCCATAAATTTACGCAAACTTGCCCACGTCGACGAACAGGAGCTCCTTGTAGGTGGCCAGGGTCCACTTGTCCGCGGGGCAGATAGCCTCGACGTCGTCGACCACCTTGCGCACGTCGATCATGGTGTCGAGGCGGAGCACGCGCGCCAGCTTGGCAGCCTCGTACTCGTCAGCCGCCGCGTGCATCTCCTTGAGCGCAGCCTCGAGTTTGACCACGCCGGCGGCCATGCCCGCGGCGTCGATGCCGGCCGCCTTGGCGGAGGGGATGGCGTGCTGGTTGATCATGTCGATCATGCAGCCGACCTCCATCTCGATGGTGCCCACGTAGAGGTCCAGGAGGATGGTCCTGCGCGCGGCGCACTCGGCGGCGTCGAACACCTTGAGATCCTCAAACATCTTCACGTTCTTCTCGGCGACAAACTTGTCGATGGCCTCGACGCCGGAGTCGATGTGGGTGATGCCGAGCTTGTCAGCCTCGGCGGGCCACGCGGGGTCGTAGCCGTTGCCGTTGTAGATCACCTTGAAGTGCTTCTTGAGCATCTCCTGCGCGACGGCGACGGCGTCCTTGCCCGCCTCGACGCCCTCTGAAATCTCCGCAAACTTCTTGGCGGTGAGCGCGTTGAGCACGGTGTTGACCAGGGAGACGTTCTGGGAGGAACCCACGGCGCGGAACTCGAAGCGGTGGCCGCCGTAGGGGAAGGGGGAGGTGCGGTTGCGGTCCTCGGCGGGCGCGTGGACGATGGGCATGATGTCGACGCCGAGGTTGATCGGGGACGTCGCGGGTTTGTACTCGTACACGTTACCCTCGGAGAAGTCCTTGAGGTACGCGGTGAGCTGGGGGCCGAGGTAGGTGGAGATGACGGACGGGGGCGCCTCCATCGCGCCGAGGCGGAAGTCGTTGCCGGGGGACGCGATGGCGAGGCGCATGAGGTCGCCGTACTCCTCGACGCCGGCGACGAGCGCGGCCATGACGATGGGGAAGAGGTTGGGGTTGCCGGACTTGGCGGTGAGGTCGCCGGGGTTGAGCAGCTGGGTGCCGCAGAGGGTGGAGATGGACCAGTTGTTGTGCTTTCCGGAGCCGTTGACGCCCGCGAAGGGCTTCTCCTGGAGGAGCGCGGCGAGGCCGTGCTTGCGGGCGACCTCCTCGCAGATCTGCATCACCATGAGGTTCTGGTCCGTCTGGACGATGACGGAGCCGAAGAGGGGCGCGAACTCGTACTGGTTGGGCGCCACCTCCCTGTGACGGGTCTTGAGGGGGATGCCGAGCTTGTAGCACTGCTCCTGGATCTCCTTCATGCAGCCGTACACCTCCGCCTCGATGTTGATGGGGCTCATGTAGTGGTCGCAGAGCTCCTGGCCTCGCGCGGGCATCTTGCCCATGACGGTGCGGCCGGTGAACTGGAGGTCCATGCGGCGCTGGTAGGCCTCGCGGGGGACGAAGAAGAGCTCCTGCTCGAGGCCGATGTTGTTCACGGCGCCCTTGACCTCGAAGCCGCAGTGCTTGAAGAGCCTCGCGGTTTCCTTGGACATTGCCTGGTGCGCGCGGTGGAGCGGGGTCTTCTCGTCGAGCGCCTTGCCGTCGTAGGAGACGAAGCAGGCGGGAATGAAGATGTTGTCGTCGCGCATGAAGGGCGGGGAGGCGGGGTCGATGCAGAGGTAGCCGCCCGCGGTGTGCGTCGCGCGCATGCCGCCGTTGGGGTAGGAGGAACCGTCCGTCTCGCCGAAGAGGATGTGCTTGCCCTTGAGCTCGAAGGTGGGGGTGCCGTCGTCGTTGAACTCGAGGGTGCTGAGCTGCACCTGGCCGGTCATACCGTGGCGGAAGGTGGACGCCATGGGCTGGAACCAGTGGCAGAAGGAGGAGGCGCCGGCATCGAGGCCCCACTTGAGGAGAGCCTTGGCGACCTTATCAGCCTTGGCGCTGTCGTTGATCCAGGTGTAATCGTCGAGGTCGGCGGCGGTCATGCCGACAGCCTTGAGGTACTTGTCGGCGACGGCGCCCTTAAAGACGGACTCACCATAGCCCTTGGAGAGCTCGGGCTGCGGAACGGAACGCGGAATCGCGGGTTAGATACGGGTGAGCCTCGGGGGAATGTTCAATGTGGCGAAAGTAATTCGGGCGAATTCGGGCGAATGCGATCGAAAATCCCAAACGCAATCGCGCGACGATCGGGGGTGAAGGGCGGGAAACGCACCGCGTCGATTGTCTGGGACATTTCGAACGGATGTGTGAGAGTCTTTTCGAGACCGCAATCCGGGTTGTACACGTCTGGTGCGTGCGTGTGAGTGCTCCCGGCGCGAGTTGTTACCGCGTGGGAACGTGGATTAGACTTTTCGCAAAGGCGCGAGCCCACCGAAAACTCAGATTTTTCCATTCGCGCCGTATTTTTGCCCTTTTCGTCGAACCGGCGAGCTACTCGCCGAGCGTGCAGCCTTGGACAAACGCCATTGGCCGGAGTGTTCCATCAGCCAATGAAAACGCGATGATTCACACCGAATTCGACGAAAACCGGCCTTGTTCTATCGGTGAAAATTGCGAAAAGCACGGAATATTTCGACTCCCGTTCCACGAAAGGACCTTTGGAATGGGAAGGGGACGCAGTGTGGCAACCACCCTGCAAAAAGATCGAAAAAAGATCCGATTCGGGAAACTAACAAAGTGGGGTCTGGGAGTTGAAGAGGGGTCTGGGAGAGCTTGTTTCGCTGTCTGTCGTGTTCCTAAGGTTCTCTATTCGTCACGCCTACGTTTTCAGGTCAGAAGAGCCACCCCTTGCACACGGGCGTCTTGCAGAAGCACCTCATGACCTTCTTCAGGTCGTCCCCGGTGCGGCCTGGCGAGTAGTCGATGCACATCTCCTCCTCCGCCTTGATGTCGCGCTTGGCGAAGAGCACCAGCCTGGGAACCTTCGGTAGTCCGTCCCCCATCGCGTTCGTCTCCTTCGGTAGGTTTATCTCCAGCGTCGTCACGTTGGGATCACAGCTGTGGTTCAGCATCCGTGCCACATTGCCGTACATCGTCGGGTCGATGGTGTACTTGCTCTCGCGGAACTTGCCCTGGACGTCGTGGAGGTAGTACAGGCCGAGTTGCGAGTAGCTGTGCTCTCGTAGCGTGGCCTCCTCGCCGGTGATGACCTCACCGCTGTACTCGCATATCAGCGCCCCTTTCTTGATCGGCTCCAGCGCGCGAATGCCGTACCCCCGTCCCATCGGGTCCTGGTACACGTGCATGTGGTAGAGGATGCCGCCGCAGTGAATGCCTGCCCACGGGCACGCTCCCTTTGAGATCTGGTGCAGGTTCTCGATCGTCCCGAGATGGTCCGTCAGCGATGGCAGCAGCGAGCGGGAGCACGTGCACTTCAACTTGGAACGCTCCACACGTTTCTCCACCTTATAGTTCACGCCGCCTTCCTCCAGGTTGAATATCCTGTCCGTGTGGTACGTGAACGGCACGAGCAACTGGCTCGGGTGGCAATCCGCGGTGATGTTGTGCTCCCACTCGAAGTACTTCCCCAAGCCCTCGCCGTACTTTCGTTTCTTTTCCTCCGTCGTCTTTTTGGAAATCTCCGCGGCTTCCAATGCTTTCGAACCCTTCATCTTGTCCGCTCCCTTCTCCGACGCGCTCTTCTTCTCCGCCGCCTCTTTCGGCTTTGGCTTTGGCCCGGGTTTGTTTTTTTCTGTTTTGGGGATGGGCGGCTTCGGCTTGGCCTTCGCCGCGGGTTGCGCCTTCTCGGGCTTGGCCTTCCCGGGCTTGGCATTGGGCGCCTCATTCTTGGCGGGCGTCGCCTTAAACCCGGGTTCGTTGACGGATTGCGCCGGCGGGCGGACGCACCGCCCGTCGCACTCCCTCTGGTGGCAAAACACGTTCGTCGGCTTGCACGGCAGATCTTTTGAGGCGAGCCCCTTTCGGTGCGCGACGTGGAAGAGGTAGTCGTTCACCTCCAGGAGCGTCTCCAGCTCGATGAAGTGGATTCCTCCGCGCCACGTGTACAGCCCGACGGGGGTGTTGCTCGGCCAGCGAACCCCGGGCTTGGCCGCGAGCCCCGGCGCGGCCCGTCCGACCCACTTCACGGCGATGGGCTGGGAGGATGTCGCGTCGATCTTGGCGATCATGCCGCGCCACGGCTCCTTCCCGCCGTTGCTGACCTCCACCCACGCGCCCACCCTGCAGTCGGCGAGCGCGATCTTCTCCGCCGGATCCATCGCGAGCGGAGTGTCGAACCCGCTCCGCCCCGCCCCTCGGATCTGAGGCCTGAAGATCTTTTGGAAAGTAGATACAGAGTTTTCGCCTCCTCGGCTCCTGGCCCATTCTCGGACGCGCCGGTTTGGGTTCGGGGTCACCCGCGGGTCGCGGCGTATATATCGTCTACTCGCGGGCAATAACAACGAGCGACTGCGTCTAGCATGGCGCGCATAGAGGAGGTCGGGTCCGACGGTGAGTGTCCTCCCCGCGCTGTCGATCCAACCAACACCCACACGCTCACCCACACCGATCCCTTCCCCGCATCGCGCAGGTTCCGACGATGAATCCGACGCTCGACCTCAGCGGGGCGCCCCGAGGGACCCCGACCAAAGCTTCGACGACATCATGCGCAAAGCCTCGGAGATGAAGGCGGCGCAGATGAAGGACAAGCGCCGCGCGTGGGAGGCTTCGCCGGAGTTCATGAAGAACACCATGACCTTCGACAAGGACGAGTCCTACGTCAAGATGAGAGAGTCGGCGTCCGTCGCGGAGAAGATCGCGTTCGCCGAGCCCATCAAGGATGAGGGCAACGACCTGTTCGCCAAGGGTAAATACGCGCAGGCCATGGCCAAATACACGGCCGCGGTGGCTGTGTTCAGGTACTGGAACCGAACGCATCACGGCAACGAACAAAACATCGTGAAGCACTACGACGACGAGGCGTTGAGTGGGGACGAACGAACCGCGGCTCACGGTCTGATCCGCTCGATATACCTCAACGCGGCGCAGTGCATGAAGAAAGGGAACATGGCGGACGGGTCACGGGAGATCATCTGGACGTGCACGGAGGTTCTGGAGATTGATCCGGATAGCGCCAAGGCGTACTACCGAAGAGCGATGGCCCACGCGGAGAGCGATACTTCACACACACTGGAACTCGCGGTTCGCGACCTGACCCGCGCCAACCTGCTCGCGCCCAACGACGCGACGATCAGGCACGCGCTGCACGTGCACAGGTCATCGCACGTCACGCAGCGCGCCAAGGACAAGGCTGCCTACGGCGGCGTGTTCAACTCGAGGGACGGTTTGTACTCGGCGGCGGAGAGAAGCGGCGGGGCGGTGGGAACACACGATTCATCGCAGGGGAAGTCAGAGGAGAACCAGAGGAACGAAGACGGGGACCCGGCGCTCACGGCGTTCCGGAACATGTCGGAGCAAGAGCTCAAGGCTCGGTGTAAGGCCATAGGTGTTGACCTGGACAACCCGCGGGTCCAACGCGAGCTCGCCAACCGCGCCAAGGCTCGGAAGGAGGAGGAGCTCAAGGCCAAGGCGAGGGAGATGGGGATCGACCTCGGGGACCCAGCCGTGCGCAAGATGCTGGAGCTGCTGGAGAAGGAGGATCGGGGTAAGGAGGACCTCGCCAAGCTGCCCGCGTGGAGGCGGTGGATATACCACTCCTTCGACGGCACCAAGCGGTTCAACGTTCAAAACTTGATGTACATAGCGCTCGCGGTGAGTCGGCGTCTCTTTGTTTGTCTCTTTCGTTTCGTTTGTTTTTCCCACTACAAAAAGTACATCGCTAGTACGTGGCACTGACGTTCACATCCCGTTCCATCGCAGGTCAACGTCGTGTATCGCGTCTGGAGGGTCGTCAACGCGCCCGATGGAGGGTCGTCTTCAAGAGGGTTCCCCGGCGAGGATGACGAATTTTAATAGGAGGCCGAATCCGTCGACTGTTCAACTCTGTTCAACTTAGTCGTCAGTTGCTGAACAGCGATCCGAGCACGCTGCCCTTGCCGCACGTCCCGTCGCCCGTGCCCCCCCACCGTGTCACCATCGCCTTCGCCACTCGCACCCCCACCGGCTCGCACCACCACGCCGACGCCGTCGCCGCGAGGATGAGTACTAAGATGACGACTAAGAGGAGCGACCCTTTGTTGCCCCGGACGATGTCTTCTTTGTCCGTCAGGCTCTCTATGTGTTCCTGCATGAGCTGGTTCCGTTCCTTCGCCGCGTCGAGCTCGTTCGTCCGTTCCGCCAGCTTGGCCTGAGAGTAGGTAGGTAAGCGCCGGGGTGCGACGGAGTTGTGGTCAGAGGATGATGAAAACGAGGGTTGAAATCAAACGACGGTTCGTGATCCCACGCTCGGTGCCTCGTGGGGTGAGATTCGCGGGGTCACTCACCTGATACTCCCGCGCCTGCTTGGCCAACCGCTCGACCGACGCCTCGGAGCGGTCCGAGGTGGACGCCTCCCGCCCGTCGGCATCCCGCTCGTCACTTCCTCTTCGATGATCCGAGGTTCTCGAGAAATATCTCCTGAAGGACGCGGCGTCTTCGTCTCCGAGGTCCGTGGACCGTCGTCCCCAGGTCCTTCCCCACGTCCTGTCGTGGCCGAGCGCGTCCGCGTACCGGATCTCCTCCGCGGTGGTCATATCGCGCGATTCGAGATGCCGACTCGTGCGTCGCGGCCTCCACGACTGGCCGCCGACCCCAGATTCGCGGGCTTTTTAACCGAGGTTCGAAATCCAGGCTGGCATCGAATCTGTCCGCCGCTGACCGCACGGACGAGAGCGAGGAAGCCAATCACAGGACGCTCACGCGCCTTGGCCGACGGACGCGATGTCTCGATTGACCGACGTATCGTGGATGCTGCCGCTGGTGCTGGTGTTGGCGCACAACATGGACCTGATCGTGGCGAACGCTCCGATGGTGCGTGGGGACACCCGACGATGATGCCCCACCATGATGACCCTCCTCTCATCACCCAGACGCGTTTACGAACTCAACCCCACACCCTCCGCACCACCACCTCGCAGAGGCTTCTCAGGTTCGCCAACCACGTGTTCTACTCGCTCGCGGTGAGGAAACACATGCTCCTGGAGGGAAAAGAGCGTGTACCAGGCTCGCACACGCTCTGGTGCTACGTCGCGTCCATGCTCTGCACGTTCGCCTCCAGGATCGTGCTCTCGTTGCTCTGGACCTGGCCAACCGAGGGCGTCCCTAACCTCTGGGAGAAGATCCCCGCGAACCTCACGGACGCCACCGCCGCGTGGGCAATCGTCAACGTGGCACCCGCGGCACTTGTACGAAGGTACACCGCACGCACACCATCGGGCACCGCGTCGCGGAGTACGCTCCACGCAGTCGCCGGGTTCAACAAGTTCAACTCGATGCGAAAGACCCTCCGGCTCGCGGCGTCCGCGTCCGTGGGCCCACGGCTGGCACTGGGCGCGGCCGTCGGCGCGGCGGCATCGCTGTTCAAGCAGTGCACCGACCGAGTCGTGTCGTCCAAACGAACACCGTGGCCCGTCGTGGCAGTCGCCGTATTGAAAGAGTACTTACGGAGCCTAACGACGCATACGGTCGCCACGGCGGCGGCGCCGGGCGGGCCTTTGGTCTCAATCGGTAATAAACTTCGATGCGGCGCCGTGGACTACTCGTACCTCGTTCCATTGAATCCGGCTGGCGCGGCGTGGCTCGGACGTAACGCGTGTGTACCGAAGGCATGGGTACTGGACGACGTCATCCCTCACGTGGCCCACGCGTGTCTCTTATTTTACTTGGTTCAACTGTACGTCAATAGGGGATTGCCCCACACGGTGTGGGGTAAGTCCGTGAAGGCGAGGGCGACACCCAAGGCGAGGGCGACGCCCAAGGCGACGAGGAGCTCGGCGAGGGTGCGGTCGAGGAAGGCCAAGGGGGAGTAGAGGCGAACGTAGTTATAGCGGTGAGAGGGTGTCATTGAAAAGGCTTCGACAAAAATTCATCTCGGATCTTCCGCTTCGCCGACTTCGCCGGAGGGGAACCAGAAACGTTTTTCGTCAACGGGTCTCTCATCCCGCGCGTCAGTATCGCGGGGAGTCGCGCACGCATCGTCTCCGTGCGATACAGCGCGCCGAACGCCCGCCACACACCCGGCGACCTCAGCGGCCGCGCCTCGGACCGCCCGTCGTATCGCGCGCGTCGCCCCGGGCAACCCGCATCCGCCCGCGAGTTTATCTCGGAAGCCGTTGTCATTCGGGCACCTGAGTGTTAGCTCGTCCGGTGCGGGATGTCGATGGCTCCGCCCGCCGCGCGGAGGAAATCCGACGCCGCGGCCGAGCGCAGACGTCAGCTCGAGGAGTGGAAGAAGAAGAAGGAGGCGCAGCGGAAGCGCCAGTCCATCGGCGGGCGCACCTCGCTCGGCGGCGGGGCGGCATCTTCACGCCCGTCAATCAGCGGCGTATCGGACTACTCGAGGAGGGGTTCGTCCGGGACCGTCGGGTCCGTCGCGCAGGGCACGCCGACGTCCCGGCTGCACGCCGCGCGCGAGGGGGTCCAGCAATGGGATAAGGACAGACGCGTGGGCGCCAAGCTCGCGGTGAACGACGCCGCCGCGCGTCGCAAGAAGTCCATCTCCCCACCGACCGCCACCGCCGCTCGCCCGCCCAACCCATCCTCCTCCTCCGGGAAGAAGAAGAAGACGGCGAGCGTCGTCACCCGCGGAACCCCGTCGCCGCCCGTCGCCGTACGCGCCGCCAAAGAGAACACCCCGCCGTCGCAGGGCAAGGCGCTCGTCCCGTCCCCCGAGGCTGTCTCCGCCTTCGTCGCGAGCCTGCGGTCCGTGGACGTCTCCAACCACCACAGCCCCAGCCTGAACAACGTCGTCAGATCCGGCCCGGGGCCCGGGATCAAGATGGCGGCCACGTCCTGGATGAACGCGCCGCAGTACTCCAGCCCGCCGGTGATGTCCACGCCCAGGAGCGGCGTGAGCCGCGCGAAGACCGTCGCCGCGGCCAGGGCGTCACTCCACCGGTCAGCCTCGGGAGGAACGCAGCCGGTGCGGCAACAACAATCGCGGGAGAAGCAACAAACACAAACCGGTCCGTCCCCGCGGTCCGTCGCGTTGGCGGAGAAGAACGAGGCGGAGCGAAGGGAGAAGCTCCTCGCGGCTCAGATGGCTACGATGAATGAAGAGCGTACACAGATGCAGTCCAACCTGGCGCTCCTAGGTGTGAAGATGGGGGATTTGGAGACGGAGGCGGAGACGCGGAGAACGGAGCTCGAGCGCGAAAAGGCGATTGCGGCGGCGGCTCACGCGGCGCTCGAGTCGGCCAGGCTCGAGAAACTCGCCGCCGTCGAGGAGAAGGAGTTTACGATCGAGGCGCAGGCGGGTATGCTCCAGCAGCTCAGCGCCGAGCTCGAGCGCGCGGAGAAGTGCAGGGAGGACGCCGAGCGGGCCAAATCGAGCAAGGATGACAAGCTCGCGCGGACGCAACTCGAGCTCGAAAAGTGCGCCAAGGAACTCGCGCAGAAGCAGCACCAGATTCACCACATGCAATCCGGCGGCGACATCATGGGCCGCGACTCGCTCGGCAGCAGCGTCGGACGCGTCTCCCTCGGCGGCGGCCGGAGGTCATCCGTCTACGGCGGCGGCCAGGACGTCATGGAGGACCTGCGGCAGGCGGAGAGCGTGGCGAGGCAGAGCCAGGAGCGTTTGATCGAACTCGTGGCGGCGAAACAGGCGGCGGAGCGGGACGCCTCGGACGCCCGCGCCGCCGCCGCCAAGTGGGAGTCCGAGGTGACCGCGCGACGCGGCGAGGTGGAGATGATGCAGGAGGAGCTGGAGGCTTGCCTCGAGGTTGAGCGAACGGAGCGGCGTAAGGCTGAGGAGTTGTACGAGATGGCAAAGGAGGAAAAGGCTGGGCTCGAGCGAATCGTTTCCACCCGAGCCGAGGAGATTTCCACCCTGGAGGAGAGGCTGGTGGAGGCGACCGCCGCCGCGGACGAGATCCGCGCGGGTATCGAGGAGAGGGACCAACTGCTACGTGACGGCGACGCCATGCTCGAGCAGAAGGAGGCTGAGCTGGACCAAGCCGCCGAGTACGCCCTCTCGCTGCAAAATAATCTCGACGAGCTACGGGCGGAACAGGAGCGGATGCGCGCCGAGAAGGACGCGGGGTCACCCCCCCGGCCGTCCGAGGAGGAAAACGCGCGGAACAAAGAGGCGCTCATCCTCCACCTCAAGTCCGAGAACGAGGCGCAGGTCAAGGCTGCGGAGCGTGAGATTGAGACTTTGAAGTTTCAGCTCGAGGAGAGAGACGTAGCCGTGTCCGACGCCGAGGGCAAACTCGCGGCGCGCGAGGCTGAATGCGCCAAGCTCCAGAGCGAGGTTTTCGCAAAGTCCAACGCGCTGTCCCCGCTGAAGCAGCGCGCGGACGCGGCGCAGAACGTGTTGAACGCGATGGAGAAGGAGCTCGACTCCCGGGACGCTCAGCTCAGGACGGTGACGGATCAGCTCATGGCGGCGATGTCCGCGGAGAAGCGCCAGACGCGGGCGGTGGCGCGGCTCGAGATGTCGCTGGCGGAGCGCGAAGAGACGGTACGCAACATGAACGAGCAGCTCAGGGAGGTCTCCACGAAGGCCGGCATGGCCTCCGCGGTGAAGAAGGAACGGGACCAGTACCACCAGATGTTTGAAAACGCCGAAAACGCGAGGTTGACGCTGGAGCAATCGCTCGCTTCCAACCGGGACGAAAACGTTCACAGGCTACACCTCGCGCAGCAGGAACGGGCCGCCGCGCTGTCCCGCGCGGAGGCTCTCCAGGCGACCGTCTCTAGCAAGGAGGCGCAGGCGCAGTCGCTGGTGGAGAAAGCCTCGGCGGCGGAGCGAGCGGCTGAGTTTGAACGGACGAAGCTCGCGGGTCTCGCCGCCGCCGCCGACGAGGCGGTTGAAAACGCAAACGCGCAGGTGATCGAAACACGCGCGGAACTCGAGGGGCAGATGCTCCAGATGCGAACCGAGCTCGGGCACCAGGTGGAGGAGGCGGAGGCGCGGGTAGGGGAAGTCCAATCCGCCGCGGAGGCGAGGGTGGCGTTTGTTGAATCGCAACTCAAGGCTTCCCTCGAGGAGGTTTCCCGGCTCACCGGGGAACTCGAGTCGGCGCGGCGCTCGCAGGTTTCGTCCGACGTGGACCGCCAGTTGAGGCTGCGGCTCGAGGGCGAGGTTCACGTCGCCAAGACCAACGTCGCATCCGCCAACGTCCGCGTGGAAGAGGCGCGCGCTGCTCTCAAGGCGGCGGAGGATCGATCCCTCGAGCTCGAACAAAGGCTCGTCGACGCCGAGCGCCAACTGCGAGTCGAGCGCCGCGACAAGGAGGAGCGACTCGAGGTGGCCGCGAAGCTCCAGGCTGAGCGCGAGGACGCCGCCGCGCACGCCACGCGCGAGCTCGAGGGCAGGCTACACGCCGCAGAGTCCGCCGCGGAGGCTGGCGCCGCGGAGGTGGACCGGCTGAACGCCGCGGTTGTGTCGCTCAGGTCCGAGGTGACGGACGCGGGGGGCTTGTCCGCCGAGGCGGCTTCGAAGATCGCGCACCTCGAGGATGAACTCGCCGCCGCGGACACGCTGATCACCACCGCCAAAGCTGAGGCTGCGGACTACAAGTCCAAGGCTGACGACACCGAGAAGGAGAGCCTCTTCTTCTTGGGCGAGATGCAGGTGGCGGTTGCCGACGCGGAGAAGAAAATCGTCGCGCTGCACAAGACGGTGGCGTCCCGGGATCTGAAGCTCTCGCAGCTCACCGCCGAGGTCAAGGCGTTAAAGGAGGTGCTCAGGGACAGGGAGGAGAAGCTCGAGAACGTGGACGCACGGACAGCCGCGATGAAAAAGGCGCATCACGAGGAACTCGAGTCCATGAAGGGTGAGGGCGACGGGCACTCCATCATGCTGGAGATGGAAACCAATCAGCTCCGCGAGAATTTGGAGGATAAGCGGTCCAAGATCAAACGGCTCCAAGAGGACCTCGGCGTCGCGTCCGACAAGAACAAAACCTTGCTCGATCAGTGCGAGCGCGCGAGGGCGGCGCAGTCCATCGCCGAGGAGACAGCCGCGGACGCGCTCAAGGTTCGCGATGAATTCGCCGCGGCGATGAAGAGCCAGCACGAGACCAACTCCCGGGCAAACGCCGCCGCCGACGAGGCGTACAAGTTACACGTGGAGGAACTCGAGGATGAGCTCAAGTACGAGCGGACCCGCGCAGCTGCGTTGGCGAGGGAGGCGTGGAAGCGGGGTATGCGGCCGGATGACCTGAGTGGGGACGCGGCGACCGCGCTGGAGGACTTGGTCGGCGAGGAGATGTCGGCGGCGTCGCCGCAGACGAGGATCCAGTGGATGACGGAATCCGCGACCAAGATTGACTTTGCCAAGTTCAAATCGAGCGTCGAGAAGATCGCCGCGGGGAAGCGCGGGCCGGGCCTCGCGGCGGCGGGCACGCCGGTCGGTACAGAGCGGCCGATGCTCCTGTCGCAGCTGGTGAGCTCGGTGAAGAAGGCTGCGCCGATTCCCGCCACCGTCACGCCGACGGCGCAGCCCAGGTTCCTGGCGATGGCAAACAAGGAGAACGGATCGGTCAACGGGTTCACGCCGTCGCCAGCCGCGGCGAGGTTGAAGCGTTCGAAGAACGGCAACGAGAACGATGCCGAGAACGTGGTAGCCGCGCTGGGGAAGATGGAGATGACCGTCGGGGACGACCGGAGGATAACTCGGGGACTGTCCAGGCGCGAGGCTCTCACCGAGATGAGAAACGGAAACTAATACCGGGACGGGGAGGGGGGATTCATACGCACACACCACTAGAACGTTCATCAATATGACGTCGTGTCACAAATCGTTCGCTAACTAATTCGTAGTAGTCTACACGTTCGTTGTCACCCGTGTCGCTTCACAGCACGATGCGCCACTGACACAAGGTCATGTCCGCGCCCACCGTGACGAGGTAGGTATCGTCGAACATGAACCTCACCTGCGTCACCTTGGCCGAATGCGCGCCGAAGGTTCGACCCGCGCAGCCCTTATGCGCGGGGTACTGGTACATGTTCAGCATACCGAACTGGTCGCCGCTCGCGACGACCGTCCTGGTGTGGCTTCGGTCGCAGGTGGTCACGTCGGTGCCCATGGAGTACCGCGGCAGGATCCCTTGGACCGGCCACCCCGCCACGCACGTCCACGTCGCCCAGTCCATGTTCCTGGTATCCGCCGGGAACTTAATCTGCTTACCACTAGGCATCTCCCAAAAGAGCATCTCGAAGTCCCCAGAGTTGCTCTGCATCACGGTGCTGTCCTCGGACCAGTCGATGTGCCGGATGTAACTCGCGTGGCCCTTCGCGACGCCCATGCGTCCGTACTGCTTACCCACGTCGTACACGTCGATGTAATTATCGTGCGAACCGACGCCCAGGTACTGACCGTTCGGCGAATACTTCAACTCGTGTATGGGCTCCTCCCTGTCCTTCTTGGCGTGTATGGTGTCCAGGCTGTCGGCGCTGAGAACCACCAGGCCGCCGCCCGCGAGGCCGATGGCGATCTGCGAGCCGTCGGGGTGATACGCGACGCTCCTTCCTTTGGCGCCCAAATCGCGAACCATGACCATCCTTCGACTGGCGACGTCCCACACGCGCACCGTGCAGTCGTCACCCACCGTGCACATCTGGTGTTCGCCCGGGTGCGTGGCGAGGCCCCATATGGTGCCGTATCCGTGACCCTGGAGCATCAGCGTGTACGTGTACGAGGTGGTGTCCATCTCGTAAATCTCGCCGGTGCGGATGCCGACGACGAGCATGCTGCCGGATAGGTGCATCGCCTTGATGCAACCCGACATCGCCTGCGGGTGGTTAATCTCAACCTCCTTCAGGCACTGCATCAGGTCGATGGTCCAGAACTTAACCTTACCCTCCTTCCCGCCCGATATGACGACGTCCCTGGTGGCGATGACGGCGTGCGTCACCTGGTGGCACCGGCGCATGTTCGTCGCCAGCTGGTACCCTTTGAACAGGTAGAGGCTACCGTCCTGCGTCCCAACGACGGTGGTATCGGGACCCGGGAAGCAGCAGCACAGCATGGTCTGGATCTTACCCCGCTTGGAGAACAGCGCCTTCCTCGCCACGAACGGCGAGGTGCTCCAGAACATCAGGTGCTTCACGCCGCACGTCACCACGTAGTCCTGGAACGGCGACCACGACACGCTGACGATCTTCTCGGGCGAACCCTTGGATGAAGCCAGCATCGTCCCGGTTTGCCACCTGTACACCGCCAGCGAGTGGTTAGCATCCGCGCCCACCGCGCACAACAACGTACCGTCCCTGGAGAACGTCGCGGACACGATGGCCTTCTTGAGGAAGCCCTGGAGGATCGCGAGCGGTCGCCGCGGGTCGTCGCTGGACCACACGATCAACTTGGGGTTCCGCCCAACCTCGCCGGTGGCGAATATGCTCCCGGTTGGGTGCCTGGCGCAACACAGGACATCGTCGGTGTGCCCGGTGACGCCGTCCACGGTGGGGTTATCCGCGAGGAACCGCTGCGTGTTGCTCTCGCGGTTGTACACGATGCCGAGGGATGCGGTGTGATAGACCACTTCGCCCCGCGCTGTGTAGAACAAGTTGTCCCTGGTATCGTGAGCCCTGTACCCGTGGACAAACTCGAGCTCCGCGGCTTCCATGCAGGGCGCCAGTGCGTCTGGTTCCCGTAGGTAGCCGTCCGGTGCGA
>Ga0115008_10002293_pt1 | contig 15879 bp, 15 predicted proteins | sample FraStrMetagenome_FD_87164 | JGI IMG/M metagenome (GOLD analysis project Ga0115008, IMG submission 87164) | Marine eukaryotic phytoplankton communities from Arctic Ocean - Fram Strait ARC3M Metagenome | ecosystem: Environmental > Aquatic > Marine > Oceanic | place: Fram Strait | collected...
GCCTGCCGCCGCCTCCCCTCCCGCCGCCGACCATCCCGCCGCCGCCCCCCATCATGCCGCCGCCGCCCCCCACCACGCCGCCGCCGCCGCCCACCCCCCCGCCGCCCATCATCCCGCCGCCCATCATCCCGCCCGCTGCGCCAATAGCAGCGCCAGCAGCGGCGGGGGCAGGCTCTGGCACTGGCGCCGGGGCGGGTGCCGGGGCGGCCATGCTGCCGGCCGCCGCTCCTCCCATGGCTGTAGCAGGGGTAGGGTTGAGGCTGCCCTTGAGGCCACCGCCGAAGAGGCCGCCGCCGCCTGCTTGTCCGCCGCCCAGAGTTCCACCGCCTCCACCAAACATTCCACCGCCGCCACCGAGCAATGCCCCGGCCGGAGCGGCGACGGGAGCACCCGCCATTCCTCTGACGGCCGCAGGCGCAGGGCTTGCAGCGGCCGGGGAGGCGGCGGCGGCAGCACCTCCACCTCCGAACATCGATCCGCCGCCGGCTTTACCGAACATCCCACCAGCTGCACCGCCAAACATCCCGCCAGCTGGCGCAGCACCCCCGAACATCCCGCCAGCCGGAGCGGCGGCACCGCCAAGCATTCCACCAGCAGGGGCGGCAGCAGCGGCACCGCCAAACATTGAGCCAGCCGGAGCTGCGCCGGCGCCTCCAAACATCCCTCCAGCGGGCGAGCCGCTGGCTGGCGGAGTGCTTGCGGCCGCCGTCGGTCCTTTGAGGCCAGCCCCTGCCAACCCACCGAACATGCCGCCACCACCAAGCGCGCCGCCAGAGGCTGGTGCCATCGGGCCGCCTGCTGCGCTCGATCCGCCCGCCAAGCCGCCGCCAAACATGCCGCCCCCGGCAGGAGCACCGCCGAACATCGAGCCTCCCTTTTGCCCGAACATCCCTGCAGAGGCTCCGGGGTTGCCACCGGGGTTTGGGGCCGTGCCTCCGGCAGCCGCTTGGCCGTTTGCGCTGCCTGTGGCGCCACCAAACATTCCACCACCAAGACCGCCCGCTCCAAACATGCCGTTAGAAGCAGCGCCATGCGCGCCAGCGTTGGCGCCACCGGCAGCTCCGAACATGCCACCCGCCGGCTGGGCGCCACCGTTTGCCGGGCCGCCGAACATTGTTGCTCCCGGGCCGGAAAAGCGTTACGGAAGTGGCCTTCGAGAAGATTGACCATGATGACCAGGGGGGCCAGTGATCGCCTTGCGGGGGGACGTTCCCCTCGAAGCCGCGTCTGGACTTTTGGGCACGGCTTGGCCCTGCCAGCGGCGGCCGCCAACCAAGGCTCACGTGCGACGTGCCGGAGGCGGCGCTTGCGCTGGGACTTTATTAAAATGAACTCGGGGGCATGGGACGCGGCACATTTGGCCGGCGGCTTCAACCTTCTCTCCCCTCCAATCCTCGCTACCCAACGCGGCGAAAAGGACATTCCACCTCGTTTGCCAACAACATACCTAAAACCTCGAGACCTCGAGAGCCAATGCCTTCCGAGCTCCGCGCCCCACCCACCCTGCTCCCACCGCCACAGCATGCCGCCGTGTCGCGTACGCTCGTCGTTGCTCAGTCCTGCTGGAGCGCACTCGTTCCTCAGCCGTACTGGAGAGACGCACGCCCTAAGACGTCGTCGCGTGTGCACGGGCGGCGCTCCTCCGCCGAGCGTCGTCGTTCTCTCTTCCGCCGACAACCCGGCGCTCGCGCACGCCCCGCTGGACGCGGCCGAGCTGCTGATCGGCCACGACCTCGAGAGCCTGCTCGCGCACGGCGACAAGCTGCGGCGGGCGGAGGCGCTGCTGTGGGTGCCGCCGACGCCGCCGCCAGTCCTACGCACTCTCCTCGTGGAAGGCCACGCGCCAGCCGTGCGTTGGTGTCACGGCTTCTACGCGGGAGTCGACCCAATCGCGGCGATTGCGCGCGAGGTGCTGCTGCCGGCGGGCATCCCGCTGAGCAACGGGCGCGGCGCCTTCTCGTCCTCGCTGGCCGAGTACGCGCTGATGGCGGCGCTGCACTTCAACAAGCAGGTGGCTCGGTGCCAGCAGAACCGGCGCGAGCGGAGGTGGGACAAGTTCGAGATGTCCGTGCTCCGTGGGCAGACCCTCGGACTGCTTGGGTTCGGCGACATCGCGCAGCACGTCGCCCGGCTCGGCAAGGCCTTTGGGATGCGAGTCGTCTGCCTGAGGCCTCGTCAACCCACCCGCTCCTCCCCGCTGTACACTGTAGTCGGCCCCGTCATCTCGCAGTCTGCTGTGAGAGCCCCCGTGTGAAGAGAGCGCAAGGGGTTGGACCCTCCCGCTGACCACCCAGCCCCGACCCGAGCCCGAGCCCAGAGCCCAGGGCGGGTTCAGGATGCGCCGAGTGATGAAACTCTGCGCTCTCGAGCTCCTCCAACGAAAGGGAGCTCACAAGTTGGACGATGGTGGCAGACTCGGATCCGGTGGTCACAGGCGCAACGCGAGCAAGCCCGACGAGACCGGGCTGGCCGACCTCGTGCTCGGGCCGTATGAGGGGCCCATCCTCCCCGCGCACAAGCGGGCGCTGCTCGAGCAGGTCGCTTCCCTGAACACTTCCGAGACGCGTCCGGGACACGGCCTCCCCTCCCTTTCCTCACACGGCCGATGCTCGAACAGAGCGACGTCGTCGTCTGCACCCTGCCCGGGACCGAGGAGACGCGCCACTTCCTGTCGAGCGCCGAGTTTGACGCCATGAAGGGCGGAGCCACCTTCGTCTCGGTCGGGCGCGGCATCGCCGTCGACGAGAGCGCGCTGGTGGCGGCGCTGCCGCGGCTCGGCGGCGCCGCGTTGGACGTCTTCGAGACAGAGCCGCTGCCTGCCGACTCGCCGCTCTGGGAGCAGCCAGACTCGAAGCTCCTGCTGACCGCACACAATGCCGACTACACTGCGGACTACTTTCGCCTGGGCTGGCGCGTGTGGCGGGACAACCTCGAGCGCGTCGGGCGCGGCGAGCCGCTCGCGACGCCCGTCGACGTGGGGATGGGGTATTGATTTCGGTTTTCGCTGCTTGCGCACACACAAACGCAAGGATATATTTCCACCGCTCTCACAGCGCAGCGACGAGCGAGAGACCGGGCGCACAATAAACGCAGCTAGTCCGCATTTCACATATTTCAGCCGATGATACGGACGGTGAAGAAAGTAGTCGCACCGCACCCACCACGCACCAGCTCGCCCGCTTGTACTTATCTCGTCTTACACATCGCCGTCCGGCTCCGGGAGGCGGGAGCGGGTCCGGCCTCCGGCCGAGTTCCGAGGAGGATCCACACAAGCCAGAGAGGTGAGACACCTGGCTGCTGAGAATACTCGATGTGTGTCGTGTGGCCGACTACCCGGTGAGCCATACGGACCTTGCAATAAACCTTTTCCTTCTAAGAAGGGCTACACAATGACCCTATAGTGTGGGGGTGTTCCTGGTGAGTTGTGATGAGTAGGATTAGATTGGCCAATGTTGTTTTGAAGTTCATATGTGAAAAGACCAACTTGCCTATGTGCACGTCTCTGCGGCCCGGAGGCGGCCCGGCGGAGCGGTCAGAGCAGCACTGCGCCGGCCGGCGATCGACTCTCGACTATAACACGGGCTCTATTGAACGGCCTCCAGGCGCTCTCTTTCCGCTCGCCCGGCTACGTCGCCGGGCTTCGAAGGAAAAGGATTCGCTCGGCACGGCGTCGGAGAGCAAACTTCGGCGTTCGTCCACCCCCGCTCGGGGGGACAGGAATGCTGTGGACGCACGTCGGCAAGTGGGCCCATGACCAGGCGGGCTGCTGCTCAGAATCTGGGCCCTCTTGGCGCTCGCTCTCGCGTTCTTCATAACGGCGTTGCCCCCTCCGTCCCGCGCCGCCGTTGGGCAGCCCGACCACGACAACACCAGTGCCGACGGCCTGCAACCTGAGGCGCCGTTGAATGAGCACGAGAGCCGGTGCGCGACGCGGCGCGGGTGATGCAGCCCAAGGTGACGGCGACGGCGGAGGGGGCGGCGGCAGAGGAAGAGGCGGCGGCGGCGGCGATGGCCGTGGGGTCGGCCCGCCCGCTTTTGCTGCTGGTGCTGTGGGATGTCGGTCATCTTTCATCTGCCACCACTCGCCAGCGACAAGGTTGCTGGGTCCATGGACGCAGACTTGTTGGAGATTGAAGAGGTGCTCGGCTTGCGTTACTGTGCGATCCGAGCCAGATGACTGCGGTGGCGCTGAGGAACCCTGTCGTTGAAGACGACTAGTGCTTGGAGTACCTCGTCTCGGCAGGTCCCGACGACCGTGGCTTCCATTCTGTTGCTTGGTTTTTTCACGGCGACTTGCTGGACCATGCAGGTGCGGACACGGTCAAGGCAGCGATACAATAGTATTAGAACTGGATAAGGAATTCACGGCGCTGGCGGAGGCGTGTGACGAGGCTGATGCTGAGTAGCCGCCCAGCGCTGCTCAGCGGCAGTTTGCGCCGACCAGGGGCAGGGCCAGTGGTAGACAGTGGACGTGGTGAGGCTGCTCTGCGAGCGATGACACTAGCAGGAGCCGTCCCCGACCGTATTGTAAGTAGACGAACATGCCTGGGAGCGTGTAGCCTTTAGCGTGCAGTCGGCCGTGTGTTTGTGTGGAACCTCTTGCAAAACCTCTGGAGCGTGGAGGTGGGGGAGCAGAAGAGTGACGAAGACAGAGCGACGGGTCCCGCACAGACAACCCCTTCACGCCGTGGTCAATTCCACCTAGCTCGCGAGTGGGTCGCCTCCCCGTCCACCCTCTCTCGCAGCCCCGTCGCCCGCGCCCAGTCCGCGTGGCTCGGACGCCGGCGAGGCGTGCGGCTGGCGTGCGGCTTACTCGAAGGCGGGGAGCCGCACACAGTCAGCCGCTCTCACTGCTGCTCGTGCTCGCGGATGGCCTCCTCGAGCTGACCGAGCATGAACTGGTCCTGTTCGTGTTTGGAGTACTCCTCGAGGAACCGCTTGAGCTTCTCCTTGGCAAGCACCATGCCGTCCAGGTTCTTCGCCTCTTGCGCAGCGATGAAGGCGGCCAGGATCTGCTCGCGCACGCCCTCTTGCCCGTTCCGCGTCATGCGCCCTTTGGTCAAGCAAGGGGAGCCACCGCAGCTGCCACTCGAGCTGCTGCCCGCGTCGCGGCCACGGCCGCTCGAGCTGCTTCCCACACCGCGGCCGCCTCCGCCGCGGCCGCGGACCGGCGTCTCGTCAGGCTGGTTCGGCCGGGGCCGCTTTTGGGCCGCGGGCTTTGGCTTTGGCGGGGCCTTGGGCGTTTTTTTCTCGAGGACAGCTTTGATCGCGTTCATTATCTTCGGCGTGTCGACGTACATCTTCTTACCTGCAGCGGCGGTGAGCATCTCCTTGCATTTGCGCAGCGCGTCAGCGTCGAAGAATTGGAGGTCGCTCTTCTCGTCGCAGCCCATTTCCGCGAATACTGAGCCGTAGGCATCGCCGAAGCCCGGCTTCACAGTGTCTAGCCATGCCACCATTATCATGGTTCGAGAGTGATGAGACCAATTCGTTGTGGAGACGGGCTAGAAAAAAAAATCCGAAAAAACCGGGCAGCCGCCTAAGCGACTCCCACGAGGGCGGCGAGGCACTTAGCTCCGTGCACTCGCTCGTTTTCAAATATTAGTGGACTGAAAAGAAAATGATGGCCGCGCACACTCGCGCCACTGCACACACAGTCTCTCGCTTGCGCGCTAGGCAACACAAATGTATATGCTGGCCCTCCACATCGTCTCTTTCGCCGCGCTCGAAGTCGACTTCAACGCTGGCTGGCGCTTCCATCGCGGCGATGGCACCTACCAGCTACCCAGCTCCGACGACACGGACTGGCGTGACATCGAGGCTCCGCACGACTGGGCCATTGAGGACCTGCCGAGCCGCGAGGAGGACGATGTGACGCCAGTGCTGGCCGTTCGCCACGGAATATGGCGCTTCTACCGCGGCGAGGGCAACGACACGTTCGCGGCGCCTGGCTTCGACGACGCAGGCTGGACAGACATCCAAGTCCCAAGCGACTGGCGTGCGGCCGCCGGCTACGAGGCAGCCAACGCGTCCGGCTGGTATCGTCGAAACTTCACCGTGTCTGCCGCCGCCTTTGCGGCGGCGAGAGCGGGCACCCTGCGGCTCGCCCTCGGCTCTGTCGCGACCGCCGACCGCACCTACATCAACGGCGCGAAGGTGGGCAGCAAACAAACATGGGGCCGATTCATCATTTAGAGAATGTGGGAGGACCGAGCCCGAGACCGCGGGAGTGGTGGAACTCGTTTAATGGACAGGCTGACCCCTACCCCCGTGATAGGTGGGCAGCACCGGCGCCTGGCACAAGCCGGGCGGCTGCTCCTCACGCCTCGAATACCGCAGCTACGCGGTGCCCGCGAGCGCGTTGCACGTCGGCCCCGACAACGTGGCCGCAGTCTGGGTCTGGAGCGAGGGCTCAGGCCCGGCAGGGCTGGTGGACTGGGCCCAGCCGGACCGGCGCATCGGCCCCTTCGACCCGGGCGCCTCGCCCGGCCACAAGCAGACGGGCTACACGCTTGGCGGCGTGGGCTGGTATCGTAAGACGTTCCGACCAGACGCGAGCTGGGGCGAGCGGCTGCAGCTCTTCGTAGAAGGGTGAGCGCGACACGGCTACCCTCATTCACTGGAGCCTCGGCATCAGACTGGAGCCTCAGCATCAGAGTGGAGCCTGTAGCTCGAGGCCTCACCCCGCTGACCCGACCGCAGGTGCTACATGAACTGCTCGGTGTACCTGAACGGCGAGCACCTCCTGACCCACCCGTACGGCTACACCAGCTTCGCGGTCGATCTCACTGCCGGCGGGCTGCGGCTGGGGCAGCCGAACGTGCTCGCGATTCGCGCCGAGAGCCGCGGGTCCAACTCCCGCTGGTACATCTCCCCATATCTACCCCGTCTCTCCCCATCTCTCCCCATCTCTCCCTCCGCCACCTTCGGACTGCGGCCATAGGTACGCTGGCGCCGGCCTGTTCCGTCCCGTGTCCCTCCTGGCCCACCCGGCGCTGCACCTCGCGGTCCCCGGCGGCGTTTACGTCACCACGCCGCACATCGCGCTCACAGCGAGCGACGGCTTGCGCGCCGACGCGACAGTCGCTGTCAACGTCACCGTCGCCAACGCCCGCGGCACGACCGCCGCGGGAGCAGGCGCCCGCGTCGAGCTCTTCGACGAGCGAGGCGTGTCGCTCGGCGTGGGCTTTGCTTCGCTGCCTGAGGTCGGCGGCGGCGGCGGCAGCGCGAGCGTGCTGCTCTCGTTCGATGCGAGGAGAAGATGTGGAGCCGAGATCGGCCGGAGATCGGCCGAGGACACGCGAGATTGCCCGAGATAGGTGCGCGGCGTCAGGACGTGGAGCCCAGGGCAGCCCTCACTCTACCGAGCAGTCGCGACCCTCTCGTGCGGCGGCGGCCTGCGAGACGGCTGCCCGGACACGGAGACCGCCACCTTCGGCGTCCGCAGCTTCTCGTTTGACTCGAGCGCCGGCTTCGTCCTCAACGGCCAGTCCGTCAAGCTGCACGGCGGTGCGCCGGAGGCAGCGCGCAACGTCCCCCCCGCCGCCGCCGCGCGTCAAGCTCTGCGGGTTGTGGTAGGCTGCGTGCACCACGACAACGGCCCGCTCGGCAGCAAGGCGAACGGCCGCGCCGAGGAGCGATGACTGTGAACAGCGTCTCTTCACACCTCCTGCTGATGATAGGCGATCGGCCGCGCCGAGGAGCGGCGGGTCGAGCTTCTGAAGGCGAGAATTATCTTCGGATGATGACACACCAGTGCTAGCAGCAATAATGAGATGGATGATTGTGACCGCATGTACGAGCCCGGTTCCAACGGTTTAGCACGTGTCCTATCCTTACAGCACTCTTCTTCTCTGCTCAAGGCGAACGGGTACAATGCGATCCGGACGTCTCACAACCCTGTCTCTCGCGCGTTTGTCGACGCGTGCAATCGTTTGGGCGTGCTGCTGATGGAGGAGGCCTTCGATTGCTGGGACGCCGGCAAGAATTCCGACGACTACCACCTCTTCTTTGAGGATTGGTGGCAGCGCGACATCGCCTCTATGGTGCTCCGCGACCGGAACGCGCCCGCGATCGTCTTCTGGAGCATCGGCAACGAGATCCCCAACCGCCACGTGGCGCGCGGCGCTGCGCTCTCCGCTGCCCTCTCCGAGTACATCCGGCACCTCGATGACGCTGGCGGAGGCAGCCGGAGAGCAATCACGAGCGCGTACCCAGGCGTGGGGACCGACGCGGCCACCGCCGCCTTCCTCGCGCCCCTCGACGTGGCTGGCTACAACTACTCGCCACACGGGTTCGCACGCGACCACGTGACGCACCCGGCGCGCGTCATCGCCGCCACGGAGACCTTCCCCGAGTCAAGCGTTCTCAACTTCAACGCGCTGCAAGACTATCCGTGGGTCGTTGGCACCTTCATCTGGACAGCCATCGACTACATTGGCGAGTCGTCGATTGGCGCCAACGGCCACTCGCCGCCCGACCCGCTCGCCTGCGGCGGCTACTGCCCGGCTCCGTGGAGCTATCACATCTCCTTTTGCGGCGACCTCGACATCGTGGGCGGCCAGAAGCCGCAGGTCCGTGATAGGCCCGCCCCCAAATGCCCCCCCATCACGCCCCGTTTTGCAGGCGGCCTCGACATTGTAGGCGTACCTGCGGCGTGTGCTGTGGAACGTCTCAGCGCTCGAGATGGCCGTGAAGCCCGCCGACGACGGCGAGGTGATCGCTTCGTGGGGCTTCCCCGACGAGCGCCAGAGCTGGAGCTGGGAGGAGCAAAAGCGGCTCATGCGGGTCAACCTGTACTCGACGCGCTGCGCTTGCGTCCTCCTGGCGCTCAACGGCCGGAACGTGAGCGAGGGCTGCGTCAACGTCTCGCGCGCGACCGCGTACACGGCCACCGTCAGGGTCCCCTACGAGCCAGGCACGCTCGAGGCGACCGGCTTCGACGCGCGTGGCCGAGCAATCGCGACCCGCACATTCAAAACATCCGGACCAGCGGCAAAGCTGCGTTTGGCCGCAGATCGAACGACGATCCGGCCGTCACGGGCGGACCTCAGCTACGTCACCGTTGAGGTGGTAGATGCAGATGGCGTGCTGGTCGCGTGCGCAAACGAGAGTTCACTTGCCGCGTGCGTCCCGCCCACCGTTCGCTTCAAGCTGGAGGGCGCTGGCGAAATCACGGCTGTGGGCAGCGGCGACCCCACCGATGCCTCGTCCTTCCATCAGTTGGCCCGCAAGACGTTCCGCGGGCGAGCGACGGCGATCATTAGACCTGGGAGTCCCTCTGCGGCTCCACCCCGCTCGGGAAAACTGACGCTCACGGCGTCGAGCGCTGGTCTGGCGAGTGCCACGCTAACCATCGAGCTACGAGGTGGAGAGGTGGTGAGCTGAGAGGCGTGCGTATATATTACCCGCTCGCGAGGTCTCGGAGAAACTTAGGGTTACACGTATATATAATACTCGACACCAATTCTCTCCCTTGAAAAAAAGTAAATCGTGTATCGTCGAGACCGTGCCGCGCCGTGCGGTCTGGCTGCGCGGGGCGTCCCCCGACACGCCTCTTCCTCTATGACTCGCCATCACTACTGCGCACAGACGCCTGCGCGACGCGGCACACCGCCTGGAGGTAGTCTACGTCCAACTCGTCCACCCTTCGCATCGCCTCGAAGCTGTCCTCGAGGTCGGCAGCCGCCTCTTCACCGCCTCGACCTCCAGACAGGGCCGCCTCGAGCCTCGACCCGAGAAGAGCCGACTCGGCGGCGGCATTGCCAGGCGCAAGGGCCTTGGGCGGCAGGTGAAACGCGAGGTACTGGGACGCTGCGGCCACGAGCAATCGCATTCGGCCGAGGACTGTGCCCACCCCGGTGGCTGATGGCCGCGGCCGCCCCGCATCAACGCGGGAGGCACGGAGGGGCGTGGGTGCGCCGGAGGTAGGGGCGGTGGACGCGGGGCTCCGGTCGAGGCCGGGCGACGCGGGCGCCGGTGCCGGTGTGGGCGAGGCCGGCGAGGGCGGCGCTCTCGGGGGCGTCTGAGCGACGACTGCCTCCGCCGCGCCTCTCTCCGAGGGGGTCTTCTCTCGCGGGGGGGCTTCGAAGACCGATGCCTCGAAGACCCCCCCCCGCGCAAAAGCCAGCAGCGCCTCGCGCAAGCCCGCCGCAAACTCCGCGACGTGGCTCTCGCCGAGCAGCTCGGACCGGCCTGCGGCCAGACATGGCCCCTCCGCGCCGTGAGCTGCCCCCTCGCCGCTAGCGCCGCCGTGCGGCTGCCAGTCGAAGAGGAGGAAGAGAAGCTGCAGCAGGTCGGCGGCCTTCTTTTGCAATCGGACGCTCCGCGGCACCAGCAGCGCCATGCCACCGCCGGCCTCGCTCTCCCCACGAGCGCTGCCCTGCAGCACCGCCCCGATGGCTCGCTGCGCAGCGCGGCAGCTAGCAGACGGCTTGTCGGCCGCGTAGCCGCCCTCGCGCAGAAAGCAAACCAGCAAGTCGGCCGCGGTGGACGTGGCGGCCTCCGCATCTGCATACAGCACCGCCCGCCGCCGCAGCGTCCGCGCAAGCGCACGCTGCCCGTTCCCGAATGCGGAATGCTCGATCCCACCCTCGTCGCCGGCGTTGTGGAAGCCGGCGGCCATGGCGGGCACCTCTGCCGTGTGCCCCGCCGCCAGCGTTGGCGTGCCGTGCCTCGAGCCTGCGCCTTCTCTCTGCCGGTGTGGCCCGCCCGCAGAGATCGACACACCCTCGGCCCGACCCCCAATCAAGATGGAGACCGACGAAGCCCTCTCGCCGCCGGCCGACGACGGTGGCAATGCAAACGAGGAGAGCTCGTCGGCCTCGCATCTGCTGGACGAAGGCCGCGGCGAGAGCCGAGCGGCACAAGATGCGAGTGCGCCGGCGGCCTGCACGTGCGCGGCAGCAAGCGAGGCGAAGCGGGCTGGCGGCGGCGACGAGGAGGTAGGAGGCGACACCGCGGGCGAGGGCGAGTGGCGCGCGAGATCCGTGGGCGGCGACGCTGCAGCCACGGCGGCGGCGGCCGCTACGGCGGCAACCCGCTCGGCGGCTGCCGCCGCCGGCGAGTGGCCTGCGCGGCACGAGGTCGCAAACACCTCACACTGCAGGTGCAGAAAGTCGTACGCGCGAGCGCCCAGCTTTGCTCGCGCACGCGCCAGCACGGCGTCGGCGGACGACCTGCACGGCGTGCGCAAGACAAAGACTGGCCGGCGCTTGGAGAACGCCTCGAGCGAGTCGAGACGCAGCTCGACGGCGGACAGCCACCGTCCCCCCCCGCGGGCGCGCTGCGCACTGCTGTCCGCCTGCGCGCCGTGGCCGGTGAGCCGGACGTAGTGCGCAACCTCTCCCCCCGCGCCGCCGCCGACAAAGATGCCGTGGTGCACGCGTCGCGCGCTCGGGTCGCCTCGGATGATGCGGTCGCCGCGGCGCAGGACGACGCCGAGCGAGTCGCGCCGGAGCCCGTCCGAGCACGACCCCGTCGGGCAGTCGCACAGGTCGACGAGCTCTGCCTCGCCCGAGGGGGGAGGGCGGCGCGCCTCCTCGAAGGCCCGCTCTCGCTCCGAGCCGAGCGACGTACCGAGCAGGTACGCGAGCGCGGCCTGCAGCGTTGAGACGGCGTACCCGAGAGGTCCGAGCGCCCTCGAACGCGGGAAGAGGTCGCAGATGAGCCGCACGTGCGCCGGAAGCCGCGGGACGCGCGCCCGCGCGAGCGCGAAGACGAAGAGCGGCAGCATGTCGTCGGTCGCCACCGCGACGCCGCCGCCGCCGCCCGCGTGCTCGATGCGGCCGCTCGCCTACAGGAAGGCTCCAGGAAAGGTCGAGGAAAGGTCTAGGAAGGTGTGCCGCCCGCGTGCTCGATGCGGCCGCTCGCCTCTCGCGCGAGGCACTCGAGCGCGGCGAGGGCGGCGTGCCCCTTCTCGACCGGCGTGCGCGCCGCGCCGATGTGGTGGAGCGCGCGGGCCGTGTCCGCGTATGGCCCCGCCCCCGACGCGCCGAGCGACCACGCGCGCCACGCGGCGCCGATGCGCCACGCCGCCACCCACCGCCGGCGCGCCTCGCCGTCCCCCTCGCCGACGCCGGCGCCGGCGGCCGGCGGCGGGCTCGGCGGGCGGGCGCGCCACAGCCCGAGTTCGGACCGCACGCCCATGTGCTGCGGGAGGAGCGGGCGGAGCGCGCGGAGCTGCGCCGTGTAGAGCAGCCCGTCCGGCCTACGGGAGGCGCGCCGGACACATGTGCACAAAGGGGCCGGACATGTTCTCAAAGGGGCCGTGCGGAGCAGTGTCGCAGTCGCCTCGTCACCGCGGCGTAGAGCTGCAGCAGGTGGGGCGAGAGGGCCGACAGGGCGGGCTCGTCCACAAGCTCGCACAGCTCGCCTACAGGAAGGGTCCAGGAAGGGTCCAGGAAAGGTCTAGGAAGGGGCTCGTCAACACGCTCGCACAGCTCGCCCAGTGGCACCGCAGCAGACAGGCCGGGCAACGCACCGCACACCTCACAACGCATCCGCTCCAGCAGCGAGCCAACCTACAGGAAGGTTCCAGGAAAGGTCCAGGAAAGAGGTCAGGAAGCAACGCGTCCGCTCCAGCAGCGAGCCAACCTCCCGCACGGCCTCCGCCGCCACGGCCTCCCGCGCCGCGTCCCCCGCCGCCGCCTCTTCGCCGCCCGCCCGCCCGTCCGCCAAGCTCGCCGTCGCGGACTGGAGCCGAGGCACCAGCGAAGCGACGAGGCGGGCGAGGAGGAGGCCGAGCGGGTGCGCGCCTGGCTGGCCTCGCCCCCCGCCGCCGGCCGGCGAGGACGGCGACGGCGGCGGCACGTCCCCGTCGTCGCCTCCCCGCGGCGCGAGCCAGCTGGCGACGAGCGAGCGCAGGTCGACCAGCGGAGGCGCCTTCTCCTCCGGCGCTCGCCCGCTCGCAGCGGCGGAGGCGGCCGCAGCAGCCGTGCGCCGGATCTCCGCCTCTGCCACTCGCGTCTCTTGCAGCAGCCGCGCCGTCGCCGTCGCGTCGCCCGCCGGGGAAGGGCAGCTATCGGCGATCAGCTCGAGCGGGCGCTCGCACAAGTGAGGAGGCGCGAGCGCCACCAGGCGAGACCCCTCGGCGAGGGCGAGCAGAGATCCGGCGCAGCAAAGCAGCGACCGACCGCCGCCCCCCTCGCCTGCTGCGCCGCCGTTGCGCGCCCTCGCCAGCCGGGAGGGGGAGCCGCACGCGTCCGCCGCGGTGGGGAGCTGTGGCGGCAGGCTCGTCGCGGCGCTGAGGCCGCCCGTCTCGCTCTCCCACCCGCGCAGCGACGCGCCGCCGCCGCCGCCGCCGCCGCCGCCGCCGCCGCCGCCGTCACCGGCTCCAGCGAAATGGAGCGAGTAGACGAGCGGCGGGGCCGCGGCGACGGCGTGCGGCGGAGGCAAGTCGCGGCGCTGGTCCCACGACGGGAGGGGCGCCAGGCTGAGCTGCGCTAGGTCGAGCACCAGCGTCGAGGCGCCGCCGCCGGGAGCGAGCCCTGCGGCGAGCAGGACGCGCCTCGCCGGCAGAGGCAGCAGCGGAGGCGCCTCGGGCGGCGGCGGCGGGCCGGTTGCTGAGTGGAGCGGCCTCAGCGCGCGCACCCACGTCCGCCGGCGCGCCCGCGCGCTGCTCGACGGCGCCGCTACCCACCCTCCCGCTCCCCCCCCTCCCGCCCGGAGTGAGGCGGAGGCGCCGTCGGGAGAGGCTGCCCCGTGCCAGCCGCTGCCGTACTGCCAGCCGTCGTCGCACGTGGGGCGCTCAAAGTCGACGCGCCAGCCGCCCGCCCACGTCGCCCCCGCCGGCGGGGCCGCCGCCGTGAGCGAGCCGAGGGGAGAGTAGTGGAACTGCGGCCCGCGTGCGTACACGAGCCCTCCGCCCGGCGACGAGGCGGAGGGGGCAAGCGGGTGCCACGACGAGGCTCGCGGGAGGAGCGAGCTGCCGCCGCCGCCGCGAGACTGCCGCTCCCAGACGACGAGCTCGGGCGGAGGGACGACCGGCGCCGGCCCGCCTCCCGCCTCTGGGGCGGAGCGAGGCGGAGGCGGCCTCGCCTGCAGCCGCCACACCTCTGCGTGAAGTGTCTAGGAAGTGTCCAGGAAGTGTCTAGGAAGCCTCGCCTGCAGCCGCCACACCTCTGCCGCAGACGCCGCGTCGAGCACGACGTAAGTGGCCTCGCCCCCGCCGGCTCCCTCGGCCTGGGCGAGCAGCGTGGCGCACACGTGCCCCCCGCTCCAAAGAACCGCCGCCACGCGGCCCTGCACCGGGAGGCTCGCCCGCCGCGTCGCTGCGCAAGCCGGCGGCGGCGGGCGCGAGTCGGCGGCGGCGGAGGCGGCGCGGGACGGCTGCTGCACGAGCTGCAGTCCCCAGAGCTCGATCCTCCGATAGTGCGCCGTAGCGATGGCGGCGGGCGGCGGCGAGGGCGAGGAGTGCCCGCCGTGCACGCAGAGCGCGCCCGTGCAGGCTGCCACGAGCCGGCAGGCGCCACCAAGCCGAGGCAGCAGGTGCGCAGAGACCTCGCCGCCGCACGAGACAAGGAGCCAGTCGCTCGCGGGATCGCCGCCGCCGCCGCCGGGCCCACGGATCGCCGCCACCGCGAGCGCGTCCACTGAGACGCCGCTCCGGAGCACCAGGGTCGGGCCGGCCAGCCATTCGAGCGGGCCGTCTGCAGGAGGCAGAGCGGACGCCGCGTCCGAGCTGGCGGCGGCGGCGGCGGCGGCGGTGGCGGTGCTGGCGGCCTCTGTGGCGGCAGCCGCCGCGGCTGGCGCCATGAGAGCAAGCTCCATCGGCGTCGGACCACGCGAGGCGCGAGGCACGAGGCGGAACGTGCAGACGGTGCCAGACGCGGTGCCGATCACGACCGTGTCGCCGTGCAGCAGCAGTGCGGAGGCCGGAGAGGAGAGGGTCACCTCAGCGAGGAGAGCGGGCTGCTGCAGAGGCATGGCTAACGCGCTCGAGGAGCTCCCTGGGGAGGTCGAGGAGGCGGACGGGCGGCGGCGCGTCCGGCGATGGAGCGGCGGTCGAGGAGGAGGCGATGCGGCGCGAGTGGCGGCGCGGCGGGGTGGACATCGCGAGGAAAAGAATTTTACAACGTAAAAGAAAACGGCCCGGTTGTGCGCTCAGGCGCGGTGCACAGCGGGGTTGGCCCGCCTTTCCCCGAAAGAGAGTAGAAAATTCTTTCGGCCAGGATATAGTGGGGAGGTCGAGAAGGCGTGCTGTACTATGTCCTGGCGAGTAGAGGCGGGGCCGCCTCGCGTTCCTGCCACCCGCCGGGGCCGCCAAAAAAAAACCGCGGCAAAAATGGGTCGGGGAGGGTGCCCTGGGTCGGCGGGGCCTCTACTCGCCAGGCACGATTCACACTACAGACAAGGCAAAAAGAAACGGTGGGGAGGGGTACAGGTTGGAAGGGGTACAGGTTGGAAGGGGTACAGCTTGGCGTGGGTGCGCTCGTGAAGGTGAGCGCTGCCGCCCACGCCCTCGGCCCGAGGCTGTTCGACCTTGTGCAGACCTCTCTGTGTCCACGCTCTCCGCTGTCCGCTCGCAGGTGAGTGCTTCGGCCCGTCCACGGCGCTTGCTGTCCGCGGCCGCCTCGACCGCTGCGAAGCCGTAGCTTGAGCCGCCCACGCCATGCTTCGCGTGGCCGTGTGCCGGATTCTCATTGCTGCTTCTTTGGTTGCGTCTTCGGATGCCGAGCGATCATGCATCACCTTCGGTTCGGACAAGGCCGTCTCGGACGGCTGGCTTCACTGTCCCGGCAACACGTTTGTCGATAGCATTCAATTTGAAGATGCAGCGCTGCGCGGCTCGATCGAGATGCAGTGCTGCGAGGACCCGAATCACCCGAGCGCGGCGCTGAAGAATTGCGAGACGTTTTTGGTGGACGATCCGTCGAAGAA
>Ga0115008_10002298_pt1 | contig 15867 bp, 5 predicted proteins | sample FraStrMetagenome_FD_87164 | JGI IMG/M metagenome (GOLD analysis project Ga0115008, IMG submission 87164) | Marine eukaryotic phytoplankton communities from Arctic Ocean - Fram Strait ARC3M Metagenome | ecosystem: Environmental > Aquatic > Marine > Oceanic | place: Fram Strait | collected 2012-06-18
GCACTTACGCACGAGGATGGTGTCAAGCGTCCACATTCCGTGACACCACTGACCACGAAAAACTACAACATAATTATTAACAAACTAAATCAAAGTCAATATCAAATACTTTTATCTTCACCTTTGCTGAGCTACGAGCTATATATTCATTCGGAAAAAGGTGTGATTTTTTGAACTGCTGGGAACGACCCTTAGAATATGAGAGTTCACGGTTCAATAACAGGGAAAATAATGACGCGAATTACTTCGTAGTATATGTATCGATCATATAACAATTGCTACTACTACTCTTCCGAACCAGTAACTGATGAAGACGAGTTTTAACTATGGAGTAGTCTATAACTGTCGCAAGAGTAGATGTTAACAAAATAAATATGGGAGCTCATGGTTCAATAACAAGGAAAATAATTACGCGTGTATTATATGTTTCGATCATATAACAACTGCTACCACTCCTCTCCCGAACCAGTCGCCGATGAAGATGACGAGTTATAACTATGGAGTAATTTAACTGGTACAAGAGTAGATGTTAATAAAATAGGTACCGGGTACTTCGAAGTATACAGTTTTGGAAAAATATACAGATAATAGATAATGTTATGATTTTCATAATTTCTTGTTTTACCCTTTCCTTCACTCAGATTAAACAAATTCCACAGTGCTCTTAAGTCACATCTAGCATTCTTAAAATTTATTTCAACAGCACGCTTAGGTGTCGCCTACTGCTACTCTTAATGCAAAGAATTACGATGTCACTTTCGCAAAACTTTCTCTACTCGACATGCTTTACTACTTTGAAATTGCTACTTATGCTTATGATATATCAGAAATCAACGCAACCCCAGCCAAAATCCATCGCGCCGGTGGACTTTTTGTTTTAAGTTGTGCATTAAAGAACCATGTTGGGCCTCGTTGCTCTGTCATGTACACGGGGCAATTATATATACCACCAACATTTGCCTTCTCTATTGTTAAGGCTTTCACAGCCATTATTGGCATTCGGCAAAACATTTCTTTAGGTTTGCTGGAATTGATATGTCCACTATTAAGATCCCAACGAGCTCCTTGCATAGAGAGACCAATGATATAAGCACCGTCACGGGATTTACTATCGATGCTGTCAACAGAAATTTTCTTTGTTACGTCTGTAAAGGTAAGTAATTTATCAAGCTCCCACTGATTCTTTTGTGCTGTAACCTGGCATATCGCGGTCAGAAAACTGGTTGGATTTATTAATCCACTGAGCCAAGTCACCTTTGGTATCTCGCTCGGATTTTCTGTCCATTCGTCCAACTGATTCAAACGATCATTGAAATTGTTCAACCACGACGCTAAGGAACGAAGACTAGGCCATGACAACTTCGACCAAGAGGATGGAATTTTGTCTAAAAAAAATGAAGCCATTAGGTTTTCCATATTATCACTCATGGTAAGTTCTCCTGCAAACCCCAATTTAAGCTCCTTGATAGACCGCTTCATTTCTTCGAGAAGTACATTCATAATGTCCATCTCCTGGATAAAGACATTTTGGTAAGGCCCTTGCTCATCCAAATTTCTTGCTAAATCTTCGATGTCAAAGTATCTTTCACCAAATCTTTCTATTATGTCATTGGCAACTAGTTCGGCTGTTTGTTGAGGTGATGCTGCTCCGTCACCGCTTGAAGCTTCTCTAGGCTGTAATTCAGTTAGAGTCGAGAACATTGTGTTACTTTGCTGTGTGCGAAACTCTATTTCAGCATTAGGGTGAAGCCCGAATGCCATCGGTGTATCAGATTGGATACCCTTGTCAATGTGGTCAATATATTTTTCGAATGACGTTGGCGCTGGACTAAGGAAACTTGCTCCATCCTGAGCGTAAGGGTACATTTCAGTCTCATCGAGTAATTCGTCTTTCATGTAAAAGTTCAAGTACTCGTTCGCAAGCAATCGGTCAAAATCATTAACGATATGACCGCCGTACATGATTTCGCCGAAAATGTATTTCAAATCTTGCCAAGGAATTTTTCCTCCACCACTATTATCCATGTAATTCTGTAGACAAGTTGCTGAATCACGCAAATCACCAATGCTAAATGGATACTTCATGTTGAACCCCATCGGACCAAACAACTTCCTTTCCATCATAATTGAATGAAAGTGACAAAGGCCGAACAAAATACTTTTCGTTTTCGAATCGACCTCTTCGACGTAATCTTTTGGAAAAAAACACCATGCGCGCTTAAGATTCGCTTTCAATCCTGTTGGCGGTTCATTTGTCAGCTTAATGCATCGATTTAGAACTCCAATCGGTATTACTGTCGAAGGATCACTCGTTAAAAATACTCGGAATTTGTCATGGCTTCCCTCAGCAGCATATATATCAAGCTTTTTCTCCAATTCAATAAGCCATTTCGGCATAAGGTGTACATTATTCAAAATTACCCAATGTCCGTTCCTGTGAGCTGTTTCGAGACAAGACATAGCAACCAAGTCTTGCCCCTGTCCCATACTCACATTGTGATAGGAAATTCCTTTTTGTAAGCCATGTCTGTCTGCCATCAGATCCAAATCTGCTACAACGTTTGCACCTGGACTTAAAATAAAGTATATTGGGGTTTTGGGTGTTGAGTCTGAGAGGCATTGCTCTAAGATTTCGATACTATTCAAAGTAGAGTCGCAATCACAGTAGGCGGAACCATTTGGTAATGTATGACGAATAAATTGTGTCAAAGTTGAAGTCATTCGATCAGGTCGAAGTGATCGAACAACCATCATTTTAAGAAATGGAGCGCGATCTAACCCTGCCCAGTCCAGGGGTAATTTCTCATTTTCAGGAGATATTGAGTTGAACCATTCCTGGAATCGTGGTGCTGCTTCAACAAGATCGCTTGCGAATTTGTCAAATTCTTCTATATCAGATAAAGCCTGACATGTATCCCATGCATTATCTGGTAACCAATGCAACGGGTTTCGAACTCCAGGCTTCGTTGGGCCTCGCACGAGGAACTGAAAATGGTTTTCGTTCCATTCGCTGTCCCCAATTATGTTACGTTTCATTAAATTAAACGTAAGTTGAGAAAGTAAAATAAGCTTATGTCGCTCGAAAAGACCACGAGCAACCCATTTAAATATAGTCATTCTTAGAGATTCGCGTAAACTTGTAACACGATCTATCAAATTATCTTTAGAGGGGGCGCGAAGAACCGACTTTTCAAAGAAAGTTAGAAAACTGTCCAGAGAATATTGATACATGTGGTCAATCGCGCATAACTTCGTAAGCAAAAAGTAAAGCATCGCTCCCTCGGACGCCTGTGGGCGATAAGATTCTCGAGCAGCTTCCACTTCTTTTTGAGTCACCTTCCCCACTTCAACGGCTTCATTGATTTCTTTGGCTGTTTTCTTAGTTGCTTCCAGGCCCTCAATTAGAGGAACATCACTCAGTATATCGTCAGGTGCATTTGCAAGTCTTTCCAGTAGTTCGTCTTCGAGTTCAACCAGCTGAATTTTATACCTGATGGCCGCTTCTGTAAGTTCCCTCGCTTTGTCCTCCAAATCTTTCCTTTCCAGCTCTACAACTCGGGCGAGTAGCTGTTCTTCAAGGCCTTTCTCTGTGGCGATGAAATTTATTAAGGTGCATTGAGCTGCAATTTCGGGTCGATAATGAGGATTACTCAGCTTCGTTTGGAGATAAAGTTGAAAGGCTATATCGTATTCCACTTCTTCGTCACCAAGTTTCAAATAAAGGCTTCTACCTTTTTTATAGATCGATCGGGACAATACTGGATCCAGTGTAGCGTCTATGTCAGACCCTAGATTTTCAATAATGACACATCTACCATTGGTGATTGCATTCCGTAATATCTTTAACCAATTCTTTTGAGTAAGTTGTATCACATCAAGATTATCGGCTTCTTTTTTCTTGAGCCATTTGACTGCTTGCACCTGTGGATCAATAAGAAGTGGCCATCGTTTGCTATTTATGACTATAGCACCATTTTCGACTGATGTTCTATCGCTAGGCAATCCTTCTGAAATCATCTTAGCACTATTACCATCGGTTGTCAGCATTGAAAGTGGATCGGAATCTTCAGTCATTGGTACCGATCGCTCAAGTAAATCTTGCATCCATTGTGCTTTCCATAATTGCTCCCTTATCTCTTGATTAAAAGCACCCAAGTATGACACAAATCCAGCAGCTAACATACAATCTCCAGCAAGAGTTAATGAGCTGCTACGCAATTTTTCGATTTCATTCCCCCATCGTACATTCTAAAAGATAATGAGTTAGAGATGATGTTTGATATAAAATTAATTAAGACAAGGACAAAAAGAAAAGAATTGTACGCTAGATTGGTAGGTCGCATAACCTATTCCACACGTCGATATGCATTATACATCCATTCTGTTCAGAACAAATCCCTCCACAAGATTCGTTGAACAATCAGTTTGCTACCAATCTTACCTCACTGGATAGTCCGCCAACAAGGCGCTTGGCAAGATCCGCTCTATTGGACAATGCGTCAGCTTGACTTTGAACCTCGTCCTTTTCTTTGACCGCATTATTGTACTTTTCTTCTAGCGATGTTAACTTCTCTTGTACTTCGGCGACTTGCTTTTTGGCGGTGTCCAAGCTTGCCAGAGCAGCAGCTTTGCTTGCACGAGCAGATTCAAGGGAGTCCATAAGGGGCTTTACATTAACATAAATGCGGTTGAATGAAATAATATTCGTAACCCATGTACAAAGGTTGGCCGCGGCGGCAGATTTAGATGCCATTTTATCTGGAGAGAAGTTCTCGTCATCTATGTAAGGTTTTAAGAGATTTATTTCATCTTCCGTAATGTCTTCTCCACGGAATTCAGCTAATTTTTTCTTGAATGCGTCCACATTTTGCATCATTTTCTTAGCACGATCCCATGTTTGTTTTTTGGGTTTATACTCTTTCTCGATAAGAATCAAACATGCATTAGTTACTTTATCAACGCCACTGGGGGGTTTAGGAAGTGATTTGAGCTCAGTAAGCATTGCCTTACTTAAACAATCAACAGCAGCGGCGGCGGCTTCCATTGCTGGTTTTGCCTGCGATAATTCTTTTTCAGCTTCTGCTTCAATAACTTTCGCTTTTTCAGACTCCTCGTTTGCTTTTTCCGCTTCTACCTGAGCACCATCTTGTTGTGTCTTTGCATCCGCTTGTTGGACTTTCATTTCCTCAATCAATGCATCCGTAGCAACTTTCTTTTCCTCGACCTTTTCCATAGTTATTTTCAAATCTTTCTGTAGTTCAGACACGTCTTCTGCTGTTTTACGAAGCGTTGACAATCCAATGTCGAGTCTGTCAATGAGGTGTTGTAAATCAGACCTTTTCGTGTTCAATAAATACTTGTAGAACGAGATAAGCTCAAGATAAGATTTAGGAGTGACATAATTATAACGTCTTTGCGTCTGATAATAGCGAACTGACATATCCGCAACACTCAAATGCTCTGATGCCATATGTATTGCAAGACTATTACGTATATCGTCGACTCCAGATGTATCAATATCTTGAATAAATCGCGCTGCCACACTTATTAAAGCCTCCTTTGGCCAAGGGTGGAAACGATCAATCCCCGTGCAATTTACCAACCCTGGAAATCTCCTAGCGCGTATTCTAAATGTATCGCCAACTGGTGAAAATGCAAGTGCTAAATGTAAGTTCATACGAATCCGCGACACAAAAAATTCAATCCGGGCCTCACGAGTATCAGCGATCCCTTCTGCTTTTGCTGCAGCGCTAATAGATGATAAAATATTATCAATATCTTCCTTCGGAAACAAGTCAGGTATCCAACCACTTGTAAGTACGCTATTGATATATACAAGAAATTGTTCGTTAACGATTTGAGTATCGGTCATTAAAAAAACAATAGGAGTACATTTCACCCCAGAAGCAAGATACATGTTCCTCAATTCTTCTTTCAAATCCTCAACCTTAAACTTTGATGTGACAGAAAGCTGTCTGACCTCAAAATCGCATATAAAAGCTGCCAGGCGACATAAACTTTGCTTTCCAGAGCCCCCAACACCTACCAGCATTGCATGCCCTCCAGGGTTTTGAATAATCCTGCTTATTCGTGCAATATGAAGCATAGCCTGCTCAAATAGAACAAGATCCATCATGGCATAGGTTTCATTATATTCTGTCAGTTTTCCTTCTAGTGTATTGCGCAGCTTCTCTATGTCGGATATTGGAAGATATGCCCCATCAGTAGTGGTGACAAAGTTGGTATAAACGAGAGGTTTCGAAAATTGTTCGTCGGTGGAAATGCATCCGATTGTCTTCTTCATCATATTGACAAAGAGAGTATCAAACTCAGCCCCCTCTGCTTCGCTAACAAGACGATCAGAATAGACTCGCTGGGCTTCGTGAATAAAAAGCCTAATCAACATCGAAGGTTTGATGTAGTAATCATCCTTAGCTAAACAACAACCTTGAAAAATATTGGTTAGATCTCTCATATTCCAGTTGTACATAAACTTTATCGCCGACGGTAAGAAGTGAGAGGAAACGGTCTCGTGAAGCGCAATAGCTGAGTCGACGATTTTCTCCGAAAGTTCTTGCATAAGAGGTTGAAATGTAGCCAGGTGTCCACCGAATAGACTAGAAAAGATCGTGGATAAATCTGAGGTCGAAGGCATAGCAATTGCAAATGTTGCAAAATGGCGCTGACATCTTTCGCAGATTTCAAAAGATCCAGCGGTAGGATTCATTGCAGCAACGTATTGTACATCCTTTACTTGCTTCCGAATTCCAAGGTCAGTTCGATCAAAGACAGACCCATATTGCATGTGTTGCGTAAGCAGAGATACAGAATTTTGCGTTCCATACGTCTCGATGTATGGCAAGTTCATATCATCTACGAAGAAAATCATTTTCTTGCCCATTGGAGGCCCGAAAATTGATCCCGAACGTTTGTCGATATAACTTTCAATCTCCTGCTGTAACGTAAATGAGGAAGTATAATATGACATGACTATATTTCTGCTCAAGATACCATCGGTCTCCTTGTCCAAGCTTGATAAGTAATTTTTAATGATTCCAGTCTTTCCTGTTCCTGCATTTCCAACAAACATTACATATTTTTCATTTCTTGCTAATACGTCTAATAGAAAAGTCATTCGACAAGTTTCTACAGTGTTGACGAACAAAGACGTAAAAGGGATTTGGCCCGGCGCACATCCTATTTTCACGGGAACATATCTGGGAACTTGAGTATTCCAATGTACCCATCCTTCGGTCTCGACATCGTAATAATAGTCGAAACAATCACCTTCTTTCGGGAATTTGGAACCAAATGCAGCTGCAAATTCTTCCGAGAATTTTTTCCTATAATCCCCGGTCTTATCCACAACCATTGGCCCCCCAAATGACCACATTGCTGCGAACGAAAATATCATCTCTATTGTATCCGATGTCAGTTTTGACGTGGGAATTCTGGGGAGAAGTCCTTCCAATAGATAGATTATGGTAGAAACCTTGTTAATAAGTCTAATACTCGTTACTTCTTTATATCCTCGACGAGTCATCTCGACAAGGGTCTCGATGTATCGGTCGAATAGGGAAGGTAAATAATTCTTTTCTGCTGTACTTTCCCTTGACTGTATCCAAGTTTCCATGAAAGGTCGCCACCCAATATCAGTTTCATTAATATACAGAATTCCTGCACGTGAGACTGTTGCTGGTGTGGCATTCTTAAGAGAATTGATCTCGAACACCATACGCATAGCGGGTGATAGGGGCACACGCTCATTGGAAACCAATGTCAAAACTTTGTTATCATCCATCACAGTATTCATTGATTCAATCCACACCGCGTCAATATCCCCGTCTAAAACGACCCACTTATGTGTTTGATAGTCGTGGTAACCAAGATCAGCGAAGTTCTTACTCATCCCGCGCATAATAATACTCAAAACTCCATCCTTCCAATCCTTTGCGAGCGTCATGTAGCCATATAATTCATCGCCAGTTACAGATTTAGGATTTACTGTTTCCGCTATGCACACTTTCTTCGGCTTATTCAGGTTATGAGCTGCCTGGAGAGTTTTCCAAATAGTCGTTTTCGCACTACCTGCAGGCCCTAAAAGCATCACAGAATGACGGACGTCAAGTAGCTCTTGGAAATTACAAGTTTTGTTGACAAAGGTATCATCGTATTGAAGACCCATGTTTTTCGCAACACGAATAATCTGTGCTTTAAGATCTTCATCTACTTTCGACTTTACTGTTAAACCCATGAACAGATCATTGATAACTCGCAAGAAAATAGGAATATCATGACTGGGGATTTTTGGTGTATTGAAGTCTCTCAGTGCCCTCATTAATATCTGACTCTCGTCTAAATCTGGGTTCGCTCTCTTCATACCACCAGCTACTCTTAAAACAGATTTGACCGCGCGAAGTCCCCAATCGTAATGCGGTTGCTTTGATAAAAGAGCAGCAGAGAGTTCGTAAAGTTTGTTGAACTTGACAGACAATATTCTCGCAGTCTGAAAGCCTTCCGCCATGAGCATATTTTCTTGGATTAACATCATATCAGGCCTAATCATTGCACAAGATCGAAAAAGCGCCTTTAAGTTTTCTGGTAACTCTGTCCTCCCAGCGTAACCTGGATTCATCGTAATGAAAAATCCACATGTCGGTATGAGAGATATTATGTCACCCATAAAGTCGAACGTTCCAACTTTTCCAGGTGGAGTCCCAGACGGTAAACACTGATATTCTTCCTCACGATTCGAAGGAACTGAATATTTAACGATAGCATCTTGTATAGTTTTTACTTGTGTAGCAACAACGGATAGCACTTCTATTGGTATTCTGTTGAATTCGTCAAAGCAACCCCAGGCACCAGTTTGAGCGAGGCCTCGAAAGATATCTCCGATGGACTGGAAATTCATTTGGTCGGAGCTGATGACGTACAATGACTTGTGTTAGAGACGAGAGGAACCAATAACTAAATATATACATATCTAACAGCAATCCCTTACCAGTTAAAGACGTAACATGGAATAGCTAGAGCACGAGCAAGATCTTTTGTTGTTTCCGTCTACATTTTTGATAATTATAAGGACAACAACCAGCCGAAAATTATTCAGCCTAAACAATGCCTTACCTTTCCAGTTCCCGCAGGTCCTGCAGGTGCACCTCCTAAAAATAATTTCAGCCCCATAGTAAGTGTAATATAGCATCTGTCCGTCAAAGGTGTGATAACTAAGCGCCCGGTATTACCAACCCATTCGTAAAAGTATTTGCAGGAAAAATCGCAAATTTTTACGTTAACGTCTTGGGTTGCTTGGTCCCAGTCAAAACGAAGTTGCTGTTGCCAAGCAAACGCGGCTGGACCTTCGGTCTTTTGAGAAATAAGGCGATCCACCACATCTCGTGAATGAACGTCCATCGTGATTAGGGAAATGATTTTGGTTCTATCAGCACTCTTTAGATCACCGAGTACAAGCTGAATCAGAGCAGATAACCGATCGTTACAAAGTTCCAAGTAACGCCTCACCGCATCTTCTTGACCATTTTCGTATTCTTCGAGAGCAAGCTGAACTTCGTCAGTCCAGTAAATCTGAGTGCCGGTTATGCACAATTGAGCAGGATAGTGAAAAATCCATTCATGTCGTGGCATCTCAATTTCCCAGTTCACGGCCTTTTCCATTGCATCAGAAAGGATCGCACGCAAAGACTTTTGCATTGCCACAGTTAGTTGATTCAGATAATTTTCGACTTCCCTGTTAATTGATAGAGAAAATTATATAAGCAGCATAATTTGTGAGTTTTAAGACACTGATTCAGAACGACAGGCATGTATGCAAGACTTTTATTGTTTTGTTAGCTGACTATGTGGCAGCTCCTCTCTTGTTTATGAAACTTACCCTTCCATTACAAAAATTTCAAACAACGGAGCCGTTTCACCATCTTTTGCTATCATTATATCAGTTGCTCGATCACTCTTCTCACCATTGTCGAGGATAACGAAGTTGAGGTTCGCAAGAGCGTCGAAGCAATCCCCAAGATACGGCATTATTTTCGGCGGATTAGTTCCATTTGCCAACATATCTAGTAAGGCGACGGCTGAAACAAAATAAAATCTGGGAAATATTTTCTTCTTAATATCCAAGTATTCATTTAATGATTTCTGACATAACTCTAAACGCTGAAGCATACTTTTCAAAAGCTCATAGCGGCCTTCTTTAGAGCAGACAGTCAGACAATGAGACTCAGTTACGCATTCTTTCATCAGATCTTTAAAATCTGAATCGATCCCCTCGAAACGTTTAGTATCGTCAGGCAATTGTGCTCGGATATCCGCAGAGGCTAGAAAAATGGACTCGAGCGATGCCCATGATCTAGATACAAATGTCCACATGCGCAGGGTATCATCGACAGTACGAAGATTTGTTTGCCATGTGACAACACGATCATAAAAATATTCCATAAATTTGCCCATACCAAAAATACCCTGAAGTTCCATCTGATGTGCTTCCATATTTTCAATTACTTCTTCAGAAGGGCGAGGAACATACATTTCTGTATCTCTATGTGGAATGTAGTCAAGGACGGTATTTTCCCAAATTGATTCGATCTCGACAAGTTTATTTTCGATTTTCAGCTCTTTCATTGCTGTTTCGACAATTTCTTCAATTTCTGCTTTATGCTTATGTAGTTTCAGTGATATTATATCATCCAAGGAGAACGCGTCTCTTGTAGGGTCCACAGCTTTAACGTTGCATACCCGAGCAAGTGAAGACCAATGTCGGGGACGCATGGCATTGGAATGCAAGTCAGCAACAAGCGGTAATTCTGTTGACATAATAACAAGACTCTCCTCTATATCTTTGTAAATTTGCCATCCTTTCATGCTTTGATATGAATTACCTTTCTCCTTAAGCATTTTACGTAGCTTTTTATTCTTATCTTCCAATGCGTCTGTGTCCACATTTCTCCACAAAATAGAAAGCCATGACTTGAATTCCAACGAAAGCATACTCTTAAAATCCCACAAAATTTGCAAGTGAAATATTTCAGTTCTAGTTTCTCCAATTTCGGGATAAGTAGCATGTTGGAGCTCAAAAAGTTCTTCCAACTCATGGTACTCTTCGACCTTTTTATCAAGTTTATCAAGTTCTTTAGAGTATGATATTAATAAATTGTAAGCTTCAGTACTGTCTTCAATAATCTTGAAAGGAGCTTTAGACCGGAAATTGCCACGAAATTCTCGAATTGACAAGTAAAATCTATCAAGATCCGATTTCAATGCTTCAACTGATGCGATTTGAAGGGGGAGGATCTCTTCTTTTTTCTGAAAAGTTTTCTTTACAACTCCTTCCCAAGCCAACGGAACCTCTTCCAGATAGTCTTGGATGTTCTTTCCCGCAATCTTGGAGCCAAAAATATCAACTCCATGCTTCTTTAAAATAGAAACACATTCTCTTTGAGGTTCCATTATCTCTGATACGTATTCTATCTTCTTTCGAACATCGCGGATATCCGACATGACAGCCATTAGCGTGTCTTGATGCTGTGGTCCTTCAGCAATAGCCCGATCCAGTCCTTTTTTCACTTCCTCCATAAATAAGTGCAATGTCTGCATGGTTTCTACCACACTTTGAAGCAAGAAAGTCGTGTAAGTATCTTTCCATTTGTTGGCATATTTTGTTACTTGGAGCTTTATCGGTGTCGTGTTGATTCGAAGCCAACCAACGTCCGTAGGTGATTTGACTTTCGAAACAGATTTTTTTATTTCATCAAAGCTGTCGATTGCCTCATCAAAACTTTGTAAATCCAGGAGAGTTGTTCCTTTCTCAGTTTTGAAGAAAGCTTTATCGCGAAACTTTTCAAAATGTGACTGTATATCTGTAGCCCATAAATGAGCGTAAACCTCGAACTCGTCCTTCAACAACATGCAATTCTGCTCATTACTAGCGATTGATTCTGAAATGAACGCAATACATCTATTTACTTCAAGATCGCTGTGCATGTCTCGAATATAAGATCCTTCAGAGTCTAGCCGCTTGAAGAGTGTCGACAATTGCATGAATCCACCAATAAGACTCTCGACCATGCTATTTATACTATCATCTTTCCCACATGAATGACCCAATGATGGAGAAAATGCAATCAGATTTTCTTCAGTCAAAGTCAACTTTACTTCGATAAGTGGAAGCTTCTTCTCCTTAGCGATAACTTCGGAATTAACTTGGGAGAATAGCATATCAAGGGAAGTAACAATACACTTTGACAATCCCTCTATGACGACGCAATTAATAAAGTCAACGTATGCTCTCCACTCCACTGATGTATTTGAGACACGCAAGGCTTTATTTGTGTCCTTTAGAAGGCTATGTACCCGCTTACCAGACTCCTTGATCTCCGTAAAACGAGTAGTTCTGGTCGACTTCATTGAGTGCTCAAACTCCTCCCTATCAATAGGTTTTGACTTGCGTGTAAACATTGGCACGTTCCATTTTGATATCATTTGGTCAATGACGCGAAAATTGTCTGTTATTGTCTTTAGTAGACCGTGTACAATTTTGACGTGTTTCATTGATTCTGTAATGAACTCTTCAACTCCGTCCGAACGCCACGAAAGCTCTGCCAGTCCCTTCTCAACGACATTATCAAATTTAATCAAATATGGGGCGATCAGCGGTCTCTCAACCGGCAGCATTTCGTTCAAGATCGAATTGTTCATATATACTATCAAATCTATGTTACCAATCCATGATCGAAACACTTCTGTAGATTTATAAATGGAAAGAGCTGAATCTGGTACATGTATACCAAGATTAAGAAAGTATTTCACCTCACGTAAGAGCATTGTAAGGGCAGGATCAAAGTTTGTGGATAGTTCCCGGGATTTAGGATCTCGACAAAGTAATGGAAGCATAAGTTTTGAATCAGAAATCGATTTCACATTGCTACCCCATAGGTTGACTTTCTCTTCTTCAAAGTTTTTCAAGGAGTCCAAGATTGTTGAGTGCATTTTGATAACTTCTTTAGCCTCTTCTCTGTCAATTATCCCTCTTCCAAGTTTCTGCAAGTTATGCATTGGCAGCTTTATCCGTGCGATTAGACTGCGGCACCATGTCAAAGCCCCAGAAATTGGAGGCAAATTCTTTGAATGTTCCTTTGGTGGGTCTTCTCTATAAGTTACAAATATTTCTTGCACATTTTTCAGGTCAGCACTGTATGACTCAATGAGAGAAACGTATTTGTTTTCAAGTTCGTCTTGAATTATTGTCCGACGGAGTAATTCACTATCAAATAAATTAAATAATTGCAATCCTCCATATACTGTCGAGTGATCTTCAACAGCAACAGAAATAAGAGTCCCAAGCCTCCTTTCAAATTCCTCAATGTGCGTACGAAATGACCGAAAATCCTGTTCGAATTCGACTGCATCAATGAACATGATATCATAGTCTAATGTTTTAATTTTTTCAAAGCATCCCTCAAAATCGTGGTATATTTGGTGAACTGTATTTGTCAAAACACTCCCTTTGGTCCCTCCAATTTCTACTTTTGAAAGTTTTGAAAAATGAGTTATAGTTTGGGTAATTTCAAGTGCCTCATGGCAACGTTCTAGAAATAAATCCAGGCGAAAAAAGATTGCATTATTTTGTATTTTCCATGGATTTCCTGGACATTGTTCTGCCGCTTTTCGTTTGTATTCAAAGTACGCAATTTTGAAGGACTCGCATACCGCGTAAGTGGCTCGAATTTGTTCGATTGCCTTGGCTGACTCGTCACTATCAATTAATGCAAAGATCTGTTCACCTGAAACATAACGACAAGCTTGCTCTATTATAGCATTGCATATTTCACGAATAATTATAACCAGTCGTGACGGTGTGTTGTAGTAATTCGAGTGCCGCCATACAAGCAGTAAGGCGTGCAATATCGGTACAAATAGATTACTCAGCCTTGGAAAATCATCAATTGTTACAAGCTTTTCAAACCAACTTTCCAAAATCTGCAAATATTTTGTATTATCGTTTGCTTCCAATCGGGCTATGTAAACGTCCTTACATAGTCGTGCGAACGCAGTACAATACGTAGATTTTGCTTCATCAAGGGCTCGGAGAACTCTTCTCATTCGTTGACTTTGCAGTTGTTCAAATACAGAATTTAAGTTATTCGACTTGCTTCTCCAGAACTCGATTTCAACATCAGGAGTCGGATGCTGATTTCTCTTCAACAGTGCCTCTGGATCTTGCTTCAAAATGTTCTTAATCTGTTTCGTCCAAGTAGCGATTGCTTTTTCAAGGATCGATATCCTGTTTTTACTCGTTGTAGCCACATCATGTTTTGAACTGAATTCTTTCTCTGGGGGAGGCATCGGCAGCAATGTTTCCCCCTTTACCTGACCACATAAAATAGCCACGGAAGAAAGAAACGAATGAAAACGATCGTTCACTTCGCGTGAAGTAAGCTCTCCCCATTTTTGTTGGTTATAAGAATTCCCGATCATTGGTAAGAACACTGTATTTGCCAGTTGATATAAATTCTCGAACGCATTCTTTCCACCTAGTTCTGTTGATAGAATTGCAACTGGAAAGTTTTTTGACGTAACTTCTTCCTCTGCTTTGAGAAAAACGCAAAACTTGGACTTAGGAAGCTTCGAAGGAGCTTCGACCGACATCTTGAGGGTTTCCGGAACAAATAAGAACCTTTGATTTTTCTCTTTATAGAAGGTTTCTAGCTCATTTCTACATAATGTCGTGATAGGCAAAACTATTATTGTCAATAGGATTAAATTTCAACTTCTTATGATACAAACCTACCTATTATCATCAGTCTGAAACAATTTATCAAATTTTGGTCCCTCACACAATTTTGAGTAGCACGTCAATATTCTTTCTTTTGTGTACAGTACTCGTGAGTCCATCCAAAAGTCATCGCCTGCGTTACCTTCTTTTGCAACCATTGTTCCATTCCTTTTGCTTCCGACTAAAGCAATTAATCAGCGATCGATTAACTTACAGGGATAAACCTTCTTTCTCTTCGAAACAACGCATTCGCTTTCGAAAATTGCCAGTTCTAAGGCACGATTCACTTTGCTCGTAACCTAATGTATACGAAATTATTTTTGAAACGTAATGCAATCGATGTGGCCTCTCTTTGCGTACACCAGTTCTTACGAAGGTATCCTTGGTTAATTGCTAGAGGACATGGTCAAACTAGGAAAAGCGTTTTGTAATTACCGGTATTGACGTTCAAATTAAAAAAGATTACACATTTATCTGCGATGATCATAATCACTTGCAGTCTAAAATCAAACACATTGCCTTCTGTTTTGCATAAGAAGATTAGCCGTTTAACCTTTTATGTTAGAGTCGCCGCTTGTTGCGAAGCCATGTTTTCGCTAGACACAATTTGTAGCGCTTCGTGTTCATGAAGAAAATTCTGACCATATTAAAACTACCTTTTGATATCTATTTATCTACTTATCTGCTTAAAGGATGAAAAAAGGATTCCTTCGGGATGCTTTGTTAGGAGTTATTATTATCCTTCCTATCACCTATTATTCATCGTTGTTGAATATGGGCTGTGAGCTATCAATAAATTGGGATGTTGCTTTCGTAGTACATATTCTCGTAGGCATCGTGGCCGCATTCATGTATAAAGAGTATGAAGTAGACTCTCACGTAGATAGCGTAGTAATAACAATACACGTAGTACATAGGTAGTAAATAGGTATCAGAGTACATCATAGGAAGTAAGAAAGTACATCGTTTAAAAGTAAGAACATATTATATCGAGTTGTGTTGATCTGAGAGCACCATCCGTATCATCAGGTCCCTCGCCAGTAGCACTAAATTAGCTTCCCAAACTAATCACACATCAA
>Ga0115008_10002299_pt1 | contig 15857 bp, 15 predicted proteins | sample FraStrMetagenome_FD_87164 | JGI IMG/M metagenome (GOLD analysis project Ga0115008, IMG submission 87164) | Marine eukaryotic phytoplankton communities from Arctic Ocean - Fram Strait ARC3M Metagenome | ecosystem: Environmental > Aquatic > Marine > Oceanic | place: Fram Strait | collected...
CATCAAAATCACGGGCATCTTCACCATCTATTGTTACCAAAGGTAAATTACGTAAATCTTGACGAGCTAGTATCGCTGCGGCTTCAACCTCGTTGGCAATACTTGCAATTTCGGCTTGTACAGTATCAGAAAATTGATGCGGTAAATCATGAGCGCGTAAGGCAATTTCTATTTCCATACCTGGCGCTAAATGGTCGCCTAGCACTTCGATAATATTGCCAATAGCCTGAGAGCGTTTAGTGGGCCGCTGCCTTATATCAACCACCACCATTTGACCATGCCTAGCGCCCATTCGTGCAGCTGGGTCTATTAGGACTTGTTGTTTTATTTTACTGTCTTCGGCAACGACAGAGCAGATATGATGATCCACATAAAGACGACCAACAATTGGGGCTTTTCTAGGTTCAATCACTTCTATAATTTTAACTTCTTTACGACCTTTTCTATCGCTTCGGTCTACAAGTATGGCTGAAACAATATCACCATGAAAAACCCGCTGCATTTCATGTGATGAGATATAAAAGTCTTTGCCTTTTTTATCAGAAATAGAGGTATCGTCCGGACTGAAAAAGCCGAACCCATCACGATGGCCAATAACTTTACCAGTAATCAGACTATTTTTTTCAGGCAGGGCATATTGTTTAAATTTATTAAAAATTATTTGACCACTATTTTCCATGGCACGCAATCGACGCTTTAACCCAATGAACTGATATTCCTCAGTATATTTTAATATTTTAACTAAATTTGAAAAACTGGGAGGTGGTGAGCTTTTCTCAATAATAGAGAGTAGTAATTCGCGAGAAGCGACAGGTTTTTGGTATTTTTCAGCTTCACGCTTAGCATGTGGGTCGTTATAGGTCACTAAAATAGATCAGTATGTAAGGATAACTAGCTGTTAGTATAACATAAAGATTAATTTAACCGGTTAATTTGTATAACGGCTACGTTTTGCTTGTTCAATTACTTGATTAGGCATTTTCTCGGCCAAGCTAGCAAGTAATCGACTAATTTTTTTATGCGTTGTTTTATCATCAGTTAACGAATGATGAAGTTGAGAGTACAAGGCCGGATAATCAAGCGGACTGCCGAAACCTTGTTGATAAATACTAGCCAAGCGCATCTGTGCATTTAAGTTATCTAAGCTTGCTGCTGTCTTTAAGTAAACAACTGCAAGCTCTATATCAACCTGCATAAATTTTCCAATATGGTAATAACGGCCTAATTGCTCTAAACCTTCAGGTAAGCCTTGATCTGCTGCTAAGTGCATATAATGTAAGCCAAGAGGAATATCTTTTTTAACACAAATACCATAGGCTAGCATGTCACCCCATAAAAATTGATAGGAGGGCATATTAACCTTACTGGCTCTCGCTTCAATATCTTGCACTAGTTGACAGTCGTCTAATACAACCCGATCTAAATGTTTATTCTCTTTGATTAAGTCAAGGAGTAGGTTATCTGAATATATTTGTACGGCTTGCATATTTTTAGCAAATAGAGGTAAACCAATGACAGTAGTTAAAACAATAACAATAACAGGTAAAATACGCATAACAACCCTAACAGTTTCAAATTACTTTTTTATTATATCGGCCAAGCACTAATTTACATAACCTAAATTTTATAATATGACTATTTAAAAGTAATCTTAATTACAAATATAAAATAACATAAACTCGAGCATGTCAGACCATTAAGAATATCACTTAATAAGCACATGATTTATAAGTATTTAGGGTATATATCATTGACACGAACAAAGAGTTTAACTGTTCAACTGATGAGTTAAATTACAAAATTTAACAGTAAATCATACAACTTAATAAGCTCTTTACGTGGCAGTGAAGGGTATAACCAGCTTAGATATTATACTAATTGAGTTGTATTTTTGTCATGTTGAGAAGCATTTAAAATAAAGCCTGTTGCAACCATCAAGAAAAGGCTTCACTAATCAACAGCTAAAAGAAATATAATTAAAAACTAATGAGTACTATAAACACAAGAATTATTAAAAGGTGGTTATACTTAAATTAATATTAACTAGATTGAAAACGAAGAGCCACAACCACACGTTGTTGACGCATTGGGGTTACTTACTACAAAACGGCTGCCTTCTAAACTTTCTAAATAATCAACTTCACCATCTACTAAATACTGAAGACTCATAGGGTCAATTACCATCATGACACCCTGTTTTTCAATAGTCATGTCGCCATCATTAATTTTTTCATCAAACGTAAAGCCATACTGAAAACCTGAGCAACCACCACCTGTTACATAAACTCGTAACTTTAATTGAGGGTTTTCCTCCTCAGTAATTAACGATAAGACCTTACTGGCTGCGGCATCAGTAAATTTAATAGGTAACTCTTGATTTGACATGTTGCTCTACTTAATAGAAAAAAGTATAAAAATAGTAAGTTGTTAACTTACAACGCCTTCAATTATCTTAAACAACAGACATTTTAGCAAGTATTATTGTGTAAACTAATATCAAGGTTACTGGCTGACTTGCCAAGTATATTGTTTCTCGGTTTTGGCATATTTTTGCCATCTAGATTTAGTTAAAATAGCGGAAATAGTCATATTTTCAGGGATGAAATTCTCAGGTAACATAAAATCACCTCCAATGATCTGAAAATATTGGAAACTGAAGGAGAGTGCTTTTTTATTGAGCGTTGAAACTTGTGATAAGTTTAGTCTGTTAGGCTTTTCAAGTTTACTGCCCTCAAATGATAAATTTATATAACCTTTACTGTAGCGACGCTTTAACCTCTGCTGAACTAGGGTGACTTGAAAGTTAAATTGATTAGGTTTTTTTCCTGATGTTATTTGTACGTTATCAATAATGAGCCCTTCTACATCTTTTTCAGGTGCCATAATCTTTTCATAGAAGGCTAACTGTTTTTTCAATTTAAACTCTTTTTCTAACGCTTCTTTAAGCAGCTTTTCTACTCGTTTATTGGCTAGTTGCTCAACCGTTAGCTCTACTTCAAGACTATGTATTTCTGCAGTATTTAATTCTTGCTGTTGGTAAAGTTGTGCTAATCTGGTTTGTTGTTGTTCAAGACTGATTGTTTGAAAATGATGATAATAATTACCGATACGGTAACCAACAAACAGACAAATACTAATGATAATCAACAAAAATAAAGCTGACTTAAAGGTACCCAAGCGCTCTACCACAACACGTAGATTTATTATTGCTAACCATTTCATTTGTAAAGTATTATAATCCTATGATGATATCTATTACTGCAATTAGAAAACACTTAGCATTACCAAAAACATCTTGGCAAATTTGTTTACTGGCTATTATTGGTGGCTGCGCGTCTGCCTTATTAGTTGTACTGTTTACTTTAACCATTGAAGAAATACAACAATTTTACCTAAGCAAGCGTGATCACTATAACAGCTTAAATGGATTAAGTCGTTTCGATTTACCTATTGTAGGCGCAATTATTATTCTATTTATCGCTTGGTTAACCGGGTATAAGTATTTACGTACAGGTATTCCCTTTGTACTGCACAGGTTAAAAGTTGCCCATGGTGTTATCCCTTTTAAGAATACTCTTAACCAATTTTGGGGGAGTGCGGTAGCACTAGCTTCTGGCTTTTCTGTTGGTAAAGAAGGGCCTGCAGTTCATTTAGGTGCCGCCTGCAGTAGCTATTTAGGTAGCGTTTTAAAACTGCCTTATAATAGTATTAGAACTCTCTGCGCCTGTGGAATTGCAGCAGGAATCGCGGCAACATTTAATACACCAATTGCGGCTGTTATTTTTGTCATGGAAGTAATCATGCGTGAATATAAGGTGCATATATTTGTTCCTGTTATGCTGGCGGCAATCGTTGGCTCCTTGGTTACTCAAAATTTTTTTGGTGGCGAACCTAGCTTTTATTATTTTCAAACGGTTGCATTACAACAGCAACACTACTTTACACTGATTTTATTAGCCGTTGCTCTTGGTGTTTTGGCTGCAGGCTTTAATAAGTACCTAGTGTTCATTATCTCCCGAAGTGTTAAATATCATATCGTTCTCCGTCTTATTCTTGCTGCTGTTATTACAGGTGCTCTTGGCTACCTAGTGCCGGGGGCATTAGGTACAAGTACTAATACGATAGATATTTCACTTACGACAAGCCTACCTGTTAGTTTTTTGTTTAGTTTATTAATCGCTAAATTACTCATGACTATTTTTGCACTTGGCCTTGGTATTCCTGGCGGAATTATTGGCCCTACACTGGCAATAGGTGCAATAGCAGGTGCATGCGCTGGTGCCTTAACTAAGCTAGTTGTTCCAGAAGTAAACTTAACTGGTGATTTTATATTAATGGGTATGGCGGGTTTTATGGCAGCAAGTTTAAATGCGCCATTAGCGGCGTTACTTGCGGTAGTGGAATTATCTGGACAACTCGAATTAGTTGTTCCTGCTATGCTAGTTATAACTATAGCTAGTATAGTATCTCGACAAATGTGTAATAACTCATCAATATTTACCATGCAACTTGACGCTCAAGGTTTACTTTATCGTAAGCCCCCTATTGAAGAGTCGTTACAAAATATTGGTGTTTTAGCCATTGCGAAGCAATCAGTCTTGATCTTAGAAAATGCTTCTAAACGCTCGTTGATGGGAACATTGCTAACTCGAGATAATACTCAACCAATACTCAACAAGGTTACGAGTAATGATAACAGTCCAGCCAGTTATTACTGGGCACAGTTAGACACTAGTGTTGTCATTGAGGATAATGACCAAATTAATGACTCTATTTCTAACCAATTAATTTTAGAGAGGCTAATTCCCCTGAATCATCAATCTACTCTGGCAGAAGCTTACCTCGCTCTAGTTGAACAGCGTTCAGGGGCTGTCTATATTTATCATAAAAATAAAGATGACTGCATGGGAATAGTTACTTTTGAACAATTAAGAGTTTTTTTAGTCGAAGGAAAATTACTAATATGAGCACATTTATTATTACTCACATTCTCTGGTTCAAAGCCTTACATGTAATCTTTATGGTTGCTTGGTTTGCGGGAATTTTTTATTTACCTCGATTATTCGTTAATCACGCAGAAACGCAATCAACAGAGGTAGCTAATCATTTAAAAGGCATGGAGAAACGTTTACTTTATTTTATTAGCCCTTTTGCCATACTTACGATTTTAATGGGGTTATTTATCATACATGCTTATGGTATTCATTGGTTTATTGATGCAAAATGGCTACATATCAAGTTAAGTTTAGTCATTGTTTTATTGGTTTATCACGGCTATTGCTTTCGTTTAATAAATATTTTTGCCAATGATAATAACAAGCGTTCAGGACGCTTTTATCGTGTTTTTAATGAAGTTCCCGTATTCATTTTATTTGCGGTGATTATTTTGGCTTATGTTAAACCAACTTAAGCTCACCATCGTATTAACTTAGATTATATTGGTATGTTCTGATCTAAGACAAAAAATTATTTCATAATACTATGTATAGTCTTAAAAAAATTAGAGCAATAATGACAATCAATCTAAAATAAGCACTTTACATAACTGCTGCGACTTCAGGTAATATACTTTATTTGTTTTTAACGTTACGTAATTTATGCTTGATAGCCTAATTAGGAATAATACTTATGAAACTGGCTCTACTTACTCTCCTAGTTTTATCTACCCTCATGTCTACAGCTTTAATAGCTAAAAAATCTGATGTCGTTTCTCAAGTCAAACCTAGGATTGTTGGTGGTGAAATAGCTACTGAAGGAGATTGGCCTTGGATGTCTGCTCTTGTTTTCGTCGGTAATCAAGTTAACACCTCTCTTGATGTAGAAGGTGAGACTTTCGAAACCAATGCGTTTAACTTTGGTCCATCAGGTCAAGTAAGTGCTGCTATGGCTGATTGCGGTATTGGTGACTCAATTTGTAACGACGCTGAGAACAAAATATGTGTAATTGCCCGTGGTGAAATAAATTTTTCAGATAAAGTAGACAACTGTCAAGCAGGTGGTGGTTTAGGCGCTATTATTTTTAATAATGTCGAAGGTAATTTTGACGGAACATTAGGCGATGATTACTCGGGTAATATCCCTGTAGTTGCCGTTAGCCAAGCCGATGGTGAAAAGTTTTTAAAGCAACTAGATAATGTTGCCACTATTGATGTTTCGTCGCAAGCAACCAATGTTCAAAGTTCCACGTGTGGTGCCAGTTTTATTGGTGATAAGTGGGTAGTTACTGCAGCGCATTGTGTTGAAGATGTTAGTCCAAACACATTGAAAGTTAATGTTGGTGAATATGACCTAAGTGATGGCGCCCGCAATGCAACTGACATTAAGAACATATACATTCATCCAAATTACAATCAAGACGATTATTTTAACAATGATATAGCCCTGATTGAACTGGTTGAAACCATTGACAAGCCTGCAGTGACTTTAGCAGATGCTACAACCACCTCTGATTTAGCTAGCATGATGAGTTATGCAACTGTGATTGGCTGGGGTAATCAAGTAGGTTATGGACCCGATGATGAACAACCTGCTGGATCTCAACCAGATAAATTATACCAAGTTGAACTGTCGTTAATGACCAACGAGCAGTGTATAAATCAATTGATAAAAACCTACCAAGACCTCGATAATATTACTTATTCTACCGAGGATTTAGGTATTACTGACAAGATGATATGTGCTAATTACCTCGAAGGGGGTAGAGGCTCTTGCCAAGGTGATAGCGGTGGTCCGTTATTAGTTAATACCAATGAAGGTGTTCAACAAGTCGGTATTGTCAGTTTTGGTACAGGCTGTGCTGATGGCCGGTTTCCTGGTGTATATGCTAGAGTAGGAAAGTTTACTGATTGGATTAAAAGCATTACTGATGGCATAGCAATTACCGCCAGATATGACTTTGCTACTACCCCTCAAGATGTTGCACAATCTACTTTGCTGCCCCTTACTAACAACAGCGCTATTGATGTAAACTTAACTTTTAATCTTGAGTTTGAAAATGAAGACTATCAAGGGCTTAGTCTCAATACCGACAATTGTACTTTACTGCCGGCACAATCAAGTTGTGATATTGAAATCGTGTTTGACGCCAAAACTGCCGGTAAACATCAAGCCCAAATAATTATTGGTACCGATAATGAAAATATTCCTGCGGGCACTAGTTTTATTACTGCTGAAGCATTAGCTAAAAGCAATGAAATAAACGAGCAATTATCAAGTAATTCTTCAGAATTAGCTTGGTTTACGGGTGGCAATTTAGATTGGCAATTAGATGATACTGACACTGCAATTACGAGTGGCAACATTATTGATGCACAAGAAAGTAAAGTTATGCTTACCTTTTCAGGTGCTGGGGTTTTATCATTTGAATGGGCGGTATCATCTGAAGAAAACATAGATAATCCCACAGAGCCTTACGACGCTTTATTTTTGATTGTTAATGGGCAACAATTTGACTTTATTTCAGGCGAAGTAGATTATACACAAGTCGAGTTGCCTGAGTTCTCTAATGGTGAACATCAGATTATGTGGGTGTACTCTAAAGATGCTTTCGCATCAGACGGCGATGATAAAGGCTACCTTAAAAATGTTATTTTTACACCAAAAGTAGTAGAACCTATAGCACCAATAACGGTTTCTCCAATAACGCCTGCCTCTCCAGTAGTACCTCCCATAAATAATGAAAAACCAAGTGGCGGTAGTACTACTTTTGTTGCACTCCTAATATTAGTCTTATTCTCAGTAAGACATCGAAAAGTATCGTTACACTAACTAAAATATTTATCTGCAATTGAAAGGCAGCAGCCGCTGCCTTTTTTATTTTGATTACACCAAAACATGCGGAGATACCTGTTTACGCTTCGCAAACTAGCTGTTTTATGGTATATTTCACCAATATTTTTCGCTCACTGTATACCTTAACATGATGAAATTTCAAGGCAGCCATATACTCTCAGTCTCACAATTTGATCGAGAAGCTATCGCTAAAATATTGCAGGTTTCTGCACAAATGACACCCTATGCATCAAGACAAAAACGATGTCATGTTCTTGATGGTGCAATACTTAGCAATCTATTTTTTGAACCAAGTACTCGCACACGCGTTAGTTTTGGTACTGCATTTAACTTACTTGGTGGTTTTGTCAGAGAAACAGTGGGACAAGAAAATTCATCTCTCAGTAAAGGTGAATCTTTATTTGATACAGCACAAGTTATCAGTGGTTATTCAGATGTTATTGCTATGCGTCATCCACAAATGCACTCTGTTGATCAATTTGCTAATGGCAGTACTGTCCCTGTTATTAATGGCGGCGACGGCGCTAATGAACACCCGACACAAGCATTACTTGATTTGTTTACCATCCAATCTGAAATGATGCATTTTAATAAAGGCTTAGATGATCTCAATATTGTCTTAATGGGGGATTTAAAACATGGCCGTACGGTGCACTCATTATCGAAGCTATTAAGCTTGTACGACAATGTAAAAATCACAATGGTAGCCCCTAAAGCGCTGCAAATGCCAGATAGTGTGATCTCCACCTTAACGGATGCCGGTCATGAAGTGGTACTTACTGAAACTATGGCAGGTCATCTTTCTGCAGATGTCATTTATCAAACCCGTATTCAGCAAGAGCGCTTTGCTAGTAAAGATGAAGCTGAGTTATATCGCGGGCACTTTAGTTTAAATAAAGATATTTATAAAAAGTATTGCCAAGAAAATACCGTAATTATGCACCCTTTGCCGCGTGATTCTCGCCCAGAAGCTAATGAGTTAGATACTGACTTAAACGGCTTAGATAATTTGGCAATATTTAGACAAGCACAAAATGGTGTACTAGTTCGTATGGCATTATTTGCCTTAACACTGGGTGTTGAAAAACAGCTCAATAATTACGAGAAGCCGGTGAATTGGTTTACTAACAAGAATATTTAACATTACTCATATCTCATATCTCATTTTATGAATCACTTTTAATAAGAAACAATTATGAATAAATCAGAACAGTTATTTGAACGAGCTCAAAAAATTATTCCTGGTGGCGTCAATTCGCCAGTGCGAGCATTTAATGGTGTTGGTGGTAGTCCTTGTTTTATTAAACGCGCTAAAGGAGCCTATATATATGATGCCGACGACAAAGCATACATTGATTACGTTGGTTCGTGGGGACCCATGATTTTAGGTCATAATCACCCCGCAATATTAGATGCCGTTATTGAAACTGCAAAAGATGGCTTAAGCTTTGGAGCACCCACTGAAATTGAAATTAATATGGCTGCTAAAGTTAGGGAATTAGTGCCGTCAATGGAATCATTACGTATGGTCAGCTCTGGCACAGAAGCAACAATGAGTGCCATTCGTTTAGCACGAGGCTATACTGGCCGAGATAAAATTTTAAAATTTGAGGGCTGTTATCATGGCCACGCCGATTCACTTTTAGTCAAAGCTGGTTCAGGTGCCTTGACCATGGGCGTGCCAAACTCTCCTGGTATTCCTGAAGATTTTGCTAAACATACCTTAACCGTAAGCTTCAATAATATTGAACAAGTCAAAGATATCTTTCATACCTACAAAGATCAAATAGCCTGTATTATTGTTGAGCCTGTGGCGGGTAATATGAACTGTATTCCTCCTGTAACTGGTTTTTTAGAGGGCTTGCGGGAAGTGTGTGACACTCATAATAGCGTACTCATTTTTGATGAGGTCATGACAGGTTTCCGGGTTGCTTTAGGCGGTGCTCAAGCTCTTTATAACGTCAAACCAGATTTAACAACTTTAGGTAAAGTCATTGGTGGTGGTATGCCGGTAGGCGCCTTCGGTGGTAAACAAGCGATAATGAATTTCGTCGCTCCTGTAGGGCCTGTTTATCAAGCTGGTACCTTATCAGGTAACCCTATTGCCATGGCAGCAGGCTTGGCCTCATTAACTGAGCTAACAAAAGGTGAAAAGCATCAACAACTAAGCAATGCCACAGCAAAACTTAGTCAGGGTTTAAAAGCTGCAGCTGAGCGTCATGGTATCAGTCTTAGCATAAACCATGTTGGCGGTATGTTTGGTTTTTTCTTTACTGACGATAAAGAAACGATTACCACGTATAAGCAAGCCACCGCCTGTGATAGTGATAAATTTAAGCGCTTTTTTCACTTAATGCTAGAAGAGGGTATTTATTTGGCACCTTCGGCTTATGAAACAGGTTTTATATCAACTGCCCACACCGATGATATAATAGATCAGACGTTAATTGCAGCTGATAAGTGCTTTGCCCAACTCTGAAGAATAAAGTGCTAGACCTCAAAAAAGTAAGGAATAAATTTAGATTAGTTCCTTACTTAAACTTATAAGTATATCTATTATCGTGAAGTAATCTTTATTCTTGTAGTTAATCACTCCACCATATTGCACTTTAAGCAGGGTTAAACTGACTTTCTAACCAATCGATTCCTGCTTGACGACCTAAATTTAAACCGTCAAATACCTTTAAATTCCAGCCATCACGTTTTCTCATGACCGCTGTTGCTTCAACAGATTGCCTGTCTTTTTTACTGTATGTAATAACGGCAATGGCTTTTAAGTTTGAGTGAGAAGCCATAGTAAGCTTGGCTTCATACGCAAAGCGGTAATCATTAATTTTATTGATCAACAACACAAAATCACTTGTGAATTGCGTTGCTAATACTTTGTCATATTCTTCTGACATCTCAAGTGAAATGACGACGCCTTGATCAACGATAACTTCTGCCATATGGGTATTTAAACAGTTAATTTTTGCAAAGCTGAGTTGAAATGTTTGCATAAACTTTTACTCAATATTTAAAATAGTTAGTGAAACTTAATATAAGAGTAGACTTAAAATAAACGGTTAACAAACGCCTAAATTAAGGTAACTTAATATTGAAAGATTAAAATACTTACAACAAACTAACTAGTAACCACATATTTATCTGACTAAATAATGATTATTTATTACTAATAATCATGCCTGTTAATCGTGGAACAAAGTAACCTTTAATCTCTATTTTTTATATAAGATGGGAAAAACTATATTTAACAGTATTTTTATAAATAGTTTTTTTATAAATAGTTTTTAAAGATACTGATCAAAAAGCTCAACCTTAACCATGTCACCCGCATTAACTTGCCCTTGCTCACTGGCTAAAATAATGAAGCAATTAGCCCCTAATAAGCTTGAAAGTATGCCTGAGCCTTGCGCACCTGTGGAGGTAACAATATTTTCGCCGGCTTCATTAACTGAAAATATACCTCGTTGAAAGTCTTGTCTACCGGGTGATTTTTTTAATGTACTGACTGTTTTTGCCATTAGTTGGGTTCTTTTTAATAAACTGGCATTTTGCATTTTAACGATGGCCACAAGGGCAAGTTGATGGAAGGTAATTAATGCTGAAACAGGATTACCTGGTAAACCAAAAAATACACTATTTTCTAAGGCACCAAAAGCAAGTGGCTTACCTGGTTTCATGGCAATTTTCCAAAAGCCAACGGTACCAAGCTGTTCCAACACGGTTTTAGTATAATCAGCCTCACCAACCGAGACACCCCCAGAAGAAATAACCACATCCGCTTGTGCATCGGCCTGCACAAAGGTCTTTTTAAGCAAGGTGATGTCATCGTCAATAATACCAAAATTAATGATCTCAACATTAAGTTTGGCCAACATACCTGCTAAAACAAAGCGGTTTGATTCATAAATATCACCTTCTAATAGTTGTTGGCCTGGAGATTTCAATTCATCTCCGGTAGCTATTAATGCGGCTTTTAATTTTCGATAAACCACTATTTCGGCAATCCCCAAGGAAGCTAAAATACCAATATCAACTGCGTTAAGAGTTTTGCCTGCAATTAAAACGGTATCACCCATATTAATATCTTCGCCAGCCTTGCGGACATTTGCCCCTAAAGACTTGTTCGCCAAAAAATCAACGTTGTCATCGTCAATACGAGTATTTTCTTGCATTTCAACGGTATCGCAACCTGTCGGTATTTTAGCACCGGTCATAATTCTAATGCATTGACCGGGCCGACATAAACCATCATAAGGAGCACCAGCCATTGAACGACCTGCAAGAGTTAACCTGCTTGATTCATGTAAACTTTGCAACGCAAACGCATAGCCATCCATCGCTGAATTATCATGGGGTGGCACATTTACTGGGCTCACAACGGAAGTTGCCAATACATAACCTAAAGCTTGCTCAATGGGTAAGGTTAAGGTTTCTGTAATAGGCTTTACATTAGCTAATATCGTCGTAAGCGCTTCATTAAAAGGTAACAATCCTGGTGTTGCACACATATCAGACATAAAAGACTCATTCACATTGTTTAGAAAATAATATTTCAAGCCAATCGCGATCAATTACGATGGCGATAAAAACACATGGCTTGTATAAAAGTACATTAAAAAACAGTATACCAGTAAGCTATAAACTAGATGATGATTTTTTCCTTAAATACCAGTATGTTTTGGCTTACTTGTTAACAAGTGATGCGGCGAAGTTAGCATTCCCAAAAACTGCATGTGCTTGCATGTGCTACATCAGGCGGTATATACTCAAAAGTGAAATTTTATTACTTATAACACCGAGCTATTATCGCTAAACTGTTTTGTAGAGCAGGCTTATCTAAAGCTGATATTTACACAAACCGCATGGGGTAATATGCCGTAGCTAAATCAACTTATCATCGCATTTTATAATGGCGCTGCTTGAGTTTTTTAGTTGCCAGGGTTAACAAGGAAACACGTTAGCCTCCCTACATTTGGAAAGGTGACATGCTATCAGACAACTTTGGCCGTAGGTTCACCTATTTGCGCCTATCAATCACTGACGTTTGCAACTTTAGTTGCACTTACTGCTTGCCCGATGGTTATCAGTGCGATCAACCACGCGATTTTCTATCGTTGGCTGAAATTAAACGGCTTACTAACGCTTTTGCCGCTTTGGGTACTGAGAAAATTCGTATAACGGGTGGTGAGCCTTCTTTGCGCAAAGATTTACCCGATATCATTAACCTGTGTAAGCAAACTTCTGGTATTAAAAAAGTTGCTATTACTAGTAATGGCTTTAAATTACCACAGCATTTACCCCAATGGCTGGATGCTGGACTTGATGCTATTAACATTAGTATTGATAGCTTAGATCCTCGGCAATTTAAAGCCATCACCGGTCATGATAAACTGAAGACCATCATGAAAGGTATTGATATGGGCTTGGCAGATGGTCGTGCTACTTTTAAAGTCAATACGGTGCTAATGCGAGAGCATAGCGGTAGAGATATTCAAAGCTATCTTGATTGGATTAAAGATACTCCCATTACCTTGCGTTTTATTGAACTGATGCAAACTGGCGATAATAAAGCCTTTTTTGACGCTCAAAATGTGCAAGGTTCACGTATAAAACAAAATTTAATCCTTGATGGTTGGTTGCCTGTCATTCAACACAAATCTGCAGGGCCAGCGCAAGAATTTTACCACCCTGACTACCAGGGTAAAATCGGGCTAATAATGCCTTATTCTAAGGATTTTTGTCATACTTGCAATCGTCTCAGGGTAAGTTCCAGTGGTAAGTTACATTTATGCTTATTTGGTGAACAGGGTTTATCGTTGCGTGAGCAATTACAAGATGATGATATTGCCCCCCTCAAAACAAAAATTGTCGCCCTACTAGGTGATAAAAAAGCTACCCATTATTTACATGAAAAACTCACTGGTGCTACCAAGCACCTTGCTATGCTGGGTGGTTGATTATGATTAATAAAGCGTTAGATTGTGTTGGTGTTATTCTTGCTGGTGGCTTATCTTCTCGTATGGGTCAAGATAAAGCGCAATTACAACGTACCTTAAACAGTCCTGTTCAAGGCTCGCAATTTAGTCAAAGTATGTTAGATTTTTCTCAACAACTGTTACGTGATGCGGGTATTACACACACAATTATTAGTGGCGATAACCATCAAATACCTGACATGATTAAAAATGCTGGTCCCGTTGGTGGTATTTTTAGCGTACTTAACCACTATCCAGAGCACCTGCAACCAAGAGCATTGATGATAATTCCCGTTGACTTACCGCTAATGACGAGCCAATACCTTGCTAAGCTAAAATTAACAGGTGAACTCAGTCAAAAGGCTAGTTTTTTTAGCGATTATCAGCAACGTATTCATCACCTTCCACTTTATTTACCAAACAATGTTTATTTACAAACCTTTTTAGCCCAAACATTTACCAAGCAAAACCTAGCAAGCATGAGCAGTAACGATAGTAGTAAAAAATCTGGACCGTCAGTGAAAGCGATGTTGGCAAATATTCCCCATGTAAGTGTGCCTAACAGTAATAAGTACGTGTTGTTCAACAGCAATACGCCAGTCCAATGGCAACAAGCTCAGCAACAGTTTAACCGTGCTATCGAACTCCATAATGATACGTCATTATTTAAAGATTAACCTATCAGCAAAATAATGAGTCAATAACCTCATAAAAGACTAAAGGATAAAACAATGTCAGCGAAAAACACAAAGCCATTCATCCCCTTAAATATTGCGGTATTAACCGTGTCTGACACCAGAACAGAGGAAAATGATACCTCAGGACAAGCTTTAGTAGAGCGCCTTACACAAAGTGGTCATCACTTGGCAAGTAAAGCTATTGTCATTGATGATGTATACCAACTCCGAGCGCAAGTTTCTAACTGGATTGCTGATCAAGCCATACATGTCATTATTACCACCGGTGGCACCGGTTTTACCGAGCGAGATAACACGCCTGAGGCGCTAACTCCGCTATTTGACAAAGCGATTGAAGGGTTTGGCGAAATATTTCGACATGTATCCTTGCTGGAAATTGGTACCTCGACGATTCAATCGCGTGCTTTTGGTGGTATGGCCAACAAAACCATTATTTTATCTGTACCTGGTTCAACCAATGCTTGTAAAACAGCGTGGGATAAAATCATTAAAGAACAACTCGATGCAAGCCATAAACCGTGTAATTTTATTCCTCATTTGTCTATAGAAGCGAATGCATCGACCGAATCAAAATGTGGGAGCCGTCAATAATGGTAAGCCATAAGTCAACGTTAGATTCGCCACAACTAAGTCACCTTAATCAACGTGGTGAGGCTAATATGGTTGATGTCACCGAGAAAGCCATAACATCTCGAACGGCAACAGCCCAAGGGTATATTACGATGAACCGTAACACCTTTGAGTTAATTACCACGGGCAAACATAAAAAAGGCGACGTTTTTGCGGTTGCTCGTATTGCTGGTATTCAAGCAGCAAAGAAATGTAGTGATCTGATACCACTTTGCCATCCACTCATGCTGAGCAAGGTACAGGTTGATTTTTTGCCAGATAGCCAAAATAACCAAATTAAAGTAACGAGTTTATGTCGACTTACCGGCCAAACGGGTGTTGAAATGGAGGCTTTAACAGCCGTATCTATTGCCTGCCTAACCTTGTTCGATATGTGTAAAGCTGCTGATCCAGCAATGTGTATTACTAATATTAAAGTGATCACCAAGCAAGGGGGTAAATCTGGACATTGGCAGTCACCTTCGCCGTCATTATCAACCTAACCTGAGAGTCAGTTATGATTACTATCGTTTTTTTTGCAGCGTTAAGAGAGCAATTAGGCTGTGCTCAACTTAACTTAGCCATTGATACACCAAGTACTGTGCTAGAAGTTAAACAATACTTAATTAATGAGCACCCACATTGGCAAAAAATATTGCAACATGAATCGATTTTATCTGCTGTAAATCATACGGTAGTGGGCAGTGAGTTCGTGTTGAAGTCAGGCGATGAAGTCGCTTTTTTCCCACCAGTGACAGGGGGTTAAATGATTATGCTA
>Ga0115008_10002300_pt1 | contig 15856 bp, 6 predicted proteins | sample FraStrMetagenome_FD_87164 | JGI IMG/M metagenome (GOLD analysis project Ga0115008, IMG submission 87164) | Marine eukaryotic phytoplankton communities from Arctic Ocean - Fram Strait ARC3M Metagenome | ecosystem: Environmental > Aquatic > Marine > Oceanic | place: Fram Strait | collected 2012-06-18
TAGGACCACCTGTTGATGTATAAAACGTTTGTAGTACGCTTAAGGGATTGGAAGTTGGCATAATCGAAGGCGTAGCAAAAGGAAACGATGAAGGTATCAAAGTAGGAGGATCTGTTGGAATGAGTGATATAAACGGAGAAGGTGGCACGCTTCGAAAAACGAGTACCTCATCACTATTGCCTTCCCTTAATGGAAAGAAAACAGCTGCTGCGATTGCTACCGAACTGATAACAAGAGTTCCAAATACGAATAACGTTCGATGATTTTTGTACCATGGCACTTGGTTATCGTCGATTGGTTTGTCTTCAACGGCGATGGCATCAACAATAACATTTGTCGCGAAATCGTTGTTACTATCAACAAGTGTCGCAACAATTAGACCTTCGTTATCGGCAGTCTCTTGAGAAGTATTGATTGCATGCGATGGTTCTATTGAAACATAATGAGGTTCATTGGTTGGCGAAGATTCATTAGGTGCTGCGACATCGAAAGATTGCTGTTCGTCAGATGTGCTAGGATTATGAGATACAGTAGAATAATCAGGCAAAGGAAATTGCTCAGAGTTTTCCGATTTCACTATTACCGGTGTTGTGTATTTTCCAACGTTGTTCAATACTTTGATTGCCGACTTATCAGAATTATTTTGATTTCCGATTGCAGCCTTCTTGCGTCGTCTATAATTGCGTGATGTGGAACTCTTTGTAGTTGGAGAAGTTTTTGACGACTCTGGAACAGCTCCTGGTAAGTTAGTTGCCGAGTCGCGCCATGTCTTCGTGTTTGCATTCATATTACTTGATGCGGTTATCTTATGTTGATATTTGTTTCCTTTGAAAATCCCTGCGGTTGTTACAGTCTCTGCAACAGCCCCTGGTAACTTAGCTTTTGTTCCTGTATTTATCTTCTTATCTGCGTCTGACAGGTTACCCAAAGTAGACAAATCACTTGGCTCAGAGTTCTCCAATGACATTATTGTTAATGTGTTTATTTGATTGTTAACGTTATTATCGGGGAGTGATGAAGAAGACCTTTTACTTCGATCTGCTACCGGTACCAATACGACTGTTGGCCTAGTTCCACATCGTCGATCATTACTTTCTTTCGTGTCTTCTTTATCTCTTACAAACTCCGCTAATGAATTTCGAGTAGCTGAAGCAGATGATTTTTCATTTCTGACTACTGTTGACTGTGCGACAATACCTGTTAAAATAGCTTTCGAGTCTTCGTCTTGCATAAATGTTGAAGAAAGCAAAGGAGCTGGCTCAGGATTCTGCACTTCAATAAATTGATGATTATCGAGTACCTCATTCGTCAACGCTTTTAGAGTAACTGAAGAAGCAGATGTGTCATTACCGCCTGCTACTGACTGTGCAACATCTCCTGGGAAAACAGCTTTCAGACCACTCCTTTTCTGTGCGTCTTCGCCTTTTCTAAATTTTGAAACAGGCAAAGAAGCTGCATCAGAGTTTTGCACATGAAGAAACTGATCATGTTTGATCACTTCATTCGTTGTCACCTGATCATGGATAGAAAAAGATGATTTTTCGATATTAAATGCTACATACAGATTGTATGATATATTATTGACATGTGAGTACAATAAATTTATCTCCTTTTCAGTTGATTTAGTATCCTCACCTTTCGTTTTAGCCGCAGAAGCCTTCTCATTAGCAGGGAGTGTCGAAGAATTTGAGTCAGATGCTAACAAACTTGCAATATCATCATCTAGCTCCAACTTTGGTTTCAATGCCAAGATAGTCCCATTTTCACCGGTTCTTAAAGATTCTTTTGCTCGAGCCAATATTTTCTCTCGCCGAGACGACGACTTCCTCTTAGGCACGTCACTCATTCTTCTAGTGCGTCCTTGGTTACGCCCACTGAACTATCTGACGTGCCGTAAAGAGCAAAATGCTTCCAATTTGATATTTTAATGTGACAGCAACGAAAGATGTATATGCCTTAAGTTTACGGGAATGTCTATCAGTGAGAATATCCAGACCAAATAGGATAAATATAATTCAAAACTTAAGTAAATTAGTTTCACAAAATGTCAATGCGAACAAAGTCCATTCCTTCAAAGATTTTATAGAATCGATTCCAATCTACAATGTATTCTAATGGAACATACTTCTAAGATATATAAGATATAAGAGTTTTCTGTTGTTGAAGCTCCATACAGGGATCTTGACGATATTTGCCATTTATCGACAACTCTCATTTCTTAACTTCTGCTCTTGGATTAATTACTTCGTAGTTATAACTCATCCTCTTTAGTGATACATTGTACATACATTTTATGTACCGGTATTGTTAAATTAATTAGGCTCAAAGAGAATTGTCTGTTTTATTCGGATATATATACCGGTATACATACATATATAAATCTGACTCATGACTCACAAATCATGAAAAGTCAATATGGTCATTGTTAGGTGTGTAGTCAAAGCCATCATATGAGCTTTGATTGGAATTCCAGTGCAAACAATCTTTATTATTTTCAACTGTACCATCGGCATTCTGGATCGTACGTTGCATGTACTCCGGTACCGGAAATTCGTAACATAAATGATCCAATCATTGGGACCTTTCAGCAATTATTGCTATTGCACGAATTGGTGGATTATAACTATATATTCATTAAATCAACAGCCAGACCCTCATGATACCCTCATACGGTAGGAAAAAGGCTGTTACCTTACACAAATAGATATCGTTTAGAGGTCTCCTTTCTTAATAAATATCAATAACAAATAAAATTCTTTAAATCAGCAATGTCAGGTCACTTTTGAAGAATCTATTGCAAAATACTGAAGTTCTTTTGCTGAATAAATCAAAGAATCATGATGATATGTTGAAAAAATTTAGAAATGTTCTTATCTTTTTCAAGTATTTTTCAAGTGTTCGTATAAGTTAAGCTCTTCCAATATACTTATACAGTTTTGTCGAAAACTTTTAATAAACAACATACCCAATCTATTCAAATAAGTGAAAAATTGATGCGTAACAGTAGTTTTGAAAACTTCACTTTATCCACATTCAAAGGATTACGCAATGATCTTTCAAAAAATGTTCCACATTCAAGACATTCTTGAAAGAGAGTTGACCTTGTCAGAACTGTAGAGAGTGATTGTGAGAAAATTCTGAAATGTCATGAAAATCTAGTGTTTTCTCCACGTCTTCTTTATTCAATCCGTATCTCGTCATCATGACTTATTTCACTCATTTATCAACAAGTTGAGAGGTAAATGGAGGACTATTTCTGGAGTACTTTTGTGCGCAAAATCTTCGTCTTCTCATTAATCAGAATCACGACAGCGACAAGTCATCACTTATTATTTCATGAGGAGTCAGCTAAAGATAATGCTGAAGTACTCGTAGATCTTATGTACTGGTTTACCCTTCCTCGTCCTCCAATATATTCCCGATGTGCCGAGGATGCATGCCATGACATTCTTGTTTGTTACCTTGGGCTTGTTCTGCTTCTCTCTTCTCTCTTCTCTCTTCTCTCTTCTCTCTCGAAACCCCAAAAAAGTCCCACGAATACAAAGTTAGCCTGCTCAAAATCGCGTCAACTTTCCAGTTTACTGCGTTCCGCCGTTCCGCCCTTTTGTCCTTTGTCCCGCATTAAATGAATTCATTCTTTTTTTGCTCATTTTTTACTAATTTAGAATATTTTTTTTATGTCCTGTTCACTTCACATGTTACCAAATTTGTACTTCGAAGTATTATTTATGTAATTCTCAATTCTTTAATTATATTAACAATTTCTAAACCCCCTCTATATTTATCATTTATGTAAAGGACTTTGATAACACATTTCGTTTTGAAATGGACTCTACTGACATTGCATTTTAACTAAGTGCTGAAAGTTTGGCCTCCTTCAAAAATCTATTATGTTGCAGAGAGGAAGCACACAACAAATTCTATTAACACCCGGTACCCGGTACATGTATCAACTCAATGACTACTGCCAATAGCACAGCACAATTTTAACAACCATCATCCTCATCTTCCTCATGCTCTCATTTCTCATGCTGACATCGCGCCACTAACTTTTACAGATCTATTGTAATGGCCGACGATTCCTATTCAAAAGAGATTCCTTCAGAACGGCGAACATTCTCGATGTCTGGGAGAAGCACGGGTGGTAACGGCGTTAAGCAGCAGTATCGCCACTTAAAGCGAACAGATGATCACATGTCAGCTTCTTCTCTTTCCACTTCAGCGGCGGAAATTGCTCAACAACCAACACAACAACGAGTGAACAACTACGCAAATGACTTCCCATCATTAGTCCATAATAACGCTATCTATGCGATGAATGATGGTCGGTTTAATGTGCTCCCCCCTGGAATCGCGTCAGCCCAAGGTAGTAATTCGTTCGATATACCTTCAAATCGTGACAGTATTTCAGTAGGTTCTTCCGTCTCCAACGAGTATGCACATCAAGAAGTAGGTCTGAGTGGAGTTGTGTCTGGGGACGGGTCGCTGACAGCCCAGAGTGCTCGACATTATTTTCACAAGAATCCTCCTCGTCAGGTTACAGATCCGAATGTTCTAAGTACGTTTGTGGCAAATTCTGAAGAGGCAATTTCACGTAAACTACTGCCTTCTCATTTTCAAAATCATCGACCCAACAATGAGGTGCAGCAACGTCAACAATCGCTGTTGTACGAGATGCAAGAACATGGTAATGAAGTTAGTCCGAACATTACGGATGCTACTGTGAATATGGCCGTACTTCCATTGAGAAGTGTGGCATCGGCGTCATCTAATGTCAACATTAACAGGCCACCAAGTCTAACTAAAGTTGTTTCGTCGAATATTGGTGCAGGTTCAATGAACTCTGCTGTAAGTGTCTTTAGTGGAGGGACCCAACCTAAAGCACAGTCTGCTTGTACATCCCCCAATACTTTATCTGAGTGTACTTCTAATACGGCTCAAGTTTCTGTTTCGACTTCACCCGCTTCACGAACGAACCCAGAAATATTGAAGACGTTGCTCCGCAAGAAAGCGTGCCTATACGAAGTAGACACCTCCAAAGCAATCGCATTGATAACATGGCTAGTTGGGAGAAGGTTAGCCATCCGTTTTGGGTATTTTACCAGGCAGCAGTTGCAATCAAGCGTTCATCATGTCGTCGCTGATAAGATTGAGTCAGGAGTTGTGACTCGCACGAAGGTTAATAGATGCATGCAAATCATTCTGAATAGCTGTTTTCACTATATTATTCCAAGACCCGATGGCGTTGAAACTGGTGATGTTTTCCGTGATCATTTTGCGGCGTCTGCTGCCGATGATTTGTACTTAATTGATTCTTTGGCTGCTCCATGGAGTTCTGTCGACATCGGCATCGTCTCTGAAGTAACCGATGATTGTGACAGTGTGAGTGATCCAACAAGTGGAAGTCATACGATTGATGGTAGCAAACGTACAGTTCTTTTGTGTTTCAACGATAACATCAGGTCATTTGATGACGTGTATCGTTCTCATAATGAGTTTATTCGAGATACTGCGAATACATCTAACATCAGCTTAACTCCAGAGGAATGGCACATGTTTTTCAATGGAGTACCTTCTGGAATTTCTGGAAATAGCGACAGACAAGCGTTAGACATGTTTTCCCTATCTTCTGGATTGATTTGCGGACAAGAAGTAGACTTAGAAAAGAAAGGTCAAGGAGTTCATCACCATGAAGCGGAGAGTGGTGCGTTTGAAGAAATGAGTGCAGTAGAAATTTGTCGCTTTAGGACAACATGGTGTGCAAAAAGATACGAACATGATCCAAGAATGTGCGCCTTCGGGCATATGGATGTTAATAGTGGTTGGCTTCGTCGTGATCCCTCCATCTACAACTATTCGGATATGACGTGTCCAAAAATAATTCGATGCGGAGAAGGTAACGTGCATACGTGTACCTTCAACACTTGTCCTGACGGTGTGAATTGCCCTTATTCACATTCCCGAGAGGAATCCTTGTATCATCCCATCCGTTATAAGAAGCACTTATGCTGCCATGAATACAAAAACTGTCCGCTTAAAGAAGTGTGCCCGCATGTTCATGACCATAATGATAGCAGGCAAAAAGGTAGAGCTGGAACTGTTCATGCCGAACAGTTGGTAGCAGTTTCCTCACGGAACGAAGATATTTCTACTCCTCCAATGTTATATGTACATCCCTCGCCGGAGTCGGAGTTTGAGAGATGCATGTTATGTTTACCCGGTCTCAAGAACTTGTTCAGGAGAAGGTCGGAAGTACTATTTGCAATAAGCCAAGGGAGAATGTAACGTTACACGTTCCCTTAATTGTTAAGTTTTGTGGGCGTCAGGCCCAAACTATTCGTTTGAAAATATCTGAACACAATTGTCCTTAAAAATTGTGAAAAAATGTTTTGTATGTCATTTATTTATTGTAATTTGGAAGCAGAAACATTTTAAATTAAATCGCTTAAATTCTTTCCTACCAAGTTATCATAGATTCTGATTAAAGACATTTTGATCTTCTATCAATCCTACCGTAAAGGCTTTTTATTGATGGTATTTTTTCTCATTAGTGTAGGCTGCATTTGTAGTTTGAATATATGGTATATATGCGCGGAGATTGCTACGCCTGCTATACTGCGTCCTTCATCCTCCGGTTGGTGTCATCAAGAAAAAAAGCTACAATGCACTTCACTAATGATATTGTAGATTCTAGCTTCTTTGTTTCTTACACGACAGGTTACATGCAAAGACAAAAAGAAGCGAGATAGCGGATAACCTAATGAACGAACAAACAATCTGGTTTGTTGAGAAATCGACCTCTTCTGGGCTGGCAAAGTTGAACATCTGGCATCTACGTCTCTTGCTGAATTCTTTACCGGTACAGTCACATTCGTATCACTTCTTCATTCCATGTTATTGTCGCACGTCGGTGAAACGATAGCACATGAAGTATCTAATGAGAGTGACTTCTCATCGATTCATATCAATCTCAGAAATCTTTTGCAAGTTTATTGTGTTCACCTGCTGGTAAGAAATTCTTCCCTAAGGTTTACTACTTTTGAACAGCCGAAAACAAGAAATCTTTTGTCTAAATCTTTTCTACAACTTAATTACTCCCTTTTTCACTAATCGCATGAGAAGCTGGCTTTTTGTTCCACTTGATGGCACTGTGTTGCGCAGGGCTAATCTCTTGAGCTCTTCAAGAGAATATCTACTGAGATTTCTATCGATCGATCTCCTCATTTCCAGTATTCGTCGCAATTCAACATTTTCTTCTTCCTGTATAGCAAGTTCTGTTTCAAGTTCTGCAATTCTCTCTTTTAATTCAATAACTTCCTGATTACCCTTTACTGCGGCACTTGCGACTGCACTTATCCTAGGTGAAGCTTTTGTGCTTGCTCGGATGACTCCCCTTCCGAGTACGCGAGTAAAAGCACCTGCTGCTGATTGTTCTTCCATTGGATCCCATGTTGCAAATAAAACTGCCGCTAGAAAACACCCCCCAGCAAATACGAAGCTGTGTAAAACATAATATGAAGCGAGGAAACTTAATCCACCCGCAGCGATTCCTACTTTCAAGGGATTGCTAATTTCTTCAAAGAAGCCCATATCATCGTCCTCATATTCAGACGGTACAGTTGCAAGCGCCTGCAGATCCATTCTTTCTCTTGCCGAAACTTCCACCTTCTTTTCTAGTTGCGCCATTTCCAAGCTGAAATCTCCGTCTCGGGATAAACCATCTCTACTCTTCGTCGACTTTGATTCGAACATGCGTATTCTCGCACGCCTTTCTTGCAATAATTGCCTGTCCTGAAACGTACCTACATTCCTGGTAAAAGCAACAACGCTTTCTCCACTCAACTGCAAAAACAGCAGAAAAAAGAAACTCTCAACCACTGCGCGTAACATCCGTTCTTGTAGTGATATAATCAACGATCAAACAACCAACAGATTTTAAAATTCAAGGGCACAATCTACCAGAGTATATATTCAAACTCGTGACATATGTGTGTGGACACAGGATAGGATAAAATGCTTTGCCCAAAAGAAGTGTTTGAACACTTATTGAACGACGATCCAATTAAAGCTGTGCAACAAATCAGTGCAATCCACACACTCCTCCGTTCTACCAACTCTGCTACTTTCAAATGCAACGAAGTGATAATGTAAGGTACGAGTGCAGAATACAGCGACCGAGCGATTATATTATTATATATGATGATTCAAATACATACCGATAAAGAATGAATACCTCAGAACCAATAGAAAACAGAAAACATACTGGTATTTCGACATCGGTATCCAACAACCTAAACTGACGTGCGGTACTTCCAGATGCTACGTACCCTTAATACGAAAATATTCGCACGTACCCTTAATACGAAACATATCTTATACACTCCGCAATATGTGCTACCGTAACTCCCCCATATCCATATACATGTATTATACCGGTATATAACAAAATCCTCATCCTACGAACGTCAACCAAAAACGTCCAACCCTACCCGTGTGTGCGTCGTACATGTATTAATACTATCTGATTGTATATATAGGAACAACCCTAACATCGAAACATGAACATGTACGGTACTCGTACTCGTATACGAGAGAGTACATGTATGTGAAAAAGGGAAGAAGGGTGATGCCATCACAACTCTTCGTACATCACACAGACAGACATCACACACACATCACACACACACATAACCACCGTACGTACATGTGACATGTAATCAAACTGTGTTAGAGAATATCCCCAGAGGACAAGAGACAATTCTAGGAGAGAGCAGAGCAGATCAGATCAGATCAGATTAGATCAGATCAGTGTTATGAGTGTGTTCCTATGAAACATTCATTGTTTGCCATATATCAAATCGTAACCATATAATATACTATACAATACTATACAATACTATACAATACTATACAATACACGCATATGTAATTACAGCTCCCACACATCATATCATCATCATCATCATCATCATCATCATCATCATCATCATCATCATTAGAGCATCAACGTCCAACCCGCAATGAAACCATGATGACGAACATCGGGAAAGTATACCGCGTCCACTTCGAATGCAAGGCAAATCTACCCATCGGTTCTACCCTCTATGTGAACCTCTTAAAGGATGCCAATACGAGTACAAATCTCGTCGAGATGATTACGTCACCGAGTGATTATCCGATATGGCGTACACGTCGTCCAGTTGTGATTACCGATGTGGGTGGGGGAGGTGGGTGTCCGAATGATACGACGACGGTGTTGTATCGGTACTGTGCCATGTCTCATGCGGTGGGGGGTGGTGGTGATGCGGATAAGTTGGAACGGAGTTTGCACAGCAATAAGAGTATGGTTAGTTTGATAAGTGCTGGTACGAGTATGGCAGCGAATAGGAATGCGATTGATCGGGAGTTTGGTCCGGGTGCGGTGGTGGAGGCGGAGGATCCGTGGGAGGCGAAGGGGCATCGATATTTGTTGGTGACGCAGAGTAGTGATTCGTCTTTGAATGGGGTTGAGAGTGCTCCTAATAGTACGGTTGGATCTTTTTCGGGGAATAATGAAGCTGTGATGGCTCCGACTAGGTTGCCGTTTCGTTTTAGGATTGCACAGTCTACCGAGGAGGTTCGGGATGAGTGGAATAATCGAGATGATGAGACGTTTCGTTTGTATCGCCAGTCGCTAGAGGATCGAGGGGTGGGAGATGATACCGATTTGACAGAGAGTGATGGAGATGAACAACGTGAATTTTCGAAAAGTGAGGAAGTTACGAATGACGATAAAAGTGATTACCAAGCCGTACGAGGATCGTTGTATTTGGTTTGCTTTCATTTGCCAATTAAGGTAAATATTATTGCACATATCTTCACTAGTAGAATTTGTCGAAACTTGAGCCAATCTAACATTGCGTCGTATTTTTAGGTTGGAGTTACCATGAAAGAGGACGGTCTTCTCGAATGGTGCATAGAATGGAATGAATCGTTACTCGCAAAGACTACGGAACGTAGTCAGGACATTCTTGATACTTACAGCGTACACTGGATAGGCACAGCGACTCTACCTGAAAAGCCAAGTGGTAATAGTGAGTATTCAGAAGAAGAACTGGAACCCTTGCACAAGATGTTGCAACAAATGAACTGCACTGCCATTTTCTTACCAAACGTTATAAGAAAAGCGCATTACTATGGCATGTGCAAACAAGTTCTTTGGCCGGCATTTCACAATATAGATTTGCTTGATCTTTCGGAAGCAGGTTTTGATCAAGTTGCTTTGGATCTCGCGAAAGATTCAATTATTAGCGATTGGGATCAATCAGGGTTGAATCAGTGGTGGTCTGCGTATAAACAAGTGAACCGAATTTTTTGTGAGAAAGTTTGTTCGCTGGTAACACAGGCCGACTCTACTATATGGGTACATGATTATCATTTATCACTGCTCCCTAAATATATCCATATGCAAGAAATTGTAACGTATGGCACGAGGAGAAGTAAAATGGTCTTCTTTCTTCACATTCCGTTCCCGACAAGTCAAATTTTTCGAGAATTGGAATGCGGTGAAGCTATTCTTGAAGGCATGCTGCATTCCAGTGTCATTGGTTTTCATGCATTTGATCATGCTAGACACTTTCTCCACTCTGCAAAAAGAATTATGGGTTGTGACTATGACACACTCACTGGGGGACTAATTGGCGTGCAAGTTGATGGACGTACTGTTGTTGTCGATATCAGTAATGTGAGTATTGAACCGTACACAACTTCTATGAATTTAAAGGATCCCAAAGTCCATGAAGATGCCGCCACGATCAAAGCAAATCATCAACATCGCCATATAATTGCTGGAGTAGATGTCGCGCAAAGACTTTCTGGGGTTGCTCTCAAACTTTTAGCCTTCGAAAAACTTTTGACGGAATATACAGTATGGCAAAACAAGGTAGTAATGATTCAGAGAATGATCATTCCTAATAGTCGGCGAAGTGATGAAATTGCTACACTCAATCAAGTTCGGGGACTTGTGAGCCGAATTAAGGCCTCATTCGGTGATCATGTCTTGGACTATACCGAACATTATGGAAGTAGCCTTCCAATCAAGGAACGTTTATCGATTTGGTTAGCAAGTTCCTGTTTCATGAATACTTGCGTTCGCGAAGGTCTCAACCTGCATCCAATGGAATACATATTTACCCGAATGGAGCCGATCGAACCAGGTATTGTTATTGCTAGTGAATTCTCTGCTCTTTGTAGCATTCTAAACGGCGCTTTGAAAGTGAATCCATTTGACGTTCAAATGACTGCGTCTTGTATTGACAAAGCATTATCCATGCAAAACGCCGAACGACTTGGACGTAGACATCGCGACATTGGATTTGTTGGAAGTTGTCCATCCTCAAAGTGGACAAAAAATGTTCTTAGAGACTTGCGCGAGGTCACGCTGTTGAATTATCAACGCGATACCTTAAAGGACGCCGCTATGTTAGACAAGATCATTTGTACACCCGCGAACCCGCTTGCGATCCAAGCAGCGTACGAAAAAACATCGAAAAGGGTGATAATTCTCGACTTTAATGGAACATTAGTCAGAAAGGAGCCTACTGGAAAATATTTGAAGAGAGAAATCTTAGGAACTTCCGGCCAAAAACCTCCCACCAAGGTCATGCAAGCACTCAGAAAGTTGACTAGTGATAGGAGGAATACAGTTTTTGTGGTTTCTGGAGACACTCAAGAGAATTTGGAAAATGCCATAGGTCATATAAGTGGGTTAGGTCTTGCAGCGAGTAATGGGGCATGTTTTTCATGGCCGAGTATGCCTGGATCACCGCATCAATGGTACAATTTTGAATTTGGTGATGATTGGGCTGCAGTAAAACAAGTAGCTCTACCCATTCTCAGCAAGTATACCGCACGTACCAACGGAAGCACAATAAAGTTATCAGACGCTAGTATTGGTTGGTCGTATTACAGTTGTGATCCAGAATGGGGTGGGTTACAGGCGGCACACTTGTTGGTCGAATTAGAACATCAACTAGCAGCATTTGACGTTCGCTTTGTCACACTCAAGGGCGTGATCGAAGTTGTTCCGAAAATGATGCACAAAGGAATCGTTGTAAAGAAAATACTTCGTGAGGTTGCTAGTCGTAATAATGGTGCTGGGGTTGATTTTGTTCTTTGTATTGGGGATGACGTAAGTGATGAGAAAATGTTCAGCGCGGTCTACAAATTTAAAAGCGAAGAAAATGATGACTACAATAACGTTACCGCGAGTCCTTCTGTGAAACCAAAGAGCTCTAATATATCAGTTACAAACGCAAGAGTCATGAATGAAGTGCGTTCACTCAGGTATCAGAACATAGACGAAGAAGATTACGCATTCACCATAACTGTTGGAAAGAAAACTAGTACGAATGCTTCTGATAATTCAAGTGGAACAACAGCTTCTCAATATATAAATGATGCATCAGACGTTGAAGATATTTTAGTAACTTTGGCGGGTGGGGACGTATCTCAACGAAGTCTGAGCTGGGATTTTACTGAAAATGTTGGCGTTGATTTTTTCGCGTAGTTTAGTCGTAGTTGTTAACTTTGGTCGCGCAGTATGCAAATCAAATGGACGTAAGCCTCTGCGAATGACATGAAAGCATCAAATGTTTCGACGCGCGTCAATATTTGCTAGTATTCAAATTTATAAAGAAACCTTCTAATCGGAGCCTCTTTGAAGCTCACTCTCTAAGGTTTTCTATTCTTTGTATACACTTCAAAACTATATGCATTACTATCTATTCCAAAGATTATTTCAGGAGTACGAAGCACGTCATGAGATGTGAAGGGATTGATCAAATATTCATGAAATCTTTTGAAACTCAATCAACCTCAGCTGTTTAGCCGCTGTGATATTCATATTGATTCTACAGCTTCTCTTTTCTGTTCGATTGAGACTAAAGCCTTATCTGAAATTTCTACTTCATTCCTATAGTAGACTAAATCCTTTTCCAATGCAGACATTTGTGACCTCTTTTTCTGCAAGCATGACAAAAGATAATCTAAATTATTCTGTAAATCTGTTTTCGAGACAAGACTCTCTGACAATAGCGACAACTTTTCATATTCCTTTTCTTTGTTTAGAAGAATAAGTTCAAGTTTCTGTTGTTTGTCGACCATCTCAATCATTGTCTTTTGCAACGAGCGCTTTCTTGCAATTACTTGAACGGCCTGATCCTCTCCTCGCTGCTCCAAATGTCTTAAAAAATTTACATTCATTGGCCCCTTCTCCAATTCGTTCTCTAAAATGCGGTTCTTAATTTGACATTGTTCTAATCGTTTCTTCAATATATTCAATTGCGACAAATCGTTTTTCTCTTTTTCTATTTCCTTAGCGATGCTCAAATACTTCGAATTAAGGAGCTTCAACTGGTGGCTCAAACGAAGGGATTCCTTTATTTGATCATTATGATGAGTCTCCGAAATAGTAAGGTTCGACTTATACGAGCGCAATTCATTTCTAGTGCAAGCGATTTTATCAAATAGTCCAATTTGCCTAGTTTCTAGTAATTTATTTTCCTCACGTAAATTCTTTAATTTAAACTCTTGCTTGAGCCCCTCATCGATCGCGTCCGAAAGGGCTTTTTGCAATAGCATTACTTCTTTTGATTCTTTTTCGGCTTCTTTTTGGTTCAAGAACATCAGATTTTGCGAACCATCTACATATCTTTGCAGCTTTTCGCATTCTTTTTCAAGGCTGAAGTTACAGCTATGCTCCTTTAAAAGCTTGTATTCAACGACCGACACGTCGCCTTGAATTTGATCTGACTGCTTACACCTTACTTTGTACGCCCTATTTCGTTCGATAGCCTGAGTTTGAGCGGAAATGAGCTTCTCACTCAAACATCGGTTTTCGTTTTTGATACATGAACACGTTTTTTCGGCTTTGATCAAACTTCTTTCCAGACCTATAAGATTATCACGTTCAAAGTTACAAACTTCATTTATTTTTTCTCTTAAACTCAATCGAGCTTCAGACAGCTTTTCTTCAACATCAAATTTTTCTTCAGTTAATAATTTTGATTGAGCTGAAGCTTCGTCAATAGTTTTTTCCTGGCTTTCTGTAAGCTTCTTCATCTTTACTATTTCTGCGCCTAATTTTTTCAATTTGCCCTCTTGGTAAAAAATATTTTTAGTTGTTTGTGAAATGTCGTTTCTTGCATTTAACACATCCCTCTTTGTTCGCCCTTCTTCACGTTCTAATTCTTCTGTTTGTCGCTTTTGCTTCTCGTACTCACGCCGAGCTATCTTTAAATCTACTCTTTCAATTTTTTCACTACTTTCCTTTAAAATGTCATTTTGCCTTTGTACTTTTTCGTAATCGTCACTTAATGCCTTTAATCTTTTCTGCAGGTTCTTTTCTTCTTTTAGGTAATTATGTAAATCTCTTTTTGTTGACCGTAGTTCATTTCTAACCGATAGCAAAAGCTTTTCTTGCTCGTCATATTTTTGCGACTGAGATTCATTTTCAGCCTTTATTCTCTCTAAATTACTATGAACGCTATTCATCTGAACGTAAAAATCATTGTACGCCTGGACGTTTGCCTCCATTTGGGCGTCGGACATTTCCAATTCACGTTCAATCTCTACAGTTTTACTTGTAATATTATGAAGTAGTTGATCAAGTGCTAGTTTTCTCTGTTTCTCCTCTTCGATCTCAAATTGTTTGTCCTTCGTCTGCTGTTCAACTTCTTTCAGACCTTCCAACTCAACCTGTACTCTTGTTGAAGCTTCATGGAGCTGGTGATCACGAGAATTTCTCAAAACCAACATTTGATCATATATTTCTTCCAGCTGGCTACATTGCCCATCAGCATCTTCATTTTGTACTCGAACCTCATCAAAGGCTTTTCTAGTTTTAAACAACGATCCAGTCAGATCATCCTTTACCGATAACAATTTCTCTCTCTCATCAGTTTGTTCCATGGTCCATTGCCCGATCCCCTGAGCAACATACGTCGATAACTCATCATTTTTGGTACAAAGTTCTACAATCTGCCGTTCATTGTCCGCGATGATTTCCTTCATTCGCGAAATTTTGTCGTTCGTTATGCCCAGTTCCTCTTCAGATTCTTCAATTTTGGATAGGAGCACACAACGAGCTTGCGTTTCATCGCTGCATTCCTCGGTTGACCCGACGTCACCTCCATTCTTCCTCCTGAACAACTGTTCGAAAGTTTGCACACGCTCTTCACAAACTCGAAGGGCTGCATACATCTCATCATTTACGTTAGGATCTTCGTTTCCTTCCTTGGAAGATGACTCATTCGTTTGTCTTTGAATTTTATTCCGAAGTTCCAACAGAGTATCATGTGCCACAACCAAGTCATTATCAACATCAGTATTAGTATCGTTATCATTGTCTTCGTTTTGGATTGATTGCGTCATGCGTACTCGTAGGAGTTCACATGGACTGGATGATGGCACCGGACAAAATTAATTTAAAAAAAAATAATTATAAAGTCAAAATCGTCTTCTTTCTTTTGAATCGTGCTTCCCGTCGTTGATGACGACCTTGACAGCAAAGACTCTTTTCAAATAGAGTATTTGTATTTCGAAGTACTTGATGAAAACCGTTTTCAAAATATGGAGTGTTTTGTAATTCAAAAAAATTCGAAGTGCTTGATGATAAGTTTTTTTTTGAGAAAAAACACAAAAACACCAATTTTTGTTGCAAAAATCACAAAAACACCACTTTTGAATCGACATTTTATTAATTTGTCTACTTATGACAACCGCTTTAAGTAATTTTCAATATTTTTCATGCTCATTTCAAATTTTTTTCCCAATAAATGACAATTTCACAAATTTATGAAACCATATATATTTTCCA
>Ga0115008_10002301_pt1 | contig 15854 bp, 14 predicted proteins | sample FraStrMetagenome_FD_87164 | JGI IMG/M metagenome (GOLD analysis project Ga0115008, IMG submission 87164) | Marine eukaryotic phytoplankton communities from Arctic Ocean - Fram Strait ARC3M Metagenome | ecosystem: Environmental > Aquatic > Marine > Oceanic | place: Fram Strait | collected...
GCTGCCACGTACGAAGGACGATAGGAACAATGATGCACTAACTAGACCTAGCTCATAAATTACTAAGTTGACCTTTATAGATCAAGTAATCTAGTAGGACCTAGTACGTAGTAGTACAACAATGCCATGCTCTATGCGTGTCGTCTATGGAATGCTACATCCAAAAAGCGATAAAAGAATCGTACACCTTACGAACTAATGTTTAATGACACTGAAGATTTAAGTATTTTTCGTTTTCCTTTCTTCTGTCACGTAAAATATCGTGCCTGCAAAATGAACTTTCCTAGTAGCAATGGTTTAAGAGACGGTATTTATCTGGGATCCACTTCATTTTGTCTTCGACGTCAAACATGATGGAACGAGAAAAGCGCGTTTAGTGGCCGGAGGTAATGTCATTTCAACACCCGATTGCTCACTCTATGCTTCTGTTGTTAAAACAGAGAATGTGCGAGTTTTATTAACTATCGCAGCCCATCTCAACCTTCAAGTGATGACTGGAGATGTTAGTGGAGCCTATTTGAATGCCAAAGCTGAAGAAAAGTTTATTCCAATATGTTAAAGTTCTACAAACTATAGTTCCATGTTAGATGATAAATCTCATTGCTTGTCAAGTCCATTAAAAATCTCGCTCGTCGACTGAGTTTTCGATAACATCTCTTGGCGAGATTGTCATTTCAGATCACAAAGGACCTTTGTCGCTATCACTAGTGTTCAAAATCCGTCTCCGAAGGCTGCCGGAGTTTCTGGATATCACATTCGTAAACGCGGATTTTTCCATCTCGGTGATTCGAATTTTGTCTACTATTCCCATCAGCGACAGCGCACAAGAACTAAAAGGGTGACTCTTCCTCGTCCAGACCTGCTTCCCACTCGTCATGACACTCCGAATGATCACAAGGATCCAGCAACCGTTCCTACTCATTTGTATTGTCCAGTTCTTGGAAAAATCCGCGTTTTCGAATTCTTGTAGACCTTCTCCCAGTGTAGCAAGCAGCTAACGGCTAACAGCTAACAGCCTACGAGCTACCAGCTACGAGGTAACTGTACATTGTACATACTTGTGTACGAGAGCAATCGTAACAAGTAACAAGTCAAGGTTTACATCGCACCGCGCACCCTGACCACATCGATGGACACGACAGAGGTGAATAAGTCAAGTGTCGTCATTTGTCATTTGGCATATTGACATTAATTTGTTTCATTAATGTGTTGACCAGGCAACTATTACAACAGTGCTCAAACAAACGATATCCTCATAAATTTTTACCAATCTAACTATGAAATTACGTTCAATCCAAAACGTCTTCATGGTTTTCGGAATTCTGCCGATATCGGCATTCCTCACAAAGGTTCCAACAAACGAAGCTCGACAAAAATCAGTGGATTCGGGCAAAGGTGGTTTATATGCGGGTAATAATTTTTTCGATGATATTGGTCGCTTCTTTAGTGGAGATCGAGAGGGTGAAGGGGATACTTCATCGTCTAACAGTGGGTCTCCAACGAGCTCGAATGATGATCCAAACGTTCTTTTTGAAATTCCTGGTAAGTTTATGGTAGAGAATCTGCTACTGAAATATCTTCAGGATTGAACATTGTTTGTACCCGAAAACCATCAAGGGTAGCTTTGCTATTAAATCTACACATCATCTCTTCGGTATTTGAATAGGTTGCGTGCTTCATTCTCGACGTGGACATCCTTGTCGAGCTGTTTATCTGATCCTTAATTATACTAGTGCATTGTGAAAGATTTTGTACACGACATTTGCGAGTTGATTCGCCCATTTATAGTATCTCACTTTTTCTCGAACTAAAGCAAAGTCAATTAAATTGGGCGGATTGCGGCTGTTTTTGTCTCTTCATTTAATGGGTCAACAAAACAGTCCGACAAAAGGGGCATGGAAGGTTTCGACAACAGAAGACTCAACAATTAACATGATATTTAATGACGAGACTGCCGGTCTTGTGGTATCATTCACCGATGAAAACCTTTCTGTTCAACGATGGGGAGATAGTCCTTCATTGCAATACTTGATCCAGGAGAGCGTCATCTTGAATGCTTTTCTTGATGAAGTCAACGCAATAGTATTTGACGGAGAAGTCCGCGAAGAAGATCGCTTACTTGTGCTAAAAAAAGTAGAAGATTTAGAAGAAGCCCGAAAATCTGTTGCTTTTTCGTAACAATAAATATTACTGGTACATGATTTGTGCTAAATTAACGATTTTTCTTGTTAGTATTAACGATATATACTCGTGAGCGTCTACTAAAATCTATGTTGAACATTGAGGTATCCACCAGCTGTGTCAAAAGGCTAAAGACTTTTGTTCCTGCTAGACGAGAGGAATTTGGAGTTGTTCTAGAAGAACTCTCAGTGTGGCTAGTTAAGCTGACAATCTGACAACAGGGAAGGGTGAGGAATATCTCTTTTACGAGACTAGTGAAATCATAAAGATATAGCTTTGGAGAGAGGTAGCTGGGAGGAAATGTCTCAATTCGTCTACCATTGTCTAATACAATCAGTTTAAAAGAAAATGAGCATTATGTGAAAAGCATGTGCTTTACTTGAAAGAAAACTTCGCCTTTAGTTTACGCTGCCATTATATCGGATTGTAATGTAGACTTTGCCAAATCATAGGTTATGTGTAAAAGTTGTGCCTCGATACCAGGCAATATTTCTGATGAGCCTTGTATTACGTCCTTAGTACTTAAACATGTCCCACCGTCATTATTTTCCAAATACTTCATTACAATGCCAAAGTAAATCGAAGAAAAAATACCTTCTTTCATTTTTGTTTCAGAAAACCGCTTTTGAAGAGAAGAAATATTTTTCCAAAGGTCAATCTGACATCCAATACTGGCTTTCCATATCAAAGCAGCATGATGATTGCCATCGTCACCCATTACCTCGGAGACAGCTAAACCGACGACACCAGCATGAACTCTTTCGTCATTGGACTTAGATGAATCATCCAAAATTTTAAGTGCTAGATGTACAAGCTGAACCTGAGACAAAATAGGGTTGGTAATAGCGACGCACTCTTGTTCATCAATAGATTGAAGCGTCGTTTGCGCTTCCAAGAGTTGTACTCGCTTCTCAAATACATCGTTGTCTCTTTGCGCTAATCTGGATATGATCTTTCCCATGCTTAGAGCAACCTTACGGTCTCCAATACTGTCGTCTTTTGAACTAAGGTTATCAAGGTGATTATATGCAGCTGTCCAATCCTTTGTTCGAACAGCATGCACCCAACGAACATTACATACATTCACATCAGCGCTCTCATTTAAAAACTTAGTCAACGACGCATGATTACTCTTTTTTGCTGAGTCGAGTAAATGCCCCAACAATTTTCGTTTTGCAAAGTAAGAATAGACGAACGACGGAAATTTTTCCCCACGATTATTTTTAACATCTTTGAATTCGCCATTTATGAGGCTTGTGAGCTCGCGGAAACCCTTCTCGCCGCCTTCGTAACAAATTGAAACAATGCCCTCAAAATCGACAAAGGTCTTACTCATTTCAAATGCTGTTTCACGGCCTGCGAACTTCTTGACAGTGGGTATTGCGAGCCCTCGGGCACGTTCGTACGCAAAAATAAATTCGTCCGTATTTTCGCTAAACGCCAACGATTCGTCCTCATAGCTTTGAAGAAGGGCGTTGCTAAGATGTTCAGCGACGAAAGCAGACTCTTCACTCATTCCGCTGACACTAGTGAATTTTTCAAGTTGTGAGAAAAGGAGATCACGAATTGCTTTCGTTGCTGTCCATGGCAACATGCCACCTACAACATCATACACCTCCGAACTTTTTTCTCGCCGATAAATTAATGGCGTGCTGAACGCAGTACAAAGAACATATGATAGTTCAGTTATACACTCCACTCTTAATCCAATATCTTGTACACTTTGAAGGTAAGTTGAAAAAATATCCTGCTGAAGTAGCACAAGACTGGACACTAAATCCGAACATTTTGTTGTCAATACATGCGTATGACTTGCCAGTTTGCTTACAAAGACGGAAGAAAGGCGTACAGATCGTTCATTGAGCAAGTCGAATAATGAAGAAATTGCGTCAATCATCTCTCCGTGATTACATAACACCATTCTTTTAAAAAGAAGGAAAAAATATATTGAGATCAAGACATAAAAATATACTGACAATCAGCACAAAGTTATAGAAAATCAGAAAATTCACATCTCCACATAAAAATGGATTCAGTCCTATCGATCCATTGTGTTTTGTTTGAATCATCACATTTTCAAATCTGCAGAATGCCAACATGACTTACCTAGCTTTCACCAGCTTTCGATATATTCCAGCGTGCTTCAAAAAGTTTATAAATGTTTGATGGCGATTCAGTTTTACTTTCATAATATCACAATTCGTCCTCGAAGTCTCAATTTCTTCATTGAGAAGAAGGGTGCTCACCCTCGAGACGCACACATCAAGTGAAAGTGTACTTGCCTCAGCCAACGAGGGAGGAACAGATATACTTTGGTGTGAAGCCACATTGTACGTTTGAAACGAAGCAAACAAATGACGTGCAAGTGTGTCTGCCGCGCCCTGACTAATCTGCATATCTATTCCATTCAAATCAGTTCCAAACTCTGATCCATTATCAAGGCACGACACAGATTTTGAAAGTGAATGTGCTTTCACATGAACCACACACCCTTCAGAGTTTACGAACAAAGCTCCATCGCTTGAATGGGTAAAGCCGCTTCCATGTACAAATGCTTCTGATAACGTTTCATCTACTAACATCGTGCCCCTTCCTTTATTATTTTCGTAATGCACAGCGCAGAGAACAACATCGCTTGGTGATACAGTGTGCATAAAACAATAAGCTACGTAAGTGCCCGTAATATCTTCGAGGAAGGCAAGACCCTCACAAGATGGGGTTGCCTCATCTGTGCGAATTTTACTGAGCCATTCACATGCATGTACTCGGACTACAGGAGAAGTATCTACAGCTTCACAGAACACGGTGTACCAACGCATACTATTTCCTTCTGTAATCGCACGACAAAGAATGCAAATATTGTGTTCACCAGTGCGAGCTATTGCGTATCGAAGAGGTACAATGCTATATTCTCTTTTGCTGTCAATAGCAGTCTGCAAGGCAGGCCAATCTTGAGCCAAAAGTCGCTCAATATCTGGCATAATATCCACAACACCATCTAACTGCTCTGTTCGATCATCTCCTTCTATGACTAACGTCCACCTCGCTATGACTAAGCGATCGTGCCTTCCGCTGGGATGAAAAGCTAAAAACGATCGTTTCTTTTCAAAGCCTGATAAAGCATTACGTGCACGACGAGTCGGTCTTCCGCTCACACGCCTTTCCAATACAGGGCGCTGCTCATCGTTCTCAGCGCGTTTTCGTAGATATAATATTGTCACCTTGGCAGAGTCATCTATACCAAAAGAATGGGGAGATCCAGCACGATTCTTGATACCGTTGTCATAACTCCACAAACTTCGCACACTAGCAAACAACCCATCACCTCCTCCTCCACTTCGCTGACCGCTCAAAGCTGCAACGATCTCTGATCGCTGCTGTACTACCCTTGCATATAACTGCATTCCCTTAAATACCACAATCCACAATCTATCACTATCCGTTGCAACAACGTAAGTACCGTCTACATGTGCCACGTGCACAACGCTTTCACCTTCCCCCAACGAAAGCCTGACGGACGCACACGGCGGCTCTCCACCATCCTCCTCTTCCTCATAATCACAAACATCTTCCGGATTGGTAGTAGCCTTCTCCGGCAACGCATGACTCCACATACAGCATACCCCATTCAACGTACTAGCAAAGACACTGTACGACGGCAACGCCAGGATACTACCACCCACACTCGCAGCAGACGTAGACGCAGCAGTGCTCATCACAACGAGACTCGTACGAGCAGCCGCATACGTCCGTTCCCCGCCATACGGAGCTGTACAGATCAGATGTAACGGTATCACAGGAGAGTGTTCCTCCACTTCCGGATGACGAAGCATTCGACCTCGAGTGGGGAGCCGTAAGGATTCTTGCATCGTCGAACTGGCATGTTCCCATACGTATATTCGACCACCGCTATCACTTTGGTATGCGAGGCAACTATGTGGATCAATGTATATACTGCTGGTGCTGTCTTGTTGTTGTTGTTGTTGTTGTTGTTGATTGTATGGATCCGTGGATGTATGATTACGAGTACTTAGTTTGTTTTGAATGGCAGGTGGGATGAGGCCTGTGATGGTAGCGGAGAGGACGGATGTCCGCAAGAGTTTGCGTACATCTTCGTGGTTGTCGTCATGATGCGAGGGCACAGCAGCAGCAGTGTCAGCGGTGTATTGGTTAGGAATGGTGATCATTTGGTAGGTAAGAGGAGGAGTAGGAGTTTAATATGGACATGTATGTATGTGCAATGGTGTGTATTGTTGAGAGTGTCTATGATATATATATAGAGATACGCGTTTATGATGTGTGTAAAGTGTAAGTGTAAATGTTGTGTGGTGTCGGTGTCGCATTTTATGGTACCGGTATTTTCATTGACGAACGACGCCTATTTTTTTTAGATTAAACCCCTCTTTTCTTTTCTCGAAACTGTAGAGGAGAAAATAGTTGAAGGAATTGATTTTCTTTTGCGAGATGTGTAACGTGCAAGGGTGTATAAATAGTAACGTGTAACTGTGTGTATGAGTCGTACGTACCTGTCGGCAGATACATTTACACATCCATCGGCCCCGCATATGCACATACACACATTAATGCAAAATCAAAAAATTGTGTGCACGTTACGCAAAATTTCAAAACTTTGTAAGTGTAGCTTTGTCAGGAACTGGTTCAACTAAAACAATCATTAAGATACTATGATGCTTTCGCACTGATATTTCTTCAGTGAATTTTTTTGGCAATGTCAATTCTTGATTTATTTTCGGTTAACAATACTGACGGATTTTGTTGGCTCATTCGAACTAGATCATTAATGAATTCATCCAATACATAGATTATTTGTGAACTGTGTGTTTGATTACAATGACATCATGATGAGATAAGGGTTGCCTTTATATCTTCATCGTGAGAAAAGAGTAAAGGTCCTATCTTCTATTTACCAAGCACCACCTCCACCACCTCCTCCGTATCCACCTCCTCCATACCCTTCACCTCCGCCTCCGCTGTACCCACCTCCATAGCCACCGCCACCACGGTTATTACCACCTCCACCTCCACGATTACTCTTAAAATTCCCTTCCTCCTTACGGTAATCGCGACCGCCAAAGTTATTCCTATTGCGACCACCGCGTCCTCCTCCTCTTCCACCACCTCGGGAACTGTAAGAACACATACTCTTCAGCCAAGCAGGGCACTCCTGATCATTTTCACTAAGAAGATTAAATAGATCATTTACAATTGATGAGTTTCCTTCGTTCACGAAACTAAGTGCGTTCCCGGTATTTCCAGCACGACCCGTGCGGCCAATACGATGCACATAGTCATCAATTGTATTGGGAAGATCGTAATTTACAACTTGCGTTACATTCGGGATATCCAAACCGCGACTAGCTACATCTGTCGCAACCATCACTGGGGTCGTTCCCCGTTTGAAACTTTTGAGGGCGTATTCACGTTCACGCTGATCCTGTATTGCAAAATTAGGTCACATTCAAAACTGAGCTGCAAAATATTCAAATCATCAAGCCAAAGCATTTTTTCAATCCTCTCACCTTGTCACCGTGAATGCTACAGGCAGGAAATCCCTTCGAACACAGCACATCCTCGATGTAATCTGCAGATCTTTTCGTCTCGACAAAAACCAGAATCAAACCATCTTCGACCGTCAAAAGGAACTGCATGAGAGTACTCATCTTTTCCGCATTCTCCACATATTCAATAGACTGCGTTACATCCTGGCTTGCACTTCCTACACGTCCGACAGTTACAAAAACATAATCTTCCATAAAATCGCTCGCCATACGCTGCATAGGTACGGGAAAGGTCGCACTAAACATCATGGTCTGTCTTCCTTGATTGCTCATTGGCATATTCTCTCCTTCAACAATGCGGCGAATTTGAGGTTCAAAACCCATATCCAACATACGATCTGCTTCATCCAATACCAAGAAGCGAATATCCTTCAGGGAAATACGCCCACGTTCAATTAGATCCACCAATCGTCCGGGTGTGGCGATTAGTAAATCACATCCACGATTTTCGAGGTTTCTCAACTGTTCACGTACGTCTGCTCCACCATAAATGACAATAGTGCTGATACCCGTACAGTAGCTGAACTTACGTGCTTCCTCGTATATCTGCACGGCCAGCTCACGAGTTGGTGCCAACACTAGACCCTGAGGGAAACTCTTACGACGTTCGGGTGGTGTATCGGTATGCCCTCCGTTTCGAACCATTGTAATAATGATGGGAAATAGGAATCCCGCCGTCTTACCTGATCCCGTCTGTGCACAGGCCATCATGTCCCTTCCAGCAGTACCAATAGGAACACTATACTTCTGCACCGGAGTAGGGCGAGTGTACCCACAGAGTTCCACGTTCCTCATGAGATCCTCTCCTATGGTTTCCAGTGTGTACTCATTGATACAATCAGGTATATCATTACCACTCGTTTCACAAGGGATGTTGTCGTACTTATCAAAATTAATACCGGCAGTCTGCTGAATTTCCTTGTGATAAAGTTCACGTTCCAGCCGGGCATCCGGCTTCATGTCACCATGAAACCCGCGTTCATTTTTACGAGGTCCGCGGTGATAGCCGCCACCACCTCGGTTGCCGTAACCGGCCTTGTCTCCTCCACGTCTCTCACGTTTGCCATCACTTCCACCTTCGAAGTCTACGTTGGACCAACGAGAGTTTGTAGGAGGAGGAGGTCCACCGGTGTTCCCATTGTTGTTGTAACCGCTGCGCTCTCTACGGCCGCCGCCATAGTTTGCGCGTTCAGTATAACTGCTTGCGTTTTGGGGGTCGCCACTAGCCCGATTCCTCAGGTGCGGCGGAACGTATTTTGATCCTTGTGATAGTGAATTTTTCGTTGTTGGGAGTGAAGTTTGGAACATAAATAGTTTAAAAGTTTAAAAGTTAGAATGTATTTTTTTTATAAAATGTAAAATTATGAGAGAATATTGAATCGTGGAAATTCCAAAATGTTCTCACACGCTCAGAATTCAGTTAATTTAGCCGGTCCCTGACAAAGACGAACAACCAGACAAAATTCTACGAGTTGAAGGAATATATTTATGTGCGCACATAATGATTCCAATGCAGTCCTCCACAATCTGTATGATGTGAACTTACCATTTTGCATTCGCTTATTAAGTTTTTCGCTTGCTCTGGCCTCTGTTGTTAGACTGGCTGTTTTACGAAAATTGTGGTTGAGGTAAGTTGGGGTGTTCGGGCGTAGATGGGGGATGCATGGGTGGGCTGGGTTTGTCGTAAGTGGTAAGGCGACAATGCGAGGCTTGGTAATAATTGTTAGAAACGCCTTGGTCACAGCAACTTCTCCTTTACACTGTACATTTCTACATCAAGCTAATTTAGTGACGCGATATTCGTTCGATGCGGGACTCCCTATGACGTCAGTCATGCTGCTATGAGCGGGTATTTTGTAATGTATTTTGAATTATTTTCTAATTCGAAGTAAACCTGAAATAAGCAGACTAATAGTCGAACCTTCACGTTTTGAAGTTCCATTTCATTATTTTAATGGATTTTGACAAGTTTATTGCAAGCAGAAAAACTCTTCACACCAGCAAATAGTTTTCGAATTGGGATTCGCTTCTGATGATTTACTCCTTTTCCATTATCACCCTATCTAACATTTGAAGTTTTTCTGTATCAATACATCTTTATTCCCTATCGGGGAAATGAAAATTTGATGTGATTAGTAGACAATTGTAGTAAATCCAGGTTTGGCAAAACATAAGAATAGATGCAGACCCGACGGTTGACAAAAGCAAATAATTAAATGGGACAAATACACTAAAAATCTTTCAACAAGTATCGATAGATTCAAATAAATATTTTGTAAGTTGAGACAACAAGCTCTCTAACATAAAAGCAGCCAACTGTGTAAAGATAACACTTCGAAAAATTCTATAATTTATAAAGGAAATGAAATCATTGATTTTTATTTGGTAGTGGCAGACATAATACTAGATGCAGGCCCGACGGTTTGGGAAAAAAATTATATAATAGGACGAACTCAATTTGACATCTTCGACGATAAATACAAAAATATATAGGTCGAGACAATGTGTTATAACAAGCAAGCAGCCAACTGAGTACAAAGATCACCTCAAAATTCTATAATGTATAAAGGAGATGGAATCGATATTTGATTTTTATTTGGTAGCAGCCACCGATGGAAAAAGACGCTTGAAGCTATCGGCTATGAACATCGCATTACGAAAGAAAAAATAGGGTTATTTTAGACCATATTTCTGCCATAACGACCACCAACATTTCTCGTGAAACAACACTTTTACATCCTTCAATGTATTACTGTGCTATAAGACTGCCGATAAGGGTTGATTTCAACCTATTCTTTACATACATAGTGGAAGCCAAAGCAAGAAAGGTGAAATATGATGTATGAAAATAAAATGTAATATGAAATGTCAGATGTGAAATGTAAAATGTACGTTACATGTAGTCATGTATCATGTAATCATGTACGGTACAAATGTAGTGCGAAATTCCAAGAGTTTTTCCGAAATTTCAAAATTCGCAGTTTCTCTTTATTTCAAGAGAAATAATGAAAATTGAAAATTGCAATTTCTCTCTATCTCTCTCCAGTTCTGTTCGTTGTGGACAACATGAAACCTCTTAATGTCGATGTATGATGGTACACACTAAGAAGTGGAGCTCGAAAGCATAGATAATTGTGGAACCAGATATTTGAGGAAGGTGTGCGAGGCAGATTTTCGAAACTTGAGACACAAGGCGTGCAATCTCCACATGACTGTCATCCGAGTTATCAACGCCTTGCTCACGATCGTACTTCATTTTGATGGGTCGTGGAGACCGAAAAGTAATTCCCAAATAGACGGTGGAATAGCGTCTTGTGGCGCCTGTCTTTTGCTTGTGCCCAATGACATTGATGAAGACTCAAATTGCGCGTATGGCCTTGTATCTTCCTATTCGCAGAGGAAAGAGAGTGAGAGTGAAAGAGATGGACATTGCAGGCCGAGCAAGAATCAGGTAATGGTTTTAGGTTTAGGTGGTAAGCGCCTTGGTAGTTTGTGCCCGTCGAGCTCGCATGCCGAGTACGAAGGCCTTCTTTTTGGGTTACGTAGAACGTTAGATTATTTTCAACAAAGCTATAGCGTTGAGAACATGACGTTCTCGTCTGTTCGAAAGTGGCATTTGAATAAGCGGAAAGATAACACAAAAGATCATGAAGCATCTTTAGACAATCGATTCATTATTAGGGGGGATTGTTCCACGGTTCTCGCTCAATTGATGGGGAGATCAAATCCTCGTAAATTAAGAGATGAGTATAAACGATCTATCGATCTGATAGAGCAAATTACGCAGACATTGGACGAAATATTTCACGATTTCAATGATGAGCGAGTTCCATCCAACATATTTAGTATTTCATATGAATTGATTCCGAGGGATCTTAATGTGCTTTCTGACTTCCTAGCCAGGGAAGTTGACTATGTTCTTTCCGGTATAATTTTTGACAGGTTGAGACAAGATATAACCAATTTAGAAACGGTTCTGTCAGCTAGCTCAAATGGGCTGAATGGTGAAAAAGTAGACTCTCTGCTAAAAAAAATTTGGTTTTCTTGTCAGTCACAATCTTCTCCATTATCTTTAACAATGCAAGTAAATCTTTTGGTGGAATTGACAGAGATGCTTTATCGTATAAGTGACAATGAGCAGTATTTTACTTTACTTTTTAAGGTGGCTTCAGAAATATGTACGATTTCCACGAAAGTTTCTCAAAAGTCGTATAAGCATGATATTTTTGTGAAAGGAATTGAATGGCAGGTGAAAGTTTTACAAAGAATGAAACAAAACGATGCTGCTCAGAAACTCAAAAGGAAGCATCGATATATTTTGGCAAACCCGAGAGCACGTGATGTTCACAAGTGCGAACTCGTTAACTTCAAAAACTCTACTTATCCAAAGAGCGAAGAGGAAAGAATTTGTAACTTGTATTCCTTTTATAGTGACCTCCATCCAAACTTTAAAAGAATAGTATTGGAGTGGAATATGAAGCTTCAAAGATCACTACAAGATCAAGAATATGATGAAACGAAGCATAAGCAAAAGCCAATGGAAATTGTATTTGAGTGCTGGATTGCGGAATAAGTGTTATTGGTTTTTGCTTTGTTATTGTCTTATCTGCGCTTTTAGCTCGATCCCTAGCGCACATCATATACAGGTGCTACATCAACAATTACATACAATCGTGATACTTTTGGATTTCAAATAAGATTTCATCTAAGCTGCTTCCTATGAACTTCCAGAGGATCAAAGTAACTGAAGTTATGACCTAAATATTTTTGTTTAAGCGGGCAGGTAAATTAAAAAAAATCAATGTCGATCCTTGATGAGCAACGAAGTGAGTATATCGATAAAAAGTTCTAAAAGATGGAAAGGCAAATCCACGAAAGGATATTAAATGCGTAAACGCTTTTGCAGATGGGTATGCTCTATTGCAACTTGAAATAAGATAGATGCTCGTGTCATGGCTATGATAAGAGATGATTACTAACCCTGAACTACCTTCGCGATAAAGATATGACAACTGAGGTAACGGCATGACTTATTTGGAACATCATCTTAACTTTTGCAAGGATTTAGATAGCAATTATTAATATACCTTGACTAGCTTATTAATGAGCTTTCACTCATTTTTGTCTTCCTGATCTTATATGCTGATGTCCTATGGTAGTATTACACGGGCAAAAGCGTCTTCAACACACGCAGTCAAATAAAAAATTTCATAATTACATCAAAAACGCTGAAAAATCTTCTACTTTTGAAGTCTTATATCGATTTTGCGACGTCACCTATTGGTTGCTGATTTATTGGGTATACTCTTCATTATTAGCTTTCCTTCTTTGAAATATTTTTGTTTCGCCCGAAATAGCCTGTGTTGGTCTTGCTGCCTTATTCAAATACAGTAAAGTAAAAATTCTGGCTTCAAGCGATCGTGGCCGAACCACGAATGTTGCAGAAAATCTATAGCACTCAGGCCCATGTGCAATCTCGGTCTCATTTGTGTCATTAGGCGCATCTCTCGAACATGCCATTTTAGCACCAAAAAGCTTCCATAAAATATTGAAACGCTACTTGGATGCAATATTCTTGATAAGTATGAAGACATAAAAATAGCAAAATACGGTATAGTTACAGTATTTGCTCTGCAAGGGCTTGAAGTTGTGCTCGCTGTTTACTGTCGTCTAGAACCTCAACAAATTCTTCAAGTGTTGAGCCTATTACACTTATTCCTAAACCCTGCATCTTCAACTGGACGGAAATGTGATCAAAGCAATTTTTCGAATTTATGATGATGTACGCCAAAGAAGCTACAATCCTGTGAAACACATCTCCTCCGCCTCTGAGTTTAGCATCGAATGCTGCAAGCCCAACGTCTAGGCCAGCTATTTCAGCTTCTTCCGCCTCTTCTGATCTATAGTATTTCAACTCTGCCGTTCTCATTTTTTTATCGTATTTTACGAAAAGCTCTATTATTCTATCGCATTTGCTGAAATCATCCTCCGCGAATTTTGCAAGTAGCCGCATCTTCGCATCAAAGGGAGAATCTTCGTCTATGTGAACTGTCAATGCATAAACAATATGTGATATATTGGACTCGATTGTCTGTAACCACTCTTTTTTAGCTTGAACGATTCGTTTTGCACTCTTAGCACTTTTTCCTGTCGATATCTTTCCTGCGTCAGTACATTTTGCCGGCTTCGGGATGGCCGAACTTTTTCCCATGAAGCACGAAAATATGCTTTTAAATCCTCCAACCTCAACAAAAACTTCGCAAGCCTTTTTATTTATTTTATCATTTCCAGACAAGACATAAAACAAAACCTTTAGAGATCCACTTCCAGAGTGAACCTTCTCCCTTATACATCGCAGCATCAACTCGATCCCTTGTGCTTTCAAAAAGCTTTCTACATTTTTGGAAGAAAACATTGCTGCACTGAGACAGTCGAAACAGTTTTCGAGCCATTCGCATTCGTCTTCTCCTTTTGGATCCTTCTTACGATATAGAGCAATCGCCTGCAAAAGAATCTCGATGCCATCAATAAACTTTTGCTTGGTTTTATGAGAAGATTTGCCGTCAACAGCTCTCTTTTTCTTATCTAGCGCCTCAGCGATATTGTCTACTTTTTCGAAAGTAGGTAGGCATTCAATGTTTGACAGATGCAATCGGGAATCTCCGACGTGAAAGAGAGTCGATAATATTTCGGCGGCATGCAATTTCAATGCGAAAGCTGACACACCACCAGCCACACCTGTACTTTTTCGATTTATTCTATCAAATAGCCAAGAAACTAAATTTGTATTGTCCACGAGACGTACTGCTACACTATCATGATTACTTTCTTTAGTGTCATCAATTGAAGCATCCTTCGATGAGTTGAGCACTCCCATCTGATCCAAATCAAGCAGGGTTTCAACTAGGGACAACACGTGATCACCAGCATCTAGACGCTCTTCATCAGTAGCTTCGTCATCATTAGAACTCGACTGAGAAAAACAGATCCGCCCTAAATTTGCGACTATCAACTCAAGTCCTCCTTTCTTAACAAACAAATCAAAGACAAAATTCATCGCTGCTCGTGAAGCATCACCATTACTCAAGGATGACGACAAATCATCCAAATCAATAATTTCAACAAGCATGTCTAAGGTCGATACAGCAATGTCCGCATTATCATGCGCTAGTAACGAAAGTATCGAATCGTCTACCTGCAACTTCGACAAAGATCCATACAAACTCGTATCAGCCGCACCAATAACTTTAAATGCCCCAATCTCCTCATTCAGCGCCAACTCCGACTCCATAAACTGCACTGGATCATCAGCATGATCCGATCGCAGTATTTGGTTCTGTTCAATCAATTTCGCTAAATGATTCGCCGCAGCTTTGATACCGGATGGAGTCAATGCAATTGGCTTTTTGCTCCCTCCATAATCACGCGATCGCTGCTTACGTGCTGCTTCCTTTTCTGCTCGAGCCAGCAGCTCTTCCGGTGTTAAATTACTTTCGTTTTCCAATTTGGCACGTTTGATAATGCCATTGGCACTCCCATTTCCATCATTCACTCGTTTCTTACTCGGATTTGTATTTGAATCGAGGTAATATCCCGTACCAAGAGAGGCATCCGTCGTTCCAAAGTAATATCCAGACTTGACACCCTGCCAGGTTTTGCTTGGAATGAATGTGGGTTGTTCGTGATCGATTGTCTTGTTATGACTGTATGTAGCTGTAGCTGTAGCTGTAGCTGTGCCCAGCATCCGTTGGATGGTGTCGTCCATCGCAGTGGTGTCAATGGTCAGGTCAGTAGATACGTGGGAGTGGATTAATTTATGTACTGTGTATATGCGTATGTGTATGTGTATATGTTTCTTGAGTATATTCAATGATGGAATGAATGAATGAATGAATGAATGAATGTAGGAACAGAGTAGTGTCCTATCCTCTATCCTCTTCTCGATCTCACTGAACACTTTGACCACAATAATGAAAGTTGATTGCCAGTGATGGTTGTGGACGAGCAAGGAGCAGGAGCAGGAGCAGGAGCAGGAGCAGGAGCAGGAGCAGGAGGACTTGGACTTGGACTTAGATTGTACATGTCGTGGATAGA
>Ga0115008_10002304_pt1 | contig 15849 bp, 14 predicted proteins | sample FraStrMetagenome_FD_87164 | JGI IMG/M metagenome (GOLD analysis project Ga0115008, IMG submission 87164) | Marine eukaryotic phytoplankton communities from Arctic Ocean - Fram Strait ARC3M Metagenome | ecosystem: Environmental > Aquatic > Marine > Oceanic | place: Fram Strait | collected...
GGTTCAAAAAAATACGCAACGATAACGAAAACTGAAAAGCTAATCAAAAGTGCACAATACCGCTCTGGCGGCTTGTAGCTTATCCAATGACTTAGAGAAGCGTCGAACCACATTATACGTATAATCCGCAGATAATAAAACATAGTAAGAACTGATAAAATCAGCGCGACCATACCCAAGAGGTAGTTCTTACTGTCAACCGTAGCCAGTAGCACATAAAATTTAGCGAAGAAGCCTGACAATGGCGGAATACCCGCCATAGATGCTATGAAAATCATACCCGAAACTGAGAATAACAAATTCTTCTGAGCTAAATTCGAGAATTCTATAAAGTACATGGATCTATACGAACGATCTATTAACGGACGCATAGAAGTTACAATACCGAAAAATCCCACAGTAGTTACCAGGTAGATCAAAACGTAAAAGAAAAACGCTTGCATAGCGTATGCCGACTCTATCGAACAAAGACACAATAGCATAAAACCTACATGTACAATACCACTATAAGCTACAAAACGTTTTAATTTCGTTTGACGTAGAGTACCTATTGCTCCTACGAATAAGGAAGCAATTGCACAAAGATAAACCACGTAAAAAGAGGAATTCACTTGCGAGAAGATACTCGTGAAAAGACGAATTAAGATTACAAGAGTAGTAAACTTTATAACCGTAGCAAAAAATATCGTTGATGGTAACGGAGACCCTTCGTACACATCAGGTATCCAAACGTGGAAAGGTGCTGCCCCTAATTTAAACATCAACGCACTCACTACCAGTGCACTACCAAGTTCTACTAATACCGGCTTAACTATCAAATGATGGTTTAAAATAGCGATATCTTCAAACATAAAAGTACCGTAACTCATATAAATTAAAACGATACCCAACAATAGCATCCCCGAAGCTAAAACCCCTAAGATAAAGTATTTTATACCCGCTTCTGTAGATAACTCGTTCTTACGAGCAAAAGCTGCTAAGATATACAGAATAAGACTTTGAGCCTCTAAAGCCATGTAAAAAGAGATGAACGAGTTCGACGATATCACAAAAAACGTCATAAAGATTGCTAACATTTTTAATAAAGGATATTCAAACAGGTCTAGACCCTCGTATTTATAATAATCCAAACTTAAACAAAACGTTGTAATTAACAACAAAAGCAATATAACTTTACCGTTAATTAGGAAGAAGCTCTGTATAAAATGGTTATCAAAAAGTAACGTTTCTACTTGGTTCAACGCGAACAACGAAATCGTAAATATAGATATCAAGATTCCCAGTTGTAAGAAATCGTTCGAAAAAGACAAAACCGTCAAGTTCTGAGTTTTCCAACTACTTACCGACGCTGAAAAGTACAACCCTAAGGTTAAAAAGAAAACAAGACACAACCCAAAAAAAAGCTCTGGGACTAAAAAAAGAGGAGTTTGAGAAAAATAAGAAAGACAACTCATTCCGTAATACTTCGTCAGGTCGAAGACCTATATAACTTTTAATTTAACGCAAAGATCAAATATCGCCGGATCAGCAGTATCCGTGATGATACTCGGATAAAGACCTATAATCAACGTCAAAAAGATGAAAGGCACGAACATCACATACTCTATAAGCGATAAATCCGTGAAAGTGCTTATATACTTACCACGAAGTTCACCGAAAACAAGACGATTCGCCAACCACATACTATAACCTACGCCTCCTAAAGTACCCATTAAACATAGAAAAGAAGCTAATGCGTTACGTTCAAATGCGCCCAAGAAACATAAAAATTCTCCTACGAAATTACACAAACCAGGAAAACCTATATTGGCTAGCGTAAAAAACAAGAAAAATAACGAGAAATTAGGCATCACTTGCATTAGCCCTCCATAATATTTAATAATCCGCGTATGATAACGATCGTATAATACCCCCACACATAGGAAAAGAGCACTCGAAACGATACCGTGACCTAACATAAGGCTCAAACTTCCGTGTATACCTTGCGGCGTTAAGGCAAACAAACCCACCATAACAACACTCATATGAGCAACAGAGGAGTACGCAATTATCTTCTTTAAATCTACTTGACGTAAAGTAGTCAAAGATGCGTATATCGAACCTATACTACACAACAAGAAGATAAAAGGCATAAAAAAAAAGGAACTCACAGGAAATAATGGTACTGAAAAACGAAGAAAACCATAAGTACCTAATTTTAGAAGTATACCCGCTAAAATAACCGATCCTGCCGTCGGTGCTTCCACATGCGCTTCTGGTAGCCACAAATGAAAAGGAATCATAGGTACTTTTACTGCAAAAGCACAAAAAAACGAGAGCCAAAGCAAAAGTTGAGTCTGTTCGTCGATTATAGGCATTATATTCAGTAAGACAAAATAATTCGTAGTACCTAAAGTCGCTCTTATATACAACAAGCCCATAAACATAAAAACCGACCCTAATAGCGTATATAAAAAGAATTGATAGGCTGCTCTTATCTTACGGGAACGTGACCCCCAGATACCTACAACCACAAACATCGGAATAAGCACCGACTCAAAAAAAACGAAAAACAAAAACAAATCCACAAACGTGAACGTATATAGACAAAGCATTTCAATCATGAAAAAGAATATCACATATTCTTTTATCTTACTCTTGATTGCAGAAACGCTCGTCAAAAAACACACTGGTATAAGAAACGTAGTAAGCTCTATTAATAGTATCGAAATACCGTCAACCGCAATAAACGGCTTGATGTTTAGAAAGGAATCCCAATCTTGACTAAACAACGGTATCAACAAAAACGTACCTTGAAACAAGTTATCGTTTAAAAATTCGCTACTAACGTCATTAGTGTACGAAAAAGCTAACCAAACTACAGACGAAAGGAAGAAAATGAACGAGCTCAAAGTGAGCGCAACATTCCATACTAAAGTATTGTCCTTCTCCGGCATAGCGCTAATGATAATAATAGAAATCACAGGTGAGAGCAACAGTAAAGTGAACAAGAAGGAAAAAGTGTTAGTCATAAAACATATCTATCGACAAAAAGAAATATGAAAAAAGCACATATTGCAACGCAGGTCATTTCAATAATGGCCAACTCAACGAAGTAGAACAACGTCAAACTTAGAATCAATAACACAGTAAGCAACACTAGAAAGGCGTACGAAAAAATCAATCCCGTTTGTAAACTCGTACTGAATTTCGACAAGTTTCTACCGAGGTGAGTTAAACCTGCAGGACCAAAATACTCTAAAACTCCTTTGTCTATGGTCTTATATGAGATAACATAACCAAACCATAGAGCCTTCTGTGAAACCCACTCGTTATATATTCTATCGAATAACCACTTTCTATTAAGAAAATTAAAAAGCACAACGGCTCCGGACCACTGCGTTTTTATTTGGAAGATCTTCTGGGTTTGGAAAACATAAGCTGTACCCACTCCGATAAAACTTAGAATTACTGGAATTAGCTTAAAATAAACAGGCAAAAATTCCGCATCCACAGTACTAGTATTAGCAGCCGCACAATAAATCGAGTTACCCCAAAAATCTGTACCCAAACCTACAAAAAGGTCTTTACCAACATAGCCTGCAAAGATACTTGCGAAACCTAAAATCGTAAGAGGTATTGCGATCAAAGTAGGAGCGTCATGAACATTACCGTAAACGACTCGATTACCGTTTATCGGACCTATGAAAACATAGTAAATTATTCGAAACGAATATAGCGCCGTGAAGAACGCCGCTAAACTACCCATCCAAAAAGCAAAATGCCCAGCGGGCGAGAAAGTACTAAAAGCTAGCTCCAAGATAAGGTCCTTTGAGTAGAACCCTGTCAAGAAAGGAAAACCCATCAACGATAAGGATCCTATCATTATAAAAATATAAGTGAAGGGTATCAATCGCACAAGACCTCCCATTTGCCGTATATCTTGCTCATCACTCAAACTATGAATCACCGAACCAGCACTTAAGAAAAGAAGCGCCTTAAAAAAAGCATGGTTAATAAGATGAAACATACTCACTGAATAAAAACTAAGACCACAAGCAAAAACCATATAGCCTAATTGACTACAAGTCGAATAGGCTATAACTTTCTTCAAGTCATGTTGCATAAGCCCTGTTGTTGCTGCGAAAAAAGCCGTCAGGGCACCTACTGCTACGACCAAAAAGCGTATATCGTTACTAGAATGCTCGTAAAGCGGCGAACAGCGAACTAGCAAAAAAACACCTGCCGTCACCATCGTCGCCGCGTGTATTAATGCAGAAACAGGCGTAGGACCTTCCATCGCATCCGGAAGCCAAGTATGCAATCCTAATTGTGCAGATTTACCTACCGCCGCTATGAGAAGAAAAATACAAATTAAATCCAACGAATTCCAACTGTAACCTAAAAAATAAAAGTCACAATACTGCATCTGCTTAGCCATGGAGAAAACTACAGCGTACTTCACGCTCTTAAAATATACATAAATAAGAGCTATACCTAAAGTCAACGAGATATCTCCTATACGATTTACCATCATGGCTTTTATCGCAGCTTTATTTGCCTGAAGTCTAGTAAACCAGAAATTAATCAGCAGGTACGACGACAATCCTACGCCTTCCCAACCAAGAAACAATTGCATGAAATTGTCTCCCGTCACTAAAATCAGCATAAAAAAAGTAAAGAGAGATAAATACCCCATAAAACGTCCTAAATGAGGATCATGTTCCATATAACTTCCTGAATAACAATGAACGAGAAACGACACCGAAGTCACAACAATTAACATAGAAGCAGTGAGCGAATCATAAAGAAAAGACCACGGCGAAGTAAAATAACCTACGTTAAACCAATAACCAATCTCCACAGTACAAACCGTAGAAGAGAGACCTATTTCATAAAAGATAAGACAACTTAACAAAAACGAAACGCCTAAAAACGTAGTCGATATTTGCCAAGCGCGCAGACTCCCAATCCAACGCGAAGAAAAACAACAAATTAAAGCCGATAATAGAGGTATAAATATTACTAGTAAATACATCTTTTTCTATTAGGGCTTTTTACCCTTTCATTAAGTTTATCGCCTTTAAGGAGACAGTACCTCGCAAACGATAAAATATTACCACAAGAGCTAAGCCTATCGCCGCCTCTGCAGCAGCAATAGTCAAAATCAACATAGCAAAAATTTGAGCTACCAAATCGTCAAAAGCTAAACTCAAAACGATTAATTGCAGGTTGATACTAAGTAACATCAACTCCATAGACATAAGGATTGATAGCAAATTACTATAGTTAAAGACTATACCAAATATACCGACCGTGAATAACACGAAATTAAAGATTGAAATTACACTAACGCTTATCATTATTTTCTTATATACTGGTCTACCCTAGACCCACCTAAGTTCCCAACTGCCACGGCGACTCGAAATCAAAAGTTCTACTAGTTTGAGTCAGCGATAAATTCTCTAAAATCACACGCTTCGATCGTTCACAATAACGTGCCTCTAAATAACCACTTAGAGGAAAGTCTTTACGTAAAGGAAAACCTTCAAAACCGTAATCCGTTAAAATACGGCGTAAATCCTTGTTACCGTAGAATAAAACGCCGAACATATCATAAGTCTCCCGCTCGTACCACGAGGCGTTCGGATAAATATCAGTAATACTAGGCAAAAATTCAATGGAGTCTTTTAGTAAACACTCCACAATCAGTCGCTGGTTATAACTGGGAGACAATAAACAATAAACAACTACAAATTCGTAACTGGCATCACCTCGTTTAATTTTCGACGGGTAATGAATCGCAGTAATATCAATCAAAATCTTATACTTCGATGTCCATGAGTTTTTCAGAAATTGAAAAACAGTATACAAGTTATTTGGTCTAACCGTCAAACACAAACTCTTGTCGTGTGCGTTATTACTTGAAAATTTTGTCGTTAAAAATTCAATAAAATTCGAGGTTGTTAACTTCATGATTCGTTTAGTTTTCGCATCAACTCTTTTTGATTACGATAAAATTTAATTTGCGGCTCTTTATGAAAGAGAGAACAAATTTTTCTTAAAAAAGGTTTAGTTAATTTCTTTCTCGTAAGTATTCTCAACCCTACAATAACAAACCTATCAAATTCACGTTCGTCGGAGTAGAAAACCTCTTTCACTTCGATACAATCTACCAACAAACCAAAAGATCTTAATTGCAATATAAACAGATCTGGGAAAAACAGTCCTTTAAAATAAGGCAATTTTCCGTAATACACGTCTCGGTGATCCATTTCTATAAAAGTAGAAGGAACAAAGTTGTCGTATTCCCAAACAGTGGTTTCGATTGAAACGCATTGTTCAAAAACCTTTTCTTCAAACGCGTCGTTTAACCTAATCATTTCTGAAAAAATTAAAGGAAGACTAGTTTCCTTCACACGAGATTCTTTTAGCAGACTCTCTTTTACCTTATTTTGAGCATACAAAGAATACAAAGCCGAAGGACTCCTATAAGCGCAAAAAGTTCCCGACTGATTTAAAACTTTTAAATTGACGGTTTCCATTATTACTTCGTAGAGCGATTATCTCTAATTCTTATGGTTTAAGTACCACAATTTAAAAATTGCAAAAAAACCATTATCTGGATCGATAATAAAATCCGCATATAAAAAACAAGGAAACGCTATTAACAAAGGCGCAAAAACCAAAACATTCGTATCGATATCTAAACGGGTAGGCTTTCTTTTAATACCTGTAAAAAAATACCACAAAAACCTATAAAACCAAGTAAAACCCTGTATACTTAAAAAGAAAGGCACCGCATAAACAATATAATCCACGCTACTTTGTGATAAATCTAGAGGCTTATAAGGATATATTAAAAAAAGGATTGCCAGTCCGAATATTATCTTCGATAGATTGTGAAGCGGTTTCACAACATTGCAATAAACATAATACTGAACGAGATCCCAACGATTAAACAAACGAATCATCGCGTAATACGACTTAGAATGTATAAAGCTTTCTTGAAAGACCGCTATATTGCTCAAGAAATAACCGTAATAGAAGTACATTATCGAAAAAACCTGCACATATCGTTCAAGAACCGACTTTGCTGATACTCGTACTAAACCTTTGCCCACATTTAAAACAAATAAAACTTCTGAAGGCTCTTCTTCGCTCTCTTCCGCGATGTTGTTATTTAAATGCTGGTCTGACTTAGGTTCCCAGTCACGATACTGCCCTAAAAATGGCAAATACTTGTGCATTATAACATTGTAATTATCGCGATTCTTACTTTCACTCAAATCAACCAAGTCCTCTGAAACAAGCAAATTTGATAAAATGTCGACACTATTGCCTAAAACAAAACGATCACGCACACCTACGGAAGAATAATAATCTGGAACATTCCACCAGCTGCCTTCTCGGTCTAGAGACAACTGACTTAAATCTTCCCAACGAAAAATGCTGCGACTATCTAAAGGAATAATCAAAGCCTCAATACTCGTAACAAACCCGATCTTATCTTCTAAAAATGAGTTCAAATAAAAAACGCTCCCACTATTTAGCAGAACATTCCAATTAGATTTTGTTATACTTTTTTCTACAGTCAAAAAAGAACTATGCGATAGGACGTTTTTTCCTACTTTAGTACAAAAAGATTGAAAATAGAAACAATCAACAGAGCTCAAAGGGCTGGCTGGAGAAAAACTACCGCTTTGCCAAGCCAAAACTGAACTACTTTTTAAAGACCACAAACGCGATTCAAAAACTTCCAACAACAAAACCAACTCTTTCGAATTATCTAGTCTGTCAAAATGTACTTTTAAACGGCTGAGGAACAAACGAGTATAAGCATAAGCCATAACTGCTCGTAAAAACAAACTATAACGAGAACGCTCACACAGTCCATACATGAGCGACATCAAGAGTATTTTACAAGAATAATCCCACGCACACTCTCGAAACACCGTGAAAGAATACTCTATCCTTCTGAAACAAGAAATTCTATTATTTCTAGGCAAAGGTCTTTCTCGGTCTAAATTCTTATTAGAGTGCGCAAAATTAACAAACAAACCACGATATTTCGCCAAACGATCTGAAATTGAACAAACAAACTTTAAATTCATTAAAAACAACGAAAAACAACAAAAATTACTGCAACAAAAAGAACACTATTTAAAGCATATTCACTAACTTTACACGTTTCGCCAAAAAATCGTAAGGGGGTACACATGATTTTTTCGGTGAATGCTCGCGAAAGCCCTACAGAACGGAGTTTCTTAACAATTACTAATTTCAACATAACGCTCCGAAACATCACTATAAAGAGCAATAATGCACTCTTTAAAAAAAAGGTTTCGGTTTTCGGCAAAAAAACAAAACTCAATTCAATGAAAAACAATCATTTCCACAACACAACAACACGACACGCTCGCACACCTTCTATACATTGTCTAAAAGACAATAACAAGACTACGTCTCGTTCCAAATACTCAAACACATCTCAACTTAGAGCAATTAACAACTCAACACTTTCCTACACCCATTGTCTAAAAGACAATAACAAGACTACGTCTCGTGTTAACCAACACAAATACAATAAAAATGAAAAACAAAGAATCTTTAACCAAAACAATAACCCTCTCTAACCTACACCTACATTGTCTACATAGACAATAACAAGACTACGTCTCGTGTTTAATTTAAATAAAACCCTACCTTACCTACCTTACCTACCTTACCTACCCTACCTACATTGTCTAAAAGACAATAACAAGACTACGTCTCGTGTTAACTAAACAACAACTAAACAATACATAACTAACACATACTTAATAATATATAAATACTAAGGGGCCCCATCAATCAACGTTGTTGATTGATGGGGCCCTTATTAAGTAGTAAGCAAAACACCTCACTTTTGACACTTTTTTTTTCTTATTTTTTGCTTTTTTTTACAATAATACCTACACCACACAAAACAAACACAAGCGATTTTTCATGCAAAATCGCCTAAAATTCGCTGCCACTCCCTTATTTTTTAAAAAAAACGACCTTGTTTTTTGAACACGTTCCCACTTGGGATTTCTAGACCCCCTGTTTTTCATACTTTTCTTGTAGTCCACACTCCAAAAAAAAATTGTACACACAAACAACACGACACCAAACAAATAACATACAAAAACAAAAATGAAATCTGAAAAAATTCGGACACTCTGAGAGCCCTTTTTTCGACACTTTTTTTTCCTTATTTTTTGCTTTTTTCGAAAAAACTTACACACCACGCAACAAAACTACATAAAATTTTCAAAAAAAGTGGTTTGGAAAACCTAAAAAATACAAGAAAAGACCCCTAAAAACCCTAATTTTGATTATGAGTCCATACTTTTAGACATAAAAATATAGGCTAAAACGCCCTCTTGATAATAGCAAAACCCAAAACAGGGGGGTACCCGTGCATATTGAGTCTATACTTTAAAAACACACATACACAAACACCTACACAGAACATAAACACAAAAGTAACCCCATTTTACCCCGAAAATCCCGGAAAATTATAAGAAAAAAATCCAAAAAAACATCGCAAAAACACAAAACGAAACGTGGAAATCACAAATGTTAAGCATCTCATAGGCCTAAGACATCAAAGCTCATTTCACCTATAAACTTTTACATCAAATATTACAACTTTACAGGAACTGAATGAAAAATTTAATATTCATCATCCTAATTTTTTTGCTTTTTGCCCTAATTTCTCTAATCAACACCCGTACCTTGACTAAAATAACTCTTTACAAACATTCACAACAAAAAACAACCGAAAATTTTTTCAAACTCAAAATTGAAAAACCAGACAATGAAACAATCACAATCACACAAAAAAGACAACGACATTAATAAAACACCCTAAAACAAATCAATTGTTTTAGGAAAACACTTAAACACTGAAAGGCATCCACACGCAAAATTCCCTTTCTCTAATGTTGCAAAACACACCAAAACAGCATATTCGTGTCGATTTTGTACAAAAATGTACCAAAACTCCTTTAAACATCACACAAAACACTTCAAAAACCAACTGAAACAAAAAACCAAAAAAAGACACTCAATTATCCTCAACGGCTTTCCTAAAACATATCAATTTAAACTCAGAAAAGTTCAACAAAAAAACGAATATCCTTTAGCAATTACAGCTACAAGCTCTACATACAAACTATTTACGCAAATCTACCAAAAACGTTAACACTCAAAAACACCACTACATAAAGCTTTTTCACAACTCTACAAATTTTACAAAAGGGTAGGTACAGCGTTTTTACAAACGTTCGCAAAAACTTCAAAAAAAACATGAAGTATTCCAACCACAGATTCCTCTACGGTAACCTTGTTACGACTTCGCTTCGATCATCCAAAATCTCATACGTATACTCCAGAAGCAGAAAAAATAGCATATCTGAATCAAGAAACACACGTTCAAATCAATCAAACTCTCCAAGCGTGACGGGCGGTATGTACAAGCCAAAGGCACATATTCACCGTATCATGCTGATATACGATTACTAGTGATTCCACTTTTATGTTTTCGAGTTGCAGAAAACAATCCAAACTTAGAAATCTTTTATTTTTATTTTTGTAGATTTCCTTGTAGCACATGAAAGTAGCCCAATATATAGAGGTCATGAGGACTTGGCGTGATCTCCATTTCGGTCCGGCATCTTCAAAAGATAAGCCATAAATCGCCTTTGTCTAAATCCAAAAGATATTCTTAACAAAGACCGAAGGTTGCGCTCGTTTCAAGAATTAACTTGACATCTCAAGACACGAGCTGACGGCAGCCATGCAGCACCTGTAAAAATAAATAAGCACGTTAAAGTACTCTTAATAAATATTCAAATATTGGTAAGGTTATGCGCGGATCATCGAATTAAACCACATGCTCCACCACTTGTGTTCAGCCCCGTCAATTCCTTTAAGTTTCAACCTTGCGATCGTACTCCTCAGGCGGCATATTAAAACGTTAATGACGTACTAATTAATTCATACAAATATGCATCGTTTACGGTATAGACTACGGGGGTATCTAATCCCCTTCGATTCCTATACTTTCGAGCCTCAGCGTCAGTTATATACAGGCTGCTTTTTTCAACGTTGGTATTCCCTAGATAATCACAAAATTTCATCTTTACGAAAAAGGTACTACAACCATGTTAAATAACTCAAGCTTTTCTATACAGAACAAGAATGCATTAAAATGGAACTCCTTCTGTTACTAAAAGCCACCTACGCTCCCTTTACGCCGAGTTCATTAGAGCAACGCTTGCACCCCCCGTATTACCGCGGCTGCTGGCACGAGGTTAGCCGGTGCTTATTCTATGATTACTGTCATTATCCTCATCATATAAGAGCTTTACGGTAAACCGTCAAGTCACTCACGAAGTATTGTCGGATCAAACTTTCGTTCATTGTCCAGTATTCCCTACTGCTGCCTTCAAAGAAGTTTGGCCCTTATCTCAGTGCCAATGTGGCTGATCAATCTTTCAATCCAGCTAGATATCGTTGACAAGAACAACTCTTATCTAAAACCTAAGTACAAATATCTAATTTTTAAAAAAAGGCAATATGTACTTTATACTCACCCGTCCGCCTAAAACCTTTGTATATAAAAATCCTAGACTTGCATGTATTAAGCATACTTCAAGCGTTCGCTCAGAGCCAGGATCAAACTCAACAATTAAAATTAAAACATTCTGATAGGTTTCAAAACCCCTTACTAAATTATATTTACTTAAAACTTTATGCGACACGATGGCTTGACCGAAAACGCACACAAAACTCACCAAAAATATCAATAAAAACCCAAATATTTTTTGGCAATTACACTAGCAGGCTCTATATACAACCCGTTTACGAAAATGTACTAAAAATACCAACGCCTACAAAAGCCACTACACAGAACATTCCAACAACATCCAACTTTTAACCAAAGGGGATACACACGGTTTTTTAGCAAATCTAATCATTGAGTCTGCTGAGCTCTCGTCATACCTATTTAAATTCATTTATTTGTTTATAAAGTTCCTTTCCAATTCGTTCAATCACACCAACGACTAAAGCATTTCCCATAAAAAAGGCACGTTTTACGTCTGTAATTCCATCCAATTTGGTATGATTATCTGGAAACATATTTAGTCGCTCTAACTCAATCGGCGTCAATCTTCGCAAACCTTTACCAGAAACAATCACGTGTTTAAATCGTGAAGGCGACCTTCCACCCTCTCCTGTTATTATGGTTCTTGAAGCATTATTTAAAGAATCAGGATAAATCATTCCACCTTCTGAATATTCGTATACAAAACCACTTGCTGATTTGCGTTCAATGGTTTTAGCTCCTTTTAAATACTCCCATTTTGGTTTATCGGTTTCATCAATAAAAAAGTCAGAAATTACTTCTCCATTTTCCAAAACATCTGCTAAAACAACATTCTCACCATCATACTTTGGCTTCGTTTTTGTTGTAAAGACTTTACCTTTTATAAGTAAACCCGCGTTTTGAAAAAGCGATAATTTTCCATTCTTATTAAAATTAGCAGCTATTTCTACTAAACCTCCTTTTAATTCAGCCTCTTGAATTGAAGTTGTTTTCAAAACAGGAAAAGCATTTGCAATAGTTCCTTCTTCCGTTAGCCAATTTATTTCGTCAGACTTTTGAAGTCGTTTGTAAACCTCTGTAGACTTGTGGTAGCCAATTATAAAAACTCTTCTCCGCCTCTGTGGCATTCCGTATTCCGCTGCATTTATTACTCGCCATTCTACCGCATAACCTAAATTATTCAAACTTTGCAACATTACAGCAAAGTCCCGTCCTCTTTGTTTCGCCGGTGATTTCAAAAGTCTGTCAACATTCTCTAAAAACAAGTATTTTGGTTTATTCTTCTTGTTTTCTAAAATCTCACGAATCGACCACCAAAGAGCCCCTTTTTTTCCTGTTAGGCCTTTCGAATCACGCAACGTAGCTGCTACGGAATAATCTTGACAAGGAAATCCACCAACTAATAAATCATGGTCTGGTACTTCCTCAACATTTCTTGTTATAACTTCGTTTATATCTTCGTTTGAGTGATTTTCTTTTCCAAAACGAGCTTCATAAACTTTCGAAGCGTGTTGCATTTTTGTTGAAGGTTCCCATTGATTACTCCAAACAATTTCGTAATCGCTTTTTTCAAGTCCAAGACGAAAACCTCCGACTCCTGCAAACAATTCTACTACTCTTATTTTCTCGAACTTCGCAGAAGCACCAGACAATCCACAATCACGCTCCGACGTAAAACAAGCCTCTAAAGAAAGAAACTCTTTTTTGTTAATACGTTTCTTTTTATTATCCAAAGTAATTTTATAAAAATAGCCCTTAGGCGTTGTATAAACTGATTTAACTTTTTCTTGCATACAATATTCTATATCTGACAATCTAAACCAATCTGAACCAATCTAGACCAACCCAACAAGCACAAGAGAGACAAGAGTCGAACTTGTACTAACGGTTTTGGAGACCGGCGATCTACCATTAATCTACTCTCTCTAAATCACAGGCCTAGGTCCTAGACCAGGACCTCGAACCAACCGACACTTACAAACCAAACTGTCCTAAGAAAAAACGTATATAACTAAAAAATTATCCAAATAAAATTAAAAATGCCATCATTAAAGCAAATAGTGCAATAGCCTCCGTGAAAGCGAAACCAAGAATCGTAAAACCAAATAATTGTTGTTTTAACGAAGGGTTACGTGCAAAAGCCATTACTAAGGCTCCAAACACTATCCCGATCCCGGCTCCCGCTCCTGCTAAACCGATAGTTGCTAATCCTGCTCCTACATACTTTGCAGCTTGTAATTTTGAATCAATAGCGTGAATCATATTAAAATCTATATTTTTATGTAATCTAAAAACTATAACGGAGACCGAAAAAACATCCTATAAAAAACAAACGAAATTAAGAATCCTTGGGCTTTTTTCGGCCCCGCCAATTCTGATTACCTTTTGCCGCCTCTGATTTTCTACGACGTGTTTCATCAGAATCTTTCATGCCGGTTCTAGAACGATTACCTTGCAACCACTCCGACATACGTGCGCGCATTTCTGGAGGATGTTTAAAACCAAGCGTTCGAGTATTACCAATCAAGGATTCCGATATCTTAGCTCGGTGAGCAGGCGAGCAAACAGATCCCTTTGTCGTTCCCCCAAAAGGCACGCTATTATAAAAAGGAAACAATTCGCTGTCCGAACGATAAATACGCATGAACAACGTTTCTATTTCATTAAGGCAATCTAGGCCAGATTCTTCGCGCACAATACCCAAAATTGTGAGAGAAAACTTATCACGCCCTTTAGCCACAATGGCATCTTTCAACTTGCTCGGCTTCATTTTATTGAAAAACCAATCACAAAAACGCCTATAAAATCTTGTAGAACTACCAACATAGCGACGATTTGTACCTATTTCTGTGATTAGGTACACGACCCACAAACCGCCGGATACCAACTCTTTAATTATAGGCTTAGTATCCTCGCCGATGTCGTTAAAAATTAAACCCTCGCCTTCTCGTAACAACATAGTACGTCCGCGCAAAACGAACGTTCTAGCATCCAATACAACGTGCTGCCGGATAAAGCGCTGAGACGCTTTAGAGACGCCACTACCATAAACTGGGACATTTGGATCACAAAAAAGACTTACATAAGCTTTTCCTAACCCAAGCGATCTTAACAAACCCGGACTTATACAAAGTAATTTTGAAATCAGTAGCCGCAACGTCTCTTTCGAGTCGGTTCTAGGCTTAATTCCAAGAATACTACAAAAAGATCTCAACCCCGCAATTTCAAACTGATCTAGAAGATATAAAAATTCTTTAAACATATTCAAAATCTATATTTTTATGTAATCTAAAAACTATAGCGAAGACCCGAAGCATCCCAACAAAATTTAAGCCTTTTCGAGCCACGATGGCTGGTTTGCAAACACACTAAAAACACCAAAATTTTCGATAAAAAATCCGAATATTTTTACACAAACACGACAACGAACTCTATACACAGCCCATTTACCCAGATCAACGAAAAATGCTAACACCTAAAAACATCATTATATAAAGGCTTTTCGCAACTCTACTTATTTTACCAAAGGGGTACCACACGGTTTTTCTGAAAGTCTACGCAAAAAAGACAACGACATTGATAACACTAGGCAAAATAACGATCAGTAGAACCCAAAGCTGCTTTCGCATAAGAAGAAGTCACGACCGGAATATTATAGACATTCTTCAAAACCATGTAGAACTTCATACCTATCATATACCCAACATCTTTGTCGAAAAGCTTCGCACGACGAAATATTTGAGGCGTCTTCCTTTCATCTTCTTCATCCCTCTCAACATCATATAAGACCTCTTCCCAGATAAATTCAAAAAGCGAAAAAATTTCCTCATCTGAAAGAAATAAATAATGAATCGAAGGATGAAGAACACCCCACTCACGAAAACGACGATGTACAAAAACGCGCGACGAGTACCTAGAGAAAAGCTCTTTACCAAGATTCGTTCGATCTTTTATTCCCGGAGAAAAAGCCCACCGCCACCTACTAATTCCTAAGCTCCATGTACCTCCTACAAGAAGACCAGCAGGAGCAATCGGTATACACGTTGGACAAAAACTAAAACCGAGACAATAATTCGACACGTTCTCTAACGGTAACTCGCACTCCAACATATAATTGAACAGCCTCGATGATATTTGAAAAGGGATGTATTGTCGTATCTTCGACACACTAAGTTCACCTCGCCGAGAATGCTCGTACAAATTCCCATAAGGAGTACGAGACTCTTCTGGAC
>Ga0115008_10002306_pt1 | contig 15837 bp, 17 predicted proteins | sample FraStrMetagenome_FD_87164 | JGI IMG/M metagenome (GOLD analysis project Ga0115008, IMG submission 87164) | Marine eukaryotic phytoplankton communities from Arctic Ocean - Fram Strait ARC3M Metagenome | ecosystem: Environmental > Aquatic > Marine > Oceanic | place: Fram Strait | collected...
AGACAATCTATCACAAAGCTACTTAGACCAGATAGAGAAAATGAAGCTAAGGAGACCAGAGAAGTATAAACAGCAAATACTAGGGGCTTGGCTAAACAAAGCTGAGGGGGTTATATTTGACAACTGGAGTATAGGGGAGTTTAAGCATATGGGTACAAGCGTATGGGGTCAAGATTACGGTTTTGCAGCCGACCCTTCAACTTTAGTAGAAGTAAATATTGACAGCACTAATAAAAGAATATACTTAAAAGAATGTTTCTATTTGCAACGCTTAACAACGTCACAGATTTCAGACCTTAACATAAAGCACGCTAGAGGTGGTTTGATTATTGGTGATAGTGCTGAGCCAAGACTACTAAGTGAGATAAAAGCAAAGGGGTGCAATGTAAAAGCAAGTATAAAAGGACAGGGAAGTATTACTTACGGAATAAGTTTATTACAAGACTATGACATTATAGTGACTCCAGACAGTACCAACTTAATTAAAGAACTAAATAACTATCGTTGGCTAGAGAAGAAGTCAAATACGCCAGTAGACAACTGGAATCATTTAATAGATGCGGTTAGATATGCAGTAGGCTTTCAACTACAAAACCCAAACAGAGGTAAATATACGGTATCTTAGTCACTAAAATAAAATAAAATTGTTTATATATTAATAACTACAACAATATGGAAGTAAATTTAAACATACCAACTACACTAAATGAGATAACTCTAGGACAATATCAAGAGTTTGACAGTTTAGATTTAAAGAGCGATTCAGATGTCCAATTAAAAATGATTGAGATATTCTGTAAAGTGCCTAGCGTAGTTGTTAGGAATATGAAAGCAACTGACATAGTTGAAATATGCAATATTATAAATGCTATGTTTGAAACTAAGCACCAATTAATAAACACATTTAAACTAGGGAAACAAGAATACGGATTTATTCCAAGTCTTGAAGATATGACGTTTGGTGAGTATGTGGACTTAGATACTTTCATAGGAGACCCAGAAAACTTACATAGAGCTATAAATGTTTTATACAGACCTATTGATTTAAAGCAAGTCAATAGATACACATTAAAAGAATATTCACCAGACGACAGCGAACTTGCTAAAGGTTATCCACTAGACGCAGTTTTCGGAGCTATGGTTTTTTTTTACAGTTTAGGGAAGGACTTGTCATTAGCTATGATGAACTCTTTGGACAAACACAACGAGGAGACCTTAGCGCATCATCTGGCTTCACTTCCAAATGGGGGTGGTACAATTCAATCTATGGACTCGCTAAAGGGGATATTACAAAATTTGAACATATCACTAAATTAAACGTACACGAATGTTTGACTTATTTAACATATACAAAAGAAAAAAACGAAATAGAAGCTAGACAAATAAAAAACAAATTCTAATGAGCCAAACAGGAATAAGGGGTTTTTACCTATTAACAGAAACGATTGAAGCGCAACTACTAGCTGATGTAAATGTAAACACTGTTACAACTGGTGATATATACGACATTGATTTGTCTAAGCAAAGTATATTTCCATTAAGCCATATTATAATTAATAACGTCTCAGCAGAAAAACAAGTTTTAAGGTTTAATATTTCAGTGTTATCTATGGACGTTGTAGATGAAAGCAAAGAAAAAACAACAGATATATTTAGGGGAAATAATAATGAGCAAGATATACTTAACACACAACTAGGCGTTTTAAATAAACTAGTAATGGTATTGCGTAAAGGTGCTTTATGTAGCAGTCAATATGCTTTAGACGGGAATGCAAATTGCGAGCCATTTTATGATAGGTTTAAAAATAAAGTAGCTGGATGGACAGCTTCTTTTGATGTGCTTGTAGCTAACGACATTACGATATGTTAAACAAAGAAGTACAAGAGGAGCTAAACAAGTTTGCTAAGTATGTTATACAACAGTCAAGAAGCAACTTAACTAAGGGTGGTAAGAACGCTTCTAAAGACCTATATAATAGTTTAGGTTATAAGATAGACGAAAATGCAAAAGGTGCTACACTAGGTTTTGAAATGGATAGTTACGGGGACTTTGTAGATAAAGGGGTCAGAGGTAAAACGTCAAGCAATAAAGCACCAGACAGCCCTTATAGGTTTGGGACTGGTAGCGGTAAAAAAGGAGGGTTAACAAAAGGAATTAACCAATGGGTTAAACGCAAGGGTATTCAATTTAGAGACAGAAAAAGTGGAAGGTATTTAAGTTATAAAAGCACAGCGTTTTTAATATCTAGGAGTATATATCAAAAAGGTATAAAGCCCAGCTTATTTTTCACAAAGCCTTTTGTAGCTGCATTTAAAAGATTACCAGACGAATTACTACAATCGTATTCAGTAGGATTAGAGAAACAAATAGGAGTTATACTAAACAAGAAATAAAATGTCAAAGATAAATACAAGAAGTCCTTACTATATTACAATAACAGCACCTAAGTTATCAAGTGTTAATTTTGATATCTGGATATACACTGGAACGAAAATAACGGATAGAACTTCAGGAAATTTATTTAGGTTGTCTTCAACAGCAATAGCAAATACTGTTACGGTTGAAATATCTGAGCTTGTAAGTGATTATATACTTAGCTCTTTTAATGGGGTTTATGATAGCGAGATTGTCTGGGTTGATTATAGGAGCCAAAGTGTTATTAGTGGCACTGCTCAAGCTTACACAACTTTCACAACCCTGAAAGGCTTCAATGGCTATGGGTTTTTTGACCAAGGTGCAAACCCTCAGAACTTAGAAAGTTTATTACAGTCAAACACTACTATATTAAAGCCAGATGATTCACCAGTTGTTTTGGCGGTTGATTCAAGTATAACAACAAGCGTCGCATTCTATGCTAACAATGAACAATTATACACTCAATTAATATCACCTTCTTTTATTGCTAAACAACAAATAAAATATGTTAGTAACTCAGTTAATGGGGTTGATACTTTTGAAGAAAGAGTTTTAAGTTTTAACGGAACTTTTGAAAATAATTTATGCATACAAGAGTTTTTAGATGACTTTACAATTTTCCCAGTAGATACTATTTACATTAACGGTACTAATGGCGTTGACATTATTAAAGTAGAAAACATACAGGAGTGCAAATACCAGCCTTATAAATTAACCTTTATTAATAAGTTTGGAGTCTTACAAAGTATATGGTTTTTTAAACGAACTAATGAAACGCTTACAACTAAGAAAGAAGATTTTAAAAGAAATATTGTTGTAAATGGTTCTTACGACACGAGCAGACACCAACAGAAAGTTTTAACTAAAAATGGAAACGAGAAACTAACATTAAACACAGGATACTATCCAGAAAGCTATAACGATGTTTTTAAACAAATGCAGTTAAGTGAAGATAACTGGATTGAAATAAATAACAAAACACTACCGATTAACGTTAGTGGTTCAAGTTTAGCATTTAAAACACAACTAAATGACAAGTTAATAAATTACACAGTTGAAATTGAGTTTGCTTACGACACTATAAATAACATTCGCTAGATGCAAATAATAGAGCTTTATATAAAAGGGTACAAAAGAATTAACGGAAGTGTTTCTAGTATAGCAACTAATAAACTAATTGACTCAACGGCACAGTTTACGATATTTGCAGAAGTTGGTGATATTGTGACAAACCTAACAACTAACTTAACCGCAACTATAACAGCTATTGATAGTGATACTCAAGTCACTTTAGATGATAATATTTTTTCGTCTGGATTACCTCAATACTTATTAACTAGTGATTACTTTAGAGCTGATTTATTTAAAGACGAAAGTGTTTCAATAACGGACTCTATTTTAAACGTAAAAGATGTCGCAAAAGTTTTTACACCCTTTAGTCAACAGTTTAATCTACCAGCAAGTAAAACAAACAACAAGTTATTTAGACATTATGAAAACCAAGATGTACTGAATAGTTTTGATGCACGTTTTAGGCACGATGCAATTATCAAATTAAACGGAATTAATTACAAAAAAGGTAAGGTACAGTTCAAAAGCGTAGACTTAAAAGATAATGCAGCTTATTCTTACAAGATTGTTTTCTTTGGCGATACTGTTGAATTAAAAGAGGTTTTAGGAGAAACTAAACTATCTGGATTAATATATCCCAGCTCATTAAATTTCTCATATGATTACACAAATATAACTTCTAAGTTTCAAGCAGACCCAGCAACTAATGACATTATAGTGCCAAACATTCACCACACTAAAAATATGCGGTTGAACGAAGAGGGGTTGTATCAAGATTATGAGACTGGGGATTATTTGCGCTGGACGGATGTAAAGCCAGCTATTAAATGCTCTGCAATAATAGAAGCTATTAACAATACCTACCCTCAAATTAATTTAACAGGATTCTTAAACAGCACCGCTTTTAAACCGTTGTTTATGTGGATGCAAAAAAATGAGGGTTATATAAGTAACGCAGTTGAAGGGGGGGCTGTGCAAATAGTACGAAATAGATTCAGACACCAAGACGATGACCCAGTAGGATGGGTACTAGACCCTTCGTTCCCATTCGCTCAAACGGATATACGTACAGTACAAGTTCAAGCGCCATCTTCATTTTATAGAATACATTTTTACCTTAATATAACAGTACCCGTAAGTACTCAAGAATATACAGTAAGGCTTATAAGGGGTTATGATGGGGTGCTTCTTTGGTCAGAAGATTTTGAAGGCTCTTCAATAACAAATAAATATTACAACGTGGATAATTTTGGGGCTGGAGACTTAGATATTATTGTTGAAATAGAGTCGGAGAATACAATTGGAATAACTCAAAACTTACAAATTGCTAGACAAACAAGAGCCTTTGACCCTTTATTTGAAAGCTGGAACACCGTAGATTCGGCAAGTTATGTTCCCGAAAATGCTGTTGATGAAAACCCCTCCAACACTTTTATTATAGCTCAGCAAATGCCAGAGATGAAAGTTATGGACTTTTTAAGCGGTTTGTTTAAAATGTTCAATCTAGTAGTTTATAAAGAAGGTGACAATATAGTAACTGAAAAAGCACCTTACTGGAGTAACATAGGCGTTGCATACGACATTACGAAATATGTAGATATGAGTAAATCTACTGTTGAAAGGTTGTTCCAGTATAAGGAAATGGAATTTAGGTTTAAAAGTAAAAAAAGCTTCTTAGTTCAATTTTCTGACGAAATACAAGGGATTCCCTATTCAGAAGAAATATATCCACCTAACGGAATTTCACAGTTTGATGGTGGGGTTTATAAAGTAGAAATACCTTTTGAAAAAATGATGTACGAAAGGATTACAAATAATTCAACCGCGAACTTGTCTTACATTCAGCAGGGGGCTATGCTTAATAAAAAATTTGAGCCAACAATTGGAGCGCCTTTATTATTTATTCCAGAGCTTCAAGCAAATACAAATAACGAAATGTTTATGATAGACGTTTCTACCCTTATAGGTACATTAACCCCAGATTTTTATAATAAACCTACAAATTTTTTTCCACTACCAGCAGCACCAGCACTACAAATAAAATCTTCTATAAACTTTGGTATTGAAGCGGATGAGTGGAGCGGAACTTCAGATAACACAAGTAATTTATTTCAAGAAGGATATTTAGACTATACAGAATCAGTATTTAATATCAACGCTAGGCTTTTTAAAGTATCTGCTTATTTGCCTTTAAGTATTATTACTAAGTATCAAATGAATGACACTTTTGTAATAAACAATAAACCATATAGAATAAATTCTGTTAAAACAAATCTATTAACTAATAAAACAGACTTAGAGCTTTACAATAAACGAGAATACGTTAGTCAAATAGAAAACTCTGAAGCAGCATTTTTAGGTAGACTAGCTAGCGTTGATATAACAACAACAGCCTCAACAATAAGTATAAGCTGGACACCTTTATCTGACCCAGTCGCAAATGATATAGACGGTTATAGTCTTTATGTAAACGGTAATCAAACTTTTAATAGTGGCTATGATGTTAGTGGAACTACTTTATTTTCTTTACCATCAAAGACAAGTTATTCAATTGAGGTAAAAGTAAGGTATTTAAAAAATTCAATAACAGCTTATTCTTTTGGAGTAGGCGAAACAGTTACTACACTATGATAAAACTAATAATAGACAGTCTACAATATGTTAATGGAGACACTGAGAATATTAAAATAGCACAAGGTAAATACAAACTACCTACAACTTTAAAAGAGGGTTACAAAGCACTTAAACAAGAAATGAAATGGCAATAGAAAAAACTATTAATATTAACGTTGAAGACAGAGATGCGTTAAAAAGTATTAATAACATTGGAGCAGCTAGCAAAGGTGCTGAGAAAGGCGTTGGGGGTATTTCTAAAGGGTTTAAAGGCTTGGGGGTTGCTATTAAGGCTGCTGGTATTGGAATCGTCATATCTGCTTTAGCAAAGCTAGGGGAGGTTTTTAGTCAAAACCAAAAAGTGGCGGATTTATTTAATACAGCTTTTGAAGCGGTCAGTATTGCTTTTAATGATTTTGTAAACTTTGCAGTTAAAAATACAAGTGGTATTATTAAATTCTTTGAAGCTATATTTAAAAACCCTTTAGAATCTTTAAAAGGTTTTGCAAAGGCATTTAAAGAAAATATTCAAGAAAGGTTTGATAGTTATTTAGACACTTTAGGTTATTTAGCTAGTGCCGTAAAAAAAGTATTTAGCGGTGATTTTGCAGGGGCTTTAGATGATGTTAAAAACGCTGGTAAAGAAAGTTTAGACGTATTAACTGGCGTTAATGATTCTTTTGATAAAGGTAAAGAATTTATAGAAAAAACAACGGAGTCAATTAAAGACTATGCAACTGAGACTTTAAACGCTGCAAAGGAAAACGTAAACCTAGCAAATACAGCACAACTTGCAGCAGCACAGCAAACTTTACTAGTTGAAAAATACGATAGACAAGCGGAGCAACTAAGGCAAATAAGAGACGAAGAAAGAAACTCAATTACAGAACGTAAAAAAGCTAACGATGACTTATTAGAAGTTTTAGAGAGTCAAGAAAAAGCAATGCTTGCAACTGCAAATGCACAGTTAGCGTCCGCACAAGCTGAAGCAGCTAAAAACAATTCTATTGAAAATCAGGTAGCAGTAACAGACGCACTTGCGAACCGCTTAGGGGTTTTAGCTCAAATAGAAGGTTTTAGGTCTGAGCAAAAAGCAAACGACTTAGCGCTTGATAGGGAACAAATAGAGCTTACAAATTCTAAGGGAGAAAGTGAAAGCAGGTTATCAATAGAGCGTAAAAGGTTTAACGCTGAGCAAATAGAAGATGAACTTGCAAGGTTAGAAGCATTAAAAGAAATTGATTTACTAGAAGCTGAACAGGAAACAATTAGACTTGAAGCTATTGTAGAAAATGCTAATGCAGAAACACAAGCTAAAGTAGACGCTCAAATTGCTTTAGATGAATTTACAGAACAATCTAGACAGACTGGAATAGCCAGAGAAAAAGAAATATCCGAAGCAAGTATTAAAATTTCAAAGGGTGAGGCAGACGCCAAAAAAGCTAATTTGTCCCAAGTTGGAAACGCTTTAGGTTCTTTATCTGAAATAGCTGGTAAAGAAACAAAGGCAGGGAAGGCTTTAGCAATATCACAGGCTTTAATAAGTACCTATCAAGGTGCAACTGCTAGTTATGCTTCTTTAGCTCCTATTCCTTTTGTGGGACCCGCTTTAGGTTTTGCAGCAGCTGGAGCAGCGGTTGCAGGCGGTTTAAAACAAATAAAAGCTATTAAAAAAACCAAAGTTCCTGGTGGAGGTGGTGGAGGTGGTGGAGGTGGTGCAACCCCATCTGCTCCAAGTGCTGCTCCAGCCCCTCCGAGTTTTAATATAGTCGGAGCAAGTGAAACAAGCCAACTAGCAGGAGCAATAGGAGACCAAACACAACAGCCCGTCCAAGCTTATGTAGTCGCTAACGATGTGACTTCGGCACAAAGTCTACAAAATAATATTGTTGAAGGTGCTACAATAGGATAAAAAACAAAATAAATAAAAAACTTTTATATATAATTATGAAGATAGTTGAATTAATACTAGACGAAAATCAAGAAATAGGGATTGAAGCTATAAGCGTAGTTGAAAATCCAGCAATTGAAGAAGATTTCGTAGCTTTAAAAAGTCAAGAGTTTAAACTTGCAGAGGTTGACAAAGAGCGTAGAATCCTAATGGGTGCTTTATTGATACCTAATAAGCCTATATACAGACGTAGCGGTGATGATGAGTATTATATATATTTTTCAAAAGAAACTGTCTTAAAAGCCTCTCAAATGTATTTAATGCAGGGAAACCAAAACAATTCAACGCTAGAACACCAATATAAAATTGAGGGGTTAACTTTAGTTGAAAGCTGGCTAGTAGAAGACAAGGTACACGACAAGAGCGTTAAGTACGGAATGGATTTACCTTTAGGAACTTGGGTTGGTAGCGTTAAAGTAAACAACGATAAAATCTGGAATGAGTTCGTAAAGACTGGCAAAGTAAAAGGTTTCAGCATAGAAGGGTTTTTCGCGGATAAAATGGAACGTCCAAAAGAAGAAGTTAAAGAAGACTTGTCTAAAGAGGATTTAATGGTTCAACAAATAATTGATATTATAAAAGAACACGATGGCAAATAACAATAAAAACGAAACGCCAAGTCGCACAAGTCCAAAGAGCGGACGCAAAGGATGCTTGTGCAAAGACAGGGACACTTATTCAACAAAATGCTGTAAGGGCGGTATAATAAATCAGGGTATTGGAAAAACTAGTAACTAATAAATATATATAAAAATGAGTACAATTAAAACAGTTTTAAAACACATAAACAATGAAGAGTTATCGGTTCAAAAAGTTGACTTAGGTTTGGTAGATAATTTAAGGTCTTATGCAAAAGGAATTTCTAAATATAAAGGAGAAGGAGAAGGATTGTTAAAAAAAGCAAATAGAATTAAGCAAGAATTAAGCGAAATACAAAAAGCATTGTTTAAATGGTCGGAAGTTGGAGATAGTATTGCAGATGATATTATAAGAGATTTAAAAATGTTTGAAAAAGAAGCAAAAGAGTTGGGGTTTAATGCGGAGATACAAATTGATTATTCTAATGCAAGTGATGTGTTTAAAGAATATGCTAAACTAGCTCAGAAATATGAAAAGGAAGCAAAATCAATTTAAAAATGCAAAATAAATTTAACTAAATTATATATTAATATGAAGTCAAACAATGTGATTGAAAAAATCAAAGACGTTCTTAACCTTAACGAAGAAGTTAAGCTAGAACAAACTAAGCTGGAGAACGGCACAGTTATAGAAGCAGAAAGCTTTGAAGAAGGCAAAGAAGTTTTTATAGTTAGTGATGACGAAAAAATAGCTTTACCAGTTGGTGAGTATATCCTAGAAGATACTCGAATTTTGGTAGTTGAAGAAGAAGGGGTTATTACTGATGTTAGAGAAGTATCTGACGAAGTGCCAGCTGTTGAAACTGAAGAAGGTGAAGAAGTAGAAGAGGAGCTAGCAGAAGAAGACGACCTTATTAGAGATATGATGGGAAGAATCCAAAACCTAGAAGACGCTATTGCGGACATTAAATCTAAAGAAGGTTTAAAAGAAGAATTATCTGCTATTGAAGCTGGAAACAAATTAACTGTTGAATTATCACAAGAAATTCCAGTTGAAGTTCAAGCAGAATTAAACGAGCCAAGCGCAGAGCCTATTGTATCGAATCCAGAATCATTCAAAACATTATCTAAGTTTAAGATAGGTGCTAACAGGAAGCTTAACACAATGGACAGGGTATTATCAAATTTTAATAAATAACAACTAAAAATAAATAAAAATGAGTTTAGCAATTACAACTAGTTATGCTGGTGAATTTTCAGGAAAATATATCGCAGCAGCGTTATTGAGCGGAGACACCTTAGCAAACAACGAGATTACAATTCTACCTAATGTAAGGTATAAATCTGTAATACAAAAGGCAAGTACTGATAACATCGTAAAAGATGCGTCTTGTGATTTTGTAACAAATCAAGGTACTTTAACCTTAACAGAGCAGGTTCTTGTAGCTGAAGAGTTCCAAGTAAATCTTCAATTATGTAAAAAAGAGCTTCACCAATCTTGGCAGGCTTTAGAAATGGGATATTCTGCATTTGCCGATGCTCCTGCTTCTTTTACTGATTTCGTTTTAGCTCACGTTGCTGGCAAAGTAGCTGACAAAACAGAGAAAAATATTTGGCAAGGTGTTAATGCAAACGCTGGTGAATTTGACGGTCTAGCCGTAAAAATCGCTGCTGACGCTGCTTTACCAGCAGCACAAGACTTAGCTAAGGCAGCTGTTGACCCAGCTACAATTATCGCTGAACTTGGACGTGTGGCTGATGCAATTCCTACAACTGTTTACGGTAATGAAGATTTAAGAATTTATGTAGCTTCAGATATTGCACGTGCTTACACAAGAGCTTTAGGCGGTTTTGCTGCTGCTGGGGTTGGTGCAAATGGTTTTGACAATAAAGGAACAAACCAAGTGTTAAGTTCTTTATTCTTTGATGGAATTCAATTAGTAGTTTCAAAAGGATTAGCTTCTGGAACTATGATAGCTGCTGAGAAGTCAAACTTATTCTTTGGAACTGGACTGTTATCTGACCAAAACGAAGTGAGAGTTATTGATATGGGAGAAACTGATGGAAGCCAAAACATTCGAGTGGTAATGAGGTTTACAGCAGGGGTTCAGTATGGAGAAATAACGGATATCGTACTTTATTCTTAATAACTAATTAATTAATTTTAAAAAGGGGTGGGTTCTGCCTACCCTTTTTTATTTAAAAAAACTATAAAATTATGGGTTGTCTAATAACAAGCGGTCGTAAAGTGCCTTGCAAGTCGGCAGTAGGTGGTATTAAAACTATTTACTTTGCAGATTTTGGAACTTTAGGAGACGCAACAATCGTAGCTGGCGAAATAACAGCATTGGCAGGAACTCCAACTTGGTTTCAGTTTGACGTAAAAGGTAGTTCTTCTATGGAAACGGCTATCAATAGCTCTAGGGAAAATGGTACTACTTTTTATGATAGTACACTAAATATGACTTTAACATTTCAAGATAAAGCTACACAAGAAGAATTGAAATTAATAGCTCACGCACGTCCTCACGTATGCGTGGAAGACTATAATGGGAATTATTTCTTAGTAGGTCTAGAAAATGGTGGTGATGTAAACGGAGGAACTATTGTAACAGGAGCAGCAATGGGAGACTTAACTGGTTACACGTTAACGGTTAACGCTCAAGAAACTGCACCGCCTTACTTTGTAACGCCAGCAGTGATTACAGGTGATGCTTCAGCGGTTCAAATTGACCCAACAGCATAAGGATTGATTTAATTGTTTAAAAGGGGGTTATCTTAACGGATAACCCTTTTTTTATTTATATACAATACAAAATTATTTAGTTTTCTTTATATATTAATATGCAAGTAATACAAACAAGCGGAAATAAAACTTTTAACGTAATACCTAGGGTTTTTACAGTAGGCGATTTAACAGTTACAATTACTAGTGAAAGTACAAACACACCTGTAAGTGTAGTTAGCGCATCTTCTATAAATGGAAACTTCTTACAGTTTGCCTCAGTATTTGGAACTTTAGTAGAAGGGCAGTTTTATATACTAAACGTAAGTAATGGCTCTGAAATAATTTATAAAGACAAGGTTTTTTGTACCAATCAAACTATAAACCAAACTAGTAATGATTACTATACAATAAATAAAAATCAGTATGTTAGCGAAGATAGTGCTAGTAACGAATATATTATAATATGAACGATTTAAGAATAGTTAATTTAAGTTCCTACACTTCACCAGAGATTGTAGAGACTAGTAATAAAGATTGGGTTTCTTACGGTGCTGATAATGCTTATTTTCAGTATTTAATAGACCGCTATAATGGGAGTCCAACAAACAACGCTATTATTAACGGAATTAGTCAAATGATTTATGGGCGTGGATTAGATGCTTTAAATTCAAATAAAAAGCCAGACCAATACGCTAAAATGATTTCTTTACTTAAAAAAGATATGGTTCGTAAGGTTTGTTATGACCTTAAGTTAATGGGTCAATGCGCTATGCAAGTCATATATTCTAAAGACAGAAAATCTATTGCACAAGTTGAACATATACCAGTTGAAAACTTAAGAGCTGAAAAATGCAACGATAAAGGCGAAATTGAAGCTTATTACTATTCTGATAATTGGGCAAAGGTTAAAAACGTTGGTAGTACTTTAAGAATACCAGCTTACGGCTTTAGTAAAGAGAATATAGAAATAATGTATGTTAAACCATACAGAGCTGGATATAAATATTATTCCAGTCCAGACTATGCTGGGGGTCTTCAATATGCTGAGCTTGAACAAGAAATAAGCAACTACCATTTGAATAATATACTTAACGGTCTAGCACCCAGTATGTTAATCAATTTTAATAATGGTACTCCAAACGCAGAAGAACGCCAGAAATTAGAAAACCGCATATACTCTAAATTTAGCGGTTCAAGTAACGCAGGGAAGTTTATATTAGCTTTTAACGACAATCCAGAAAGTGCTGCAACGATTGAGCCTATACAATTAAGTGAAGCACATTTACAATATCAATTCCTTTCAGATGAAAGCTCTAAAAAAGTAATGGTATCACATAGGGTTGTATCTCCTATGCTATTAGGTATTAAAGATAGCTCAGGATTAGGTAATAACGCTGAAGAATTAGAAACAGCTAGTATATTAATGGAAAATACCGTTATACAGCCCTTTCAAACGCTTTTAATAGATGCTTTTGACACTATACTAGCTTACAACCAGATATCGCTTAAATTGTACTTTAAAACGCTCCAGCCGTTACAGTTTAAAGACTTAGAGAACGTAATGGACAGCGAAACAATGGAAGAAGAAACAGGCGTTAAATTAAGCGAGCAAATTCCAGAGGACTTAGGTAATGAAATACTTAAAAAATTAATTGACTTAGGGGAAAATGAAGATGATTTATTAGCGGATTACAACCTAGAACACGAAGCAGAAGTTGATTATGAGCTTGAAGACCAATTAGACGAGGTTATAACAGACTTAAATACAGGTGATGATAGCACATTATTAGCTAAAATATGGAATTTTGTCAGTAGTGGTAAAGCAACTCCATACAGAGAAAGTGAGCAAGATGGAACTAGTAAACAAGATAGTCAAAAAGGGGTTGAATTTTTAGTAAGATACAAATATACTAGAAGGGTTAAAAGCTCCAAAACTGGAGAATCACGTAGTTTTTGTGACAAAATGATGTCAGCTAATAAAGTATATCGTAAAGAAGACATTACAGCTATGGACAAAGAAACGGTAAACGCTGGGTTTGGGGTTGGAGGTTCAAATACCTATTCAATCTGGAAATATAAGGGCGGTGCTAGATGTCAGCACGCTTGGATTAGAAAGACTTTCTCTCGTAAAGGTGGTAAAGGATTAGGGAAGGCGATAACAACCAGCGAAGCAAGAAGTAAAGGCTTTAAAGCTCCCGTAAACAACAAAGAAGTACCACAAGCACCAGCTAATATGGAATACGCTGGATATACAGCTGCTTACTGGAATAAAATGGGATTTAAAAACTAAGATATGGCAACAGCATTATTTATAACACAAGAAGACTTAGTAAGGAATTCTATAATTGACGGGAATGTGGATTATGACAAGATAATTCAATTTGTCAAAGTGGCTCAAGAAATTGACGTACAAAATTTATTAGGTACGGATTTATATAACAAAATTAGTGCTGATATTATTTCGGGTGCTGGTGGGGGTGCTGGTTTAACTGGGGATTATTTAACTTTGGTTAACGACTTTGTTCAACCTACTTTAATCTGGTTTGCTCAAATGAATTATATACCGTTTAGTGCTTACACAATATCAAATAAAGGAATTTTAAAAGGGTCAAGCGAAACAGCTCAAAACGTAGATAAAAACGAAGTAGATTACTTAGTCTCTAAGGCTAGGGAATACGCTAATTACTATTCAACTAGATTAGTAGATTATTTATGTTTTAATAGTTCTTTGTTTCCAGAATATTCAAGCAATACAAATAACGATATAAGTCCAGATTCAGATACAACGTTTAACGGATGGGTTCTTTAATGAAATATAAGGTAAAAAATAAAAACTTGACTAAGTTAGTAGCTTATTTAAAAAAACAAAATAAAACTTTAATAGTAAAAAATGAGAAATAATATAGTACAAGCTAAATCAGCAGATAGTGTTTCTAGGGGTTATGCCTCTGAGAAGATGTCGGTTGTATGGCAGCATTATATTGATAGTATAAACACGTTTGCTCTTTATAGTGATGGCGTTAATACTACATTTCCGTTTTCTTACGGTGGTATTCCAGTACCTCACAACGCTTATTTTACTTCTTTAAGTTTGGCTAGTATGCCGTTTAGTACTAAACAAAACCCAAACGGAAGCAGCGTAACTTTAAGTGTTTATGCTGATAATGTTTTGTTAGGCTCACAAACGAAAGCTCACGGAAATACCGTCAGAGAATACGTAAAGTTTGATTTTGGCAGAGAATTAATTATAAACGCAAATCAAGTAATTACATTAAAATTACAAGTTAACGGAGAATGGTGGTATTGTGCTACAACTTCAATAATAACACAAAGATAAAATTATTACTATGGGATTCGGACAAATATATAACACAAGCTGGTGGGGTAATGCAATACAGACCGCATCGTCAATTGGTACAAAACCAGATTTTTTTGACGCACAATTCAAAATGAACAATAGACAACCAGTAGAGGCGATTAAATGTATAGCCGACTGGACTCATATAACAGCATTACAAGACTTAAATAACTAAACAATGGCAAAACCTAAATTAGCATTAATACCAGCAGCTTACGGAAGTAAATTTTATTCTATATTACCTAGTGACGGTGTAGGGGACTTTGATTTTTCAAGGTCAAGTGTAGCTACTAGAATAAACCCTGAAGGGTTAATAGAATCAGTTATAAGCGGTCAATCAAGACTTGACTACCCGTTAGTAAATGGAGTTCAAAAAGGCTGCCCGCATTACCTACTAGAGCCGAGTAGGACTAATTTAATAACTTATAGTGAGGATATAAGCCAAAGTAGCTGGGTGAAACAAAGTTCAGGCGTTGCTTCTTCTCCAGTTGTAACCGCTTCTTATGGAACATCTCCAAATGGAGGTTTAAATGCTGATAGAGTTATTTTTAACATTGGAGGGGGTTCTACTTCTAGTGATTTTTCACAAATAAACGACCCAGTTACTGCTTCTATTGGTGATGTGACTACCTCTTTTTATATAAAATCAAATACAACGTCTAATTATACGATGTCTTTGGTAAATGCATCTGGAAATACTTCTAATATATCAGTAACAACTGAATGGCAAAGATTTGAAGTTAATGCTACAACAACAACGACATCTGCATCGTTTAGATTAAGATTAAGGGGTAGTGAGTCAACAAGCGATTACGCTGACGTGTTACTTTGGGGCGCACAAATGGAAGTTGGCTCTTATGCTACTTCTTATATTCCAACTAACGGAACAGCAGTTACTCGTGTAGGTGAAACTGCAAACGGTGCTGGAGATGCTTCTACGTTTAATGATTCAGAGGGTGTTTTGATGGCGGAGATAAGTGCTTTGGTTGATGATAATACTTTTAGGTATATATCCATATCTGACGGAACGAGTAGTAATACTATAAGATTATATTACACATCAACATCTAATAGTGTTACATATCAAGTTAGATTTGGAGGTTCTTTAGAGGTTTTAAGTAC
>Ga0115008_10002308_pt1 | contig 15833 bp, 13 predicted proteins | sample FraStrMetagenome_FD_87164 | JGI IMG/M metagenome (GOLD analysis project Ga0115008, IMG submission 87164) | Marine eukaryotic phytoplankton communities from Arctic Ocean - Fram Strait ARC3M Metagenome | ecosystem: Environmental > Aquatic > Marine > Oceanic | place: Fram Strait | collected...
CCGATTGTATAGGATAAGTTTAATAATAAAGTCGTACAAGTCCAATGTACTAACAAGTGTATATATATAGCATCATCGGTAAAATGCCTCTGATTGATACATTTTAAAAGTATTATTCTAACAGGTACGACTGTTACTGTGATAACAGCACCACTTGCTACGTTTGGTGCTGGACTACATTCGAAGTATGCAAACAAATTTCTGCATGATGAGAGATTGTTGTTCTTGTTTTTGCTGCAGTTGATAGGGAACTATGATTGGAGGATATATGTCAGAATTTTGACAAAATTGGATTTACAAAATGTAAATTATAAATTATGTCCATTTGTGGACCCCACAAACCGCAAAGAATAAAAATATGGATTAATTTGTCTGGATACAACTAAATCTTAGTTGTTATGTATTACGCTTATTTTCTTCTCTTTACATTCGTAGGGTTCTTTATATCGATTAATTTGTCCGGACACAACTCGAAATGGCAAAAGATGGATTTTACAAATCGCAAAAGATGGATTTCATTCAATTATACATGTATGTCCGGACACAAGTCAAAATCGCAAAAAAATGGCAAGTATGTCTGATGGATAAATTTGTCCTCTACGGTACCGATAGTTGGAAAAAATAAGTACCGTATACAGTTGAAAAAACTTCCAAAGGACACTTGGTGGGAAAGGCTTAAGTGGTTAGAAAGTGCTCCTACTAAATTGTCAATAAGTAATTGCTAGTTCTACGGCAAAGTTTGCATGAAACAAGAAAATCGCAAAGGCGCTGCGGGTTGCGACTCATGTACAATGTTTAAAACAAAGATTTGTTGTCATTAAATTACGATGAACTTAGTTTCATGATCATCTCCTTGAATTTCGATTTTTCTTCGGTGCTCATTTTACTCATTGCGCGAGTCGCGCCTTCAATGAGCCCGCGCATTCCTAAATCTCCACCCATGATTACAGCATTTTCAATCTCGACAGCAATACTATTCTCCCGGAGATCCAAAACCTTGTTCTCAAGTTCTTCGTTGTTCTGAGCCATCCAAGACAGCACGGCCCTATCGTCGCTATTCCACTCCACATTACTTGCGTTATTTCCAGTGCAAAACCATTCTCTAATCATACTACTTGCTTCAATAGGAGACAATGTACTGATCTGTCCAACGTTCGCAGCTTTTTGTAGTTTTTTGCGAAGGTCAAATTCGGCCAGTTTCCTTCGAAGACGCCAGAAAAAGAAAGTTCGCGCGTGCTCCCACTCCACTTCTCTCTCAATCACACCTGTGGCCTTCATTCGTCCCGGTGTGTCGTGTAATTCACAGAACTTCACAGAAATTTGACCGTACACAGGAAGAAGTAACTTTTCACGGTCACTTATAGCAGACAAAATTGATTCTTTTTCAGAGTCTTCAGTTGCTACAGCAAGCTTTGTTACAAGATCCTTCAACTTATTGTCCAATCGGTGCATTGTTGAGATCAAATCTTTAGTTCGATACTTAACTGAAGCAGTTCCGTTTGCCTCAAGAACGCCACCTCTCGCTGTTTTGGCAGAAGCATACATTTCCATAACAGCAGCATTAATGGAAGCATCTAGAACTACCCATGCGCCTCCACGAATTTCAGCAAACGGAGGAATAAAAACAAAAATAGGTTGCTCATATGAAACGAAGGCATCGACTATCATAGAGCCATATTTCAAGACTTCATCGAACATGTCTCGTTGGCCACCAGAAAATCCTCGCCAGTTGGCGAAAATCATTAATGGTAGATCCTCGGTGCGGAAGTCATTGATAGCTTGTGCCGTTTTGTAGGCGCTATTTGGGAACCATACGCAGCCAGGCTGTTGAATAACATTCTCAGAAGCTGAAACATCTGCAGGATCAGCCGGTTTAATGTTTTCTGAAGTTCTGTTTTCAGTTACTATGACACCCATAGGAATACCTCCAAGTCTTGCTCGTCCGACAACGACAGCCTTAGCCCAACCACCTAAAGTTTCGACAAAGCTACCCTTGTCAAAAAATCCACTTAACCATTCACCTTGAGGGCCGTCGCCCCCAGTGAGAAGCATCCGAGGATCATAAGGTATTCCAGGTGTTGGGCAAAAGTCGATAGTTCGTTCAATATCATCCATACCTCTCATATCGGTAATAGGAAGAAGACCTCCGCGCAGTGAAGGTACAAATGAAAGCCATTCAATTGACTTCATGACAGCTTCAAGGTGATCCTTCGCTATAAGGTGAGACACACCATTCGTGTACATAATGCCAGGACCACCAAGTTGATCATTTGTGGAGTATACTTCAACTCCCATCAGTTTATTGAGTGCTTGGTAACCAGTTAAAATGATTGGAGACGAGGAAGTCTTCTGAATCGTGCGCTGACCAAGGCGCACGAGGTAGGCACCGATACCAACAGTTCTAAGGGGAAAAGAAGAATTAGAAAAGAAGGTAGACTATACTTTCTACGGCAACAGCTACTTACCTGCCCATCACAATAGTCATTGTGAAAATATCGTTATACGCTGAGCTAGTTTCACCTGCAATAAGACCGCTTCCTTTAAGGTTCTCAACACCAAGATCTGGCTCTGATCCGATTATGTCAGTAAGTTTGTAAATAGTTTCACCATTCTCGCCTGCAGTCGGTTCTGCAATTATCTCGCCATTCGAATCCAAACGTTGGAAAGATTCTTCGTCAACATACAAATATTGATATCCATTTTCAGGCTTCGATTTATCACTAAACGCAACCTTGTAGGATTTCTTTACTCCTTCCGCAGTGCCGATACGGGCTCCTGAGTTTGCAGCAACGTAAAGACGAGGTACTCTCTTTTCACGTGCAAGCTCGGAAGCTAGCTTAAATACAACATCTTCGCGAGTACCGAAACTACCCGCTTTGACAGTGATATCATTTGCAATGAGGACAACTTGTCGACCCTACAAAATGCAAAACTTAAAATCTATTTCGGACCAATGTTAGAGGAATAGTAAATCTCACCTGAGGGTACTCAGTTGTCTTCAAAGTCATTATCCATGCTACCATACCAACATCGTTCGATCCAGCTCTTCTAGACGTCTCAACCATTTTGAGATTACCGTCCAAATAATCCTGCATAGTCCACGAGCTTGAATCTCCAGACTTCTTCTGAACAATCAATTCTGTTGTGTATGTCACCATCAACGGTCTAGATAGTCCTGAACCACTCAAATCATTTTTTGCTGATTCATTCCACTGAAGCTCAACAGCAGCTTCAAATAAGGCTGGTAAATCGTAGCAATATAGGGTATCGGAAGACTTCGCAGCTGCACGGCGCTGTGCATCGAACGGTCGCGTGAGGGGATAAGGTGACGTCACATCCATACCTTCCCATGAACTATCACCACTGCAAGCCAGGTTTGCCTTCGTTCCTCCGACGAGACGGAACACTTTCTTTGTCTCGCTATCGTCTACGGCCTCAACATATGTATTGAGCACATGAACAAAGCCTGTTGGATTATTGGCAACCAATCTGATGGCTATTGGCGGACTTCCTTCACTCAAACAACATTCAAGCCTTGTTTCTACTTCGGCAATACCAAGCCTCTTTAACCTATCACTATGACGCTTGATAACGGTCATAACAGCTTGTTCAACATCTGTTGGCTCTAGAACGACACGAGAATCGCTAATAATATTAATGAAAAAGTGATTGTCCTCTGCATTTCCAGCTCCATTTAAGTCGAGAGTGTTCATTGATTCAACCAAGGTATTTTCGAAAGATGACAAAGTTACCGTGTCTACAAAACTCAAAGCTCTGACGTATAGTTTCGGCATTTTGTTTGCCTTTCTATCCTTCGCAAGCGCAGTGGCACGCGGGGTTGCTTCATACAACTGAATGTTTCCTGCTCGCGATTGGATAGAATTCAGACCTTTAACAGAAAAGTTTTTGACCAAGCGTGATAATTCGAGATGATAGGCATGTGTGGGGTCGATATGCCTAAATAAAGTGTCTTCCTTAAAGTCAAGCTGATCTCGAAACGTAAACTTGGCTGGTGCACTATGCGCGATAACGTTGTCCTCTAACAAGGTCTCTGTTGGGATGATGAAAGTCACACGCCTTAGCTCAGCCGCTGTCAACTGATCGCGATAATGAGAAATTGTTTTTTCCAATTGAGAAGCGAGGCGATCCATATCGGAGTCGCTCTGGTTGTGCAAAACAAAAATATACAAATTATTTGTTGCGCCAGAGTAATTTTTCCCACTTTCCCCAGTGAATTCCGGAAATACACTCAAAATTTTCTCGAACAATTCCGAGCCCCCGAGCTCGATGTCTTCAACAGATTCTAAAATGGCAAAAGCAGCACCTCTCATCGCTGAAACTGGCAACATCTCGCTTACGGACTCAGCGTCGGACACCTCACTCAGTTGACTAAGAGAACCACTGCTAACCATCCGTTTCAAATCGATTGTACTTGAAATTGGTACCGACGATCGGAGTAAATTCGTATCCTTTTTACCAGTAAAGTCGATCTTCAAAATATTACTGTCGGAATGGAAGCAAAGGTTACTGACGTTCTCATTTCGGTAGCATTTTTTTGCATACAGCTCAAGAATGGCAGCCCTTTCCTGCTCACTTGTTAGTTCAGCAAGAATGGGTAAAACGATATCTGACAACAAAATTTCATCCTGGACGACGCATTGAGCAGAATCGCTAGAAATTTGGCGGGCAGCCATTGACTGAACAACATTAATAACTTCAGCTTTTCGCTTCATAATACTTGGTAGACTCTCTTGCAGCAGAAGACGTCTCGCCTGCAAAGCGACAGCCCTATAAGTACTGCTTCCTCCCATAGAACCAATCTCGGACAATATTGGAACCGCATTATGAATGCTTTGTGCTCCACCAACAATCGAATCCTCATAAGCATTTGGATTTCCAATTCCTTTCCCAATAACTTCAATCATCTTCATGACGAGTCCGGCTGTAGATTTGAGCTGTGCGTGTGCACGACAAATCTCTAAAACAGTGGGCAAACTATCTTTGTTCGCCTGTCGAAGATTTTCCACAGCGTCGGCATAAACAAGACCGTCACAAAACCAACGCTCAACAGCTATCCAATCTCTCATCGCTTGAACAAAACCAACAGCAGTACGCTCGCTCCCAGGAAGTCCCCCTGAGTTAATGTATGGGGACACAGCTTCTCGCAAAGGAGTTACTAGTGTCACGAAAGCAGCCTGATCACTAGCTGCAAGAGAAGTCTCCTCGTTATTAAGGAGATCAGCAAATTTGTCTGCAGAAAATCTATATTTGAATCAACCGTGTAAGTTATATTTTTAAAAGGAAATGTGACCTTTTTAAGAAACAAATATATCTCACCTCATTGAATTATCTCCACTCGTCTCATGCTCATTCCTGAAGCTCTCAATCATTGTGGATAGACTTTCGTACAACTGTGCACTTATCCTCCCACTTAAGACACTTAGTTGTTCACCAATCTCGTAGATGGGAAGACAACAGTCCATTACAGCAGAGTCTAAATTTTTGATAGCATTTTGAAGGGCAGGTTTCGTCAACACATATCCGTGCAATCCATTAAGAAGTTGTTCGCGAGCCCTTCTGAACAAAATATGGGGTTTCGACGTTTTCGAAGAATCTTTTACTTCAATATCGTCGCCCCATCCAACGACATCGAGATCACCTGAAAATACTGAAACCATTTTGACAGAGTCCGGATTTTCAAGCACAAGACTAGCAATCAAATCTCCCGGTGCAAGAGCCGCGCTTTCATTGGCCTGCCAAGTGATAGTTCCATTTTCTGCAACCTTTAGTGGCATAAACATTTTCATTACTTCAATCTCACAGAACGCATCACCTTTCTTCACGTGTGCTCCGTTAGGGACTAATTTCTTCACCAATTTACCAGCAACGTCAGTGCGTAAACACGTGGGATCATAGTCTGCTGAAAAAGTGATGCAAGCACCTCCAACATTCATTTTCATACCTGAAGCTGCACTTGCCCGGCTAGTGACGTACGCCACTTGACTTTTCCCGCCGACCTCTATCAAATACCCACCATCGCTCAATATACGAACACTAGTGCTTATATTTTTATCGCTGGAACTTCCCTCGACTTCAATAACGAAACGATTAGGACCTGATCTTGTACAAACTAACTTATATTTAGTACCATTCAGAATCAATTCCACATTATGAACCATATTGAGTAAAGTTTGTGCTGGGACTTGACCTTTCTCCAGAGCTTCTAAAAATTGTTGTTCACCCTGAAGGCAACGGTCGTGTGCAGAGATGGTAGCACCTAGGACCGCTGACATGTGATCGCTCAAACCCTTTTTTGCCGCATCCCCAAACCCAGCAGAATCTGCCTTTAACGCCATGCCGTTGACATTTTTCTTTATGAGGCCATCTAACCAACTTGTATCTATATTGTTCTTGATGAAATCATTTAACTCCATCAAGTTTGAAATGTAGTCCACAGTTGTGGCAATTTCTCCTCTAATCGAGAGCTCTTTCAACGCTAACACCATGTTCTTTCTAGCTTGTTCCCGATCGGCGCCATTTGCGAATAGATGACCAAACTGACTGTCAGCAAATTCATGAATGGATCCACTACTGTCCATACTAAAGTAACCCCACACAGAGGGTGTCGAACGAAAATTAATTTCTTGGATACCACCACTTGTTGGCTTGAATCCAGCTTCCGCATTTTCAGCAGTGATCCTGACGGCAATGCAGTGCCCATAAGCTGGAATGCGTTCGGCAGTATCAAAATCAATTACATCTGCAGGCTGATTGGGGGGCTGAAAACGATGCCTGCCATACAATTCGCGAATCTCAGGAATATTGAACAAAGGTATTCCCATAGCTACTTGTAATTGCGAAGCGGGGAGATTGACTTTCGTAATCATTTCTGTCACAGGATGTTCAACTTGTAGACGAGGGTTAAGTTCAAGGAAATAAAATTTCTTCTCTTCTTCACTATACAGATACTCAACAGTACCAGCATTGGCATATCCAACTGCCTTTGCCAATGCAACAGCAGCTTTCTCCATTTGTGTCCAGACAGATGGCTCCGCTGCAACTGGTGGACCTTCCTCGATAATCTTTTGATGACGCCTCTGCACACTACAATCGCGGCCATTCAACGCTACGGCATTGCCATACTCGTCAGCCAAAAGCTGAACTTCTAAGTGTCGACTGTTACTACTCAACTTCATGATAAAAATGGGACTTCCTGGAACCTCACCGCTAACCTGCCTATATCCATCCAGTACCTTTTCCATACAATCAACCATACGAATTCCCTTTCCTCCACCTCCTTCACTGGCCTTGATCATCACGGGAAAGCCTACTTTTGTACATGCTTCCATAGCTGCCTCCACACTCGTTACATTGGCCTTGTCATACATATCTTGCGGAAGACATCCAGTCCCACGGTCATACTCGGCAAAAATATCACTCCCATTCCATCCGATACAACTCACACCGGCAGTCTGAGCAATAATAGTAGAGCCAATCTTATCTCCAAGAGCCCGCATGGGCGGTCCAGCAGGTCCAATGAACTTAATGGGAGGTTGAGACGCCGCAAGCGAATCGGGAAGAATGGGATTTTCCGAGGCATGCCCCCATCCAGCCCACACAGCATCCACCCCATGCAACCTCGCAAGCTCCACAATTAATGTCACATTAGCATAGTTATGGTTGTTGGATCCACCCGGAACATCCGCAATGACATCTCCCATACGAATATACTCGGCATTCGCACGTAGATCCTCCGGTGTGGCCATAACAACAAAGGTAATCGCTCTCTCATCTCCAAAAACCTCATAGGCCCATCGACGAATGGAGCGTATGGCTTTCACAGCAGCCACACCATTGTTTGAGATGAGTACCTTCTCGATAACCTTGGCCTTATCTCCTCCCAATTCCTTTACGTAAGCCTCTACTGTAGAAAAATGACGGTGCATGAGTTCGTGAGTAGTATGCCCCGTCATTGTTGCTGCGTCCGGTGGTGACATGATGCGGACGATAATATGCTATAAAAGTTTCACAATAATACTATACAATCTTGTTTTCTTTCCCAAGCAAGTTGTCTTGTGGAGGAAGGTTGAGCTTGAGCTTGAGCTTGAGCTTGAGCTTGAGGATACAGAACAATTGGAATATATTATTATACACTCTCTCTTAAAGACTCAGTGCAAAAAGGTATATTCAAATGTTCCAAAACTCAGTACCACAACTAATCACTCGTGTGCGTCAACAACAACTTGAGTATGGCTTGATGGCTTGATAGAATGGTTCCACCTGTTGTGGATTTTCAAAATAGTTTCACAAAAAAATGCGCCTGTTCTTTTCTTCTGTTTGAGACTGACGGACGGGGTGGGTATCAAGACGTGAGAGATCATTGTTGTTGCACTTTCCAACGCTTTTCAAGCCTCCAAAACCTCACAAATTCGCAAATAGTTCGATACGGCGATGATTGCATACGTATGTCGAATGATGTGTACGAGGATTGAAGGATCCCCGAGTGGCGGTATTTGTACTACATGGACTTTTTCTCTTTCTACGTCGTCTACCGGTGACTTCTTGTGCGGAGTTCGAAACATGCGAATTCCGCGGTGGATGTCAACAATGCGAATTTACAATTTGCAACTTATCTACCCGCTGTAGAAATCTACACATAGGGCGAGCATGTTCGAACCTTTTGAAAATCTTTGTGCAGATCAAGTTCAGTCTACGAAAAGTACGAGGTACGTCAAACATCAACAGGAGAGAAGATCGAGAACCCTCAAAAGAATTTTTATGAAAATATCGGTAATATTCTGTTCACACGACGCCAAAGATCGATCATTCATCTCCCAAAGATAGAATTAAAGACATCCTAGCGAACAGAATGCGGTGCATTACTAATGAAAGCAGACGGTGGGTGCAAGCCATATTCGTGTTCACCTTAGTAACGGCTGGAATCTTTTCGGTATCTTCGCCTTTCACCACCGTGGAAGCGCAAGAGGAGACGGCGGCTCGAAATTATGAAGATGACTTGGATAGGATTGTGAATACTGTCGATGAGCAGGTGTTGAATGTACACGTTGTGCCGCATACGCATGACGATGTCGGATGGCTCAAGACTGTCGATCAGTATTATTATGGTACTAACAACACCATTCAGCATGCTAACGTGAACATGATTCTTACTTCGGTGATGAAGGCGTTGGAAGAAGACCATCGCAGGAAGTTTACGTATGTTGAAATGAAGTTCTTTTCGATGTGGTATGAAGAGCAGGCGGAGCAAATGCGTCATTTGGTCAAAACTCTAGTAAAGCGTGGTCAATTGAATTTTGTGAATGGAGGTATGAATATGAATCAAGGGACATTCAGGATTGTATATTTGACATTGTTTATTTACTATATGCTTCTTTTGTAAATTTTGCGAAAGGCTGGTGCATGCATGACGAAGCTACTACTCATTTCATGGGAATGATAGATCAAACAACTCTTGGGCATGATTTCTTAAAGCAGACTTTTGATTATATTCCAAGTATAGGGTGGCAGCTGGATCCTTTTGGACATTCGGCCACTCAAGCTTCGTTAATGTCAAGTGAGATGGGCTTCAATGCGCTTTACTTTGGAAGGATTGATTGGCAGGATCTTCAAATTAGGCAAGAACAAAAACGGTGCGAAGGGGTGTGGTCCTCGAGTCCAAGTTTGGGAACATCAGTTTTCTGGGGATTAACGGGAAGTTACGAAGGGTAATTTTCACGCATTATCATTATTGCATTTTATAATATGCAAGTCTCACCGCAAACCTTTTAATGTCAGGAATTACGGTGCATACGATGGTTTTTGTTTCGACGTCTTGTGCGCAGACCCGCCTCTAGTTGCTAACAAACAAAGTTCGGAATATAATTTGCACGAAAGAGTGAGCAAGTTTATAAGCAAAATGGTGGAACAAGGAAAACGTACACAGGGAAATAACATAATGTTAACAATGGGTAGTGATTTTCAATTCGAGAATGCGGCAGAGAATTTTCGTAATTTAGATCTAATGATAAGTGGGGTAAAACATTTTCTTGAGGAAGATAACAATAATGAAGATAATGGACTTGACCTTGATAGATTCCAGGGTGGTATCAATATCTTTTATTCTTCACCTGAGTTGTACACTAAAGCTAAATATCGAGAAAAGTTAGATTGGGAAGTGAAAGCGGACGATTTTTTCCCTTACTCAGACTGTAAACATTGTTTTTGGACGGGTTATTTCGTGTCTCGTGCGTCTCTGAAAAGATTTGAGAGATTTGGAAGTTCATTCTTACATGCCTCCCGACACCTCGAAGTAAAAGATAAGAGAGGTGAAAGAAGTAATCGCAAAGAAAGTGATCTTTATGACCTTGATGATGCGATGGGAGTATTACAACATCATGATGGAGTCTCTGGTACAAGCAAGCAGCACGTCGCTTACGATTACGCAAAACGTGTTTATTCAGGAATACAACGTGCTTCATCATACATAGGATCTATCTTATCAGAAGCTTTTGGCGGTGGAATCGAATTCAATTCATGCCACGCTCTTAATGTTTCAATTTGTGAGATCACACAAAAGGCAACTCAGAAAGTTGGAACTGACGTATATGTGGCTGCTTACAATGCAATGGGAATACGTCGGACTGAGGTTGTTGCTTTCCCTGTTGATTTGGACGCTACCTACGAAGTCACCAATTTAGCTACTTCAGAAAACGTTGACTGCGCCTTAATACCATTTGTCGGACCCACTAATAATGAGGATCAAACTGCTAGTGGTTCATTCAAATTGTACTTTGAAGCTAAAAATCTTCCACCACTTGGTGCGGTTCTATTCCGTATTCGTATCGTCGACGAAAAGCGTTCGGCTATAAGACCGTCAAAACAGCTAGAGCGTGTTGGATCATCGCAAAAGGGCGATATCACTGTTAATAATGGCATAATTTCAGTTTCATTCGATAGGTAAGCGCTTGGCTTGATATATTTGAAAACATATGGCAGACCCAACAATTTCAAATCATATCGAGCCTCATAGTGAATTATTCTATTTATCATAAAATTCTCATGTTAAATCTACTCAAGGTCAACGTATTCATTAAAGTCAGTTCGAAGCCACGACGAAGAGATTCCGATGTCAGTGAACTGGGGATTTTATCACTCGTTTGTGAAATCAGGTTCTACAACAATTTCAGCACAACCCCAGGGTGGGGATTCTATGGCTGGAGCTGGCCAGTGCTTAGCGGGGTATTTTGATTGGGAAGGTGATGAAAGGAAATGGTTACAAGACACATCGGAGTCTATGCAGAACTCAGGAGCCTACATTTTTCGACCAAGTACACCTTCAGAATCACTCACAGTACTTTTTCCATACACCTCCCGCAAACGAATGTATCAATCAGCGTTAGTCACGGAAGTTCACACAGAACTCTCTACGTGGGTAAAGCAAGTTGTCAGACTCTTTCGCAATACACCCTACTTTGAAATTGAATACACTGTGGGGCCAGTTCCTGTAGCAAATAGTGGGAAGGAAGTCATTATGAGGTATTCAACAAATATTGATAACAAGAGAATATTTTTCACAGACTCCAACGGACGAGACTTTCTCAGAAGGAAGTTAAGCCATCGCGACACGTGGGAATTAGATGAATATGAACCTATCGCTGGTAACTTCTATCCAGTGAACACAGCAATCTATATCGAAGATGCAAAGAGATCTCTGGCTATTCTCACTGATAGATCTCAAGGAGGTTCTTCACTTATTGAAGGTTCGATTGACTTGATGGTCCAACGAAGAACCAAAGCGGATGACTTTCGCGGAGTCGACGAACCTTTGGATGAAACAGATAAAGGAATCAACCCTTACCCACCCTATGGAGATAGGAAGAGACTTGGCAAAGGTGTCATTATGAATGGCTCTAGTAGGATCGTTTTCGGAGGAGGCGAGGCCGGTGCAAAACTTTCAAGATCAAATATGGATAAAGTCTTTTCTCCTGGTAAGGATACATGCTGTGCATTTTGCTGAATGTACCGAGAAGCTAAATTTATTTGCACACTTCAGTCCATCTATTCTTCGGGACGGCAGCGACGACGAACGAACTAAATTTTATTTCTAAAAGCTTTTCTCTAATGAAGGATGGTACCGCTTTGCCTGAAAACGTAATGCTAATTACCTTTACAAGACTTCACGGATCGAAACACACGTTTTTATTAAGGCTTGGTCATCAGTATGCAATCGGCGAAGACAATATTCTTTCCAATACAGCCCAAGTCAGTTTGTCTGATTTATTTCCGGATTACTATATTATGAGAGTTTCCGAGAAAACACTTTCTGGAAATCAGAGTAAGAAGATATGGGACGAAAACAAGATGAAATGGAATCATGAACATGATGATAGCAATGAACCATTAAACGATGACAAAGATTTTCTTGATTCGTTTGTTATTTCATTGAAGCCATTGCAAATTCGCACGTTCGAGGTTCAGGTTAGACCTTTGGGGGCGAAGTAGTTACGGAGTCTAAGGATAGCATGGTTGAAAGCCTTTCTTAGTGAAAAGGATGATTTCAAAAACCCAATATATTGAAATTTAACAATGCATCGGACTTTGTATCAAAATATTTTCAATAACTTTATTTAATAGAAAAAGAATGATTTGCATATACACAATCTAGTTGAGGCGAAAAGACACTTCTTACCTGTATGCTGGATCGAAATTTCCAAAAACAGTAAACATGACGCCTGCGGGCTGTATGTGAGGATCACAGCTGCAGAAAACGTGCAAATTTCGGGTCGGTCCAGGGTAAACCTTTGTTTTGTAAAGAACATGAAACACTAGAGATGTTCGATTTCGACTATATATGATCTACGATAGCGGATATTCTATTGTATCGCCTTTAGATATTCTCCGGATTAAAATGGTTCAAAGGTTCTTTTGTGAGTGTTCAGCGATGGCTACCAAATCGTCTTATTATGGAAAATATATTCTAATATATTGAATCTTCGTTGTTATGTATTACGCTTATTTTCATCTCTCATTCGCATGGCTCTTGATGTCGACGAACATACAGTCTGGTATCTATTCCTCAACTACAAGATTCCAATTCCTTACATAGGCGATGAAAAAGGTATGCTATTGTTACAACTTAACCATTTAGGGAAGGTGCTTACTTTATCTAAAGTGGCGTTGATATGTATTGCAATCAGTTCTCAGAGTGAACTAATGATGCTTCGGATTCAATTTATAAGGAAACATAATGCCGCTACTCAGCCGGCGTGGGCTGGAAATACAAGGCAAGGATCATTCCTCAGAATATAGGAACTCCTGATTCAATGATAGGGAAAATGAAGGCGCATATTATGTTCCGATCCTATAACAATTGCTACAACTCATCGTTTGAACCAGTAGCTAATGAAGAAGAAGAGTTCAAAATTATGCGACTTAAACGTTACAAGAATAGGTGTTAACAATTTAACTATACAGTTGGAATCTAAACATGATTGTGCACTTCGTCGTCAACAACTATCTCCTCCTCGTTGACAAAGGATTCCTCTTCTTCCCCTCTCAACGCTTCCACAACTGCCGAAGAATCGACGGGTGCACGGCTATCGTCTCCTAAACTCCAAGTTGCGAAATCTTGACCAAGCTGACTCACAAATCTTGGCACCATAAGCTTTAACATGGACTTCATGACAAGACTTCCCGATGATGATAATAACCTCCGAGGTATCCACCGACCTTCTCGTGGAACAAGGGCAGAAACCTCAACATCACAATCAACAGCAAGCACTGTAATATCGGTTTCACCTTTAAACTTCTCTTCTCGCAAAGCCCTAACTACATTACTACACTTTACATCAAAGCTCCCGTTCGCATACCGGGCAAGCTTCCCACCATCCAACTCACATCCAGTCACTTCGATAACACTCTTCCCCTCAGGATATGGACTCACATTCACATCCGCATATATCGATGCGATGAGAGTATTTCCCAAAAATTGAATTGGATCTAACAAACAAACAAAAGAATTTGAATCGGGAATTCTTTCTATCGACCCCGAATCCAACACACTATACTTTTCCGCCGGAAGTGCCAAATATTCCAACAACGACCGAGCACCTTCTTCTTCCACAACAGCTACACGTGCCGATTGCTTCGCTTTGAATACTACCCGTGGACCATCTTCGTCGAAGGTAAGGCCATCCTCATTTTCAACATCAATCTGTAAAGACAAGCGACTGCTACTGGTGCTGCCGAAATGGAACAAACTCGGTCTCGATGCAAACGAAGCCAACGTCAGTGGTACATGGGTTAATATTACAATTAACGGAGATATTATGATGTTGCTCTTCATATGTATTCTGTTTGTACGAGTGTATTCGTGTTTAGTTGTATTAAGGTTGTCGTTGTCCTTGTGTTTTATGAATGTTACAACTTACGAGAAGACCACGTCAATTTGGGATGCATCGCATAAAGAGCATAGCAAAGAGAGGAAAAAAGCGAAAGGATTTTTCAACCCTTCCTCAAAATTCTTTTTTCTGATTGGGTGTTGGGAATAACCGTTATAATTATCTCTAATTTAGAGCACGTCCTCGAACTTCGAAAAATGACACGCTCTTGAATTCTACGTCAGGCAAACATACGACATCGTACATGTACAATTACTTTTCATTTTTCTTTTTTTGATTCTTCTCGCAACATTCATATGATTCTTTATGTCAACGAGGTTTATGCATTCATTTTGTTTTTTCGCAAGATCTTATCTTTTCTTCGTGCACATTCCTATCCCAGATACATGTACGGCGAATAAAGAATAAACCTCTATCTTATATCTATATCATAAACAAGTATTAATATATATTCCAAAGACAAGGAGATTATGACGCGTTTGTTCCTGCAAAGCATTCTCTATTCCTCTCTGCTGCTTATCGTTCCGTCTGCGGATGCCTTTGACTTTCCCAATCCATTCGCAGCAGCCGTGCGTAATGTAGCAACAACCAAGGAAGCATTATCATCTTCATTATCTTCTAACGCAGTGGCGGCTTCCCTAGAGGAGGAACTCATTGAATGTTTTCGTTCACAAAGATTAGTGAGCGATTCTGTTGTAAATGAGTTGGTCAGCAAGTTGGAGGATGTGAGAAGTATTTCGGAACCGGCGATAGCTCCGGAAGTGTACGGACGGTGGAAGTTGTTGGGTACTACTAACGTGGATACGAGCAGTCCAATTCAACGTACGGCTGTGGATGCTCAAAAGTACTCCATTTATCAGGATATTTTGGCGCCAGGGTCTGGAAATGATAACGAGAATCTTGTGGTCAGTCAGGTTGTTCAGTTTGGAAATAATGTGCAGTTGGCGGTTGATGCTATTGCTTCTACGTCGGCTTATCCGTTGGTAGAATTAGAAGATCGGAAGGGTACTGGAAAAATTCTTGGATTGAATATTTTAGGAATCTCGCTTGTTGGAGAAGAGGCTAAAGAGGATAAAAATAGACCAAACTCGCGGATCAAGTTTGTCTTTGATGAGGGTAATTTTGATATTGGTGGTTTCCAAATACCCTACCCAGTCCCGTTTCGGTTGCCTGTACTACGCGATGCTGTCAAAGGCTGGATAGATATTACTTACATGAGTGAACGACTACGTATTTCACGTGGTAACAAAGGTACTACCTTCGTTCTGCTAAAGGAAAATTAGTCCGATGATGAATTCAATGGTTCCTACTAAATCTTACACTGTTAACAATTTGAAACTGAATTCAATCCTTATGTAGTGGATCAAGTTGAAAGCTGTTTTCGAATTTCAGCTATTTTTTTACTTCTTGTACGTTGTTTCACACCATGCTCGC
>Ga0115008_10002309_pt1 | contig 15828 bp, 15 predicted proteins | sample FraStrMetagenome_FD_87164 | JGI IMG/M metagenome (GOLD analysis project Ga0115008, IMG submission 87164) | Marine eukaryotic phytoplankton communities from Arctic Ocean - Fram Strait ARC3M Metagenome | ecosystem: Environmental > Aquatic > Marine > Oceanic | place: Fram Strait | collected...
ATGCTTGCTTTTCGAAAATGAGCGCCACGATGGTGCCCAACGATCTGTGATCCTAATTAATAAGTATTATTAATAACTTGGATTGTTGGGCGGTTGGGCGCTTTGATTTTCTATCGCAAAATACACGACTTTTGCTGCCCAACGCTCTTGAAAAAAATGAATCATGTGTTGGGCGGTTGGGCGCTTTGGCTTCATAGCTCTAAAACCTGCATTTCGTTCGAGACATCCTCTCAGAAAGCTCAAGATTTCTTGTCTTTATAAGCTTAAACAAGCATTTCGCTCGAGACATCCTCACAGAGAGCTCAAGGATCGTTGCCTTCATGATCTTAAGACGTGCATTTCGCTCGAGACATCCTGACAGAAAGCTTAAGAAACGTGGCTTTATAAACTTACAACATGAGTTGTTGAGCATCACGTCAATATTTCAACGAACATCGGAACACAGAGAGAGGCACAACAGCTGTCTACGCGCCTCGTTGTCTACAGGGGCCGCGGATTCCAGCAGCTCTCGGAGCATGTGCACCTTCATCCTGTCCAGGAACATGCCTGCATTGCATGACAGAAGAATGAATTCACATTTTGCATTCGCAGCAATACTCATCACGCTTTTCATCAGGACTTCATGTCTCCTCTTTCATAATGACTACAAAGATCTAGAGTGCACATCAAAACGCTCCAATCTGAACATAGTTAATCATCTTCTAAATGTATGTAACTGAGGAAAGGTGTCCTTAGATGGGTCTGTGCATCTGCACAAGTTGAAAGAGCAACATTGGAGATTGCAACAGAGGAAACGATGTAGATCTCTTGCATGAGCAAAGATATGTCTATGTTGGCAAATGGATGCTTCGACATCAAACCCTCAATCATCAGCAAGCCAGGTGCCTTGAAGCGGTTCAATGCGCACAACTTCAGCGCTGGCAAGAACACGATCAAAGTCATCTGCCTGGCCAATGAATTTAAACAAGAGGAGAATGGTGATGCTTTGCGGAACCATGCACAAAGCTGCAAGATCAGGTAATGACATGAGTTTTGCCATCTGAGCCTACAATCTGTTTTCAAGAAGCTGAAAGCACCTCAATCCAAAGCTTGTAGATGTACCACCGGCATGTTTGTCCGCTCCCTGTAAAGTCGACGATGTCTTCCAGAATTCCAATAATGAGCGCCCATCTGACATTGTCGAAGCCACTGATTGCATATTGTGCACATTGCGTTCGCAGCTCCCAAGCTGTCCCTCGACAGCTCGAACTGCCACATGAACTCAACAGGAACCTCCAGCTGCACACATTCAGACATGATGAGCTAAGTCCAACATCGCTTCATTGATATTCAACAAGGAATCTCTGCAAGTAAAGGAGTCTCAGCGGAATGTTAAGAAAACAAACTCAATACAACAAAGAAGAGAAATCCATAATTCAATGACGGTCTGGATGCACTTCTCTTCCACTCTCATGCTTCAGGTGTTAGCAAATTGGATGTCAACCACAGGACATCATGATTCTCCTCCTACTTCGTATGTCTATCAAAATGCAAAAGGTGATGGTTGCTGCTGTCTGCCTCGTTTTCAACATCAAGCACACACAGGGCATAAGAAAGAAACCAACAATGAACACAGAATTCAGACAGGAGCACTGCTGTGTGGGACTCATTTTGTTTTATCATGTTTGACTAACCTGATGCTCAGAACTAATGGAACATGTCGCAAACATGCTCATAGGCATTTCCCCGTGAGCAACAGAGCATGCATGGATCCAGCCTGCGTCTTGTCGGGATGCCAGTTTCGAACAGCGACATGTGATATGTCAGAGTCGCTTGACTCCGACTGCACATTCAGGTCTCTCTCTTTCAAGGCATGTGAAAATGTTCTGAGGTGTTCAAGTGCTTGATGTTGCCTAAGGTAAAGGTTGCAAAGAGTGCACAGATACGTTTGCGCTGGTAGGTCACAACCTGGTGTGCTTACTATAGGTCTCAAAAATCGGCTCTGATCTTCTGGCGGAGGGGTTGTGGTCATGACTTGAGCCTCTGGTCACGTGCGGCGAGCACCATCTGCAGTTCTGTGTGCCTCAATGACTGTCATGTTCTCATGTGATCATATGTTGCAGCACAGCACGCAGAATGGCAGGACATTGCAGGTGAGATTGCACGAATGAATGCAGCATGATAGGGCAATGATGAAATGCAGCATAGCAGCTCTATCACAATTGTTGCTTGTGTCAAAAAGTTCTACACTGTCAATCTCTAACTTCTACATAGCAAGTTTTTGTTCAACATGAGCTACCTACATCGTTTCTTTCGCAATCATGATCGTGCAGAGCAATCAACAACTGTCTGGAGTTCAATGTCTAAAAGGTTTGCACAGGTTTGATGTTTAGAATTGTACATTATAATCATGTGTAGGATATGCAGCTCTGGAATATCCATGCAAAAGTCTTTTGTAATTCGCACAGGCATTGAATCGCAGTGTGATCTGTGATACTGAGAGGTCACAATGAATTCGAGGCAGGGCTTCAGTCATGCTCAATTCAGAATCTTGAAGAAGCCCGATTCCGAGTCTCTTCGCCGTTGTCAGAGATGTCCAACACGCCTGAAGGACACGAGACAGGAGAGTGTGCTCATCAAGCATCTCAGTATGCAACAGACGTCACATCTTCGCCGAAGGCATGCTCTAGCTCTTCTTGCAGTGCGACAGGTTCTCTGCCATCGATTCCGCAGTGGCCCTGCATATGCATGGCGAGGTACGACAGCGGGCACCGGTAACCGGCGCACCAGCTGTATTCCCTCTCTCTCTCTCCACTTGTGTGCATTGGCTGTGGGGTCTGCTCGGGAACATAGCCAACCAGTGGTGAAGGTGGAGTTTGACACTCGATGAGTTCTTCTTCATGTGAGTCCGTCTGTGTATCCTTATTCAAGCTAGGGATCTTCGGAGGGTGCCTCAAATGGACAAATCTTTTTATGTGTGGAGGTGAAGGTGTTCGAAATCGAGCAATCTCGTTTCTCAGTTTCATGTTGTATATCTCCAACGGATTCGGTGGTTCCTCTGTTCTTCCTCTTTGAGGTGGAGAAGAGCTGTCCGAAGAGCTACCTGCAGTCGAAGCACGATAGCACTTTGCAAACCCCACAATGTCTGGGATTTCTCCATCTGTGATTTCTTTCACATCTTTTCTTTCAATGTGATCACATGGCTGCTCAGGTTCAGTAATCCAGAGTTTATTGGCTGAATAACCAAAAAAGCCTGAGCAACTCATTTTGTAGAGCGGCTTGAGAGCAGACAGCAACCTGCACAAGCGTCCTAGTCGGTAGCATCTTGACAGGGCTGTTCAACTGCATGACAAAAAGCTCTCTGGCACTGTGACCAAAGCATTAGAGAGTTGTTGTCTCAGAATTGTTTATCGTTTCATGCATCCTTCAGTCTGACAAGCAATCAACCACAAACAGTAAACCAACATGTTCGGCTCGTTGAAGAAATATGTCTATGCTTGATGTGGAAGGATCTTATCAAAAGCCTTGCCCAATTCCTAGTTGCACTCCACGTCTAGCAGCATCATTTCAAAAGATTGCGTCCGACACACTGGTCTGAACCAAGTTCACAAGAACTGATTCACACTAATGATTTGCTAGGGTTTGAGTGCAATGGGCATGTCTAAAGTCATCACAAAGCCAACAGGTTTGGCAGACGTGTGGAGCCAGGACAGCGGTTGAGGTACAGGAACAGATGACCAAAAACAAAACGACATTCTGTTGAAAAACGAGGGCCCTGATTAGGTACCGTCTGGCGGGCACAAAAGCCTACACGGATTCATTACACGCACGGTGCGTGTAATGAATCCGTGTAGGCTTTTGTGCCTGCCAGACGGTACCTAATCAAGTACCGTCTGAAGGTCCCTAATTGGGTGACACCAGATCTCATGATACTACGTGCATCTCTTGATTTCAATTCATTCATCAGCTCATACAAAACCATGATGAAGCTGAGGTTCTGAAAGATTACAGAAAGTAAGGTTCTCAACATGCATAGTGACGAGGCGGTAGGTTCATGTGCTCACCACACACCGCATCAAAAGAAAATGTTGTTGAACAGGCCACTCATCATGCTCGGATGCACCATCTTGTTCATTGTGCTTGCTTCCTCACAGGAAAATCACTGAGCTTATTGTTGCTGCATGAGACATCTTTGAAACATAACCTGTAGCTCTATTTCTACGACTTGACGACTGCAAGACATGTGAGCCTGAGGCTCTGCCAGGGTTGCTGATATGTGTGTGCTTTGAGCAAGAAGAGGCCTCTTGCATGTGCTTGTTATTTGGATTGTTGTTGCAGGAAGGAATTCCAGGACATGCTGGCAAGAGACGAAGCTGTGCTGTTCACATGTTTAGCAGACTTACATCTGCAGGCAAGGCAATGTGCGAAATTGATGTCTGTACTCGATGATCATAGCATCAAGTGCAGCCAAACCCTGATGTGAAAAGAAACTGTTGACACTCATGGTTTCCAAGAGCACAAGCAATTTACGGTATTTGTTCTGTCTAGAATCATGCAACACATGACTGATGAAGACTCTGTCACAAAATCATTGATGCTTCACTGAGTGACGCTTTTTTTCTACATCAATCATACCATGAAAACATATTTGACTCTATGGCACTGACTCAATGTGTTGCTGGTTCATCGCTCAATAGCCTTAACACATCATGATGGTGGCAGCACCCTTTTTTCAGAGAGGAAGAACACATGCAAGTAATGCTCCGTGATGAAGGTCACCCTGGCCGGATGTGTATCCACCCTGGCCGGATGTGTATCCACCCTGGCCGGGTGAGGTTCACCCTGGCCGGATGCACGTGCAGCAGAACCTGATGTCAAAACATACAGCGAGTGGCCATGGAATCCAACAGCTCAATCCAATCACACTATGTGTACTATTTGGAAACACACATTAGAACGTCTGCACAAAAGGGTCATAGCACCACCTGCAGCAGAAGTGATGTCAAAAGCAAGTGTCGGCGGCCATGGATTCCAACAGCACACCCGATTTAAATCATATGTTCTGTCTGGAAATTGTCAATACATATGTTATCAATTCGTTATGCTTTCCAGAAAATGCTATTCAGGATTCACTTTCCTCATCTGGCTGCTGTGGTGGTGGTCGCGTTCTCACGCGGTTGCCCCACACATCAAATTGGAGATGCTCCCAGTAAGGCTGAGCCCTGTAACGAGCTTTGTTCCTGCGCGTCACCAGATCAGGATGAGGGTCCCTTGGCATGTCCCTGATCGGAGGACAGTCGGCCACCCAGTCACTGTCTTCACAATCATTGTGTGGGTGCCACCAGTCCATGGCGGGCTTGTCGCCCGGCTCAATGAGATTTTTCTCACAGCGGACGCCGTGCCAAGCCCGCCTCTTCGGCTTGACTCCACCATGAAACATGTAGATGGAGTAGCACCGCTTGCAACACCAAGCTCCATACTTGTCAGACATGGTGTGTGCACGATAGATGCACCCAGGAGCCGCACACTTGAAGAACGGCAGCAGCACTCCCTCTCTTTCTTGTTCTGGTTCTGGTGCTTCAAAACTTGCGGCTCCTGCTGTGGACCAGCGACTGGAAGCTCCTGCAGCCGAGGCATAATCATCAACCGGTTGCACGACCTCAAGAGCCTGGGGTGATTGCTTTCATCTCTGTGCTACTGCCTCCAAAGCTGTTTACAATGCATTTCTGAGCTTTCATGTTATGAATAAGGGTTTTGCTTTGATGCTTTTTGTTGCTGCAGTTCTCAGCCCCATCTGCCTGAGTCTTGTCTTCATCTTCACTAGAGTGTTCGACGTAGATGGCGCCTTCCGAAGGAAAGTACTCCTGCCTTGATGCCACATAGGGCTGCCACACTTCAGTCTCCTGCTGCATGGCTACCACCCCTGAAAAATGAACATCTTGCAAAAGGGGGCGCCGCGGATTCCAGCAGCTCTGCTCGAGAAAGCGAACGGTGCGGTGAGACAGATCAAGGCTTACAAGAAGCACATGTGCGGGGGATTCATGATGTAATTGGCAAGGCATGCTGCCATCAACAAGCTGGAAATGGATCATGCTACTGTTGCAGTGTCCACAAGCAGTTCCACGGGTTTCAGTGCAATGCATATGGCTGCATACTGATGAACATCACCACATTCCTGGACTTGTTGCCTGTTAGCAATGTGCATTTGATATTTTCACATCAAGGTAAGGTTGGCCTGACAGGATGCATCTGAATCAGAAAACATGCGGACCGTTGCTGAACTGAGCACAAAGCAATAACAGTGGCTTGGGAAGAATACTGGCAAGAGACAAAGCTTGACGTGCATGCACACAACTACTTTCGCGCAAGGTGGCATTCAATGAGCACACATCGAAGGTGATGAACGATGAGTCGTCTGCAGTACAAAGTCGGGGATCCGTATCCCCAGTCAGTACTTGTCGAAGACTTCTGTGCCTCAGCCAAGATCTTCAGCAAGGGCAAATGAACATGATTGTCTGTGTAGTTATGGAGAGCAAACTCGAGAGCACTGCTATTTTGTTAAGTATGTTGTTTAAGTGCATCAGAAGATAACTATGCACCGTTGTTCACAATCCTTAGCTTATGAGTTTGTGTTGACGACAAAAATCAAAAGCAAAAGGGTGGTGTGAGATGTGTGCAAAATGAATGGCACAAAACGAGAAAAGCATTGCACACAGGTGTCTGCCTAGATCAAGTCTTTAAAGATTTCTACTCTCGATTACTCCCATGACATTCAATCTGGAAAATGAACCGTCAGTTAATCAATGTTGCTGCTTGAGTCCATGCATTTAAGAACGGGACTGAGATCAGCTTTGCCGAGGCAACGAACATGATGCAGATCTTCTCGTAGACAAGGAACTTCTTGATCATGATCACCTGGCTGCACATTCATACGTGTGCCCATTCTAACGATTGACTGTGCAACATGGCTGCACCCAGAAATGCTTCAAGTTCAGAAGCAAGCCCGTATGTAACTGGGTGTCAATACTTGACGAGATCATACAAGAAGGGATTGGTGCTCCAGAATGTGCATCGCACACAGAGATGCCTCACAGACATTGGCAGTCCAAGAGGCTCTTAGTACAAAAGTGTGAAACAGACTACTAGGCATAGTAATACACAATCTGAGTATGGATACGAAGAGACATGTTACTGAATCTCTTATTCTGAAAGGAAGATGCTGCGCGCTTTGTTTACACATCAGCTCATTGTCAGAAACTGTACATTGGTCTGCAGAGATGGAATTGCCGAGAGAGAAGCCTGAAACAAAATATCATAGGCACTGCTGCCGCTCCGTCCCTTGCCTCGTTCAGAAGGGGATTGCATCTCGCCTGTGTCTTGCACACATAGCGAGCCGGGCAACGGGGTCCGTCGCACACCGGTTTGGTTGCAATCACGGATATTTGATTTCGACAAAAGCACCTGGCCAGTGATCGTTGTATATCTGGCGAGCTTCTCTTTCATTGTCACAAGCAGTGAGTGATGCTCCGCTTTGATCAAGCGCACCCCCCAACACCTTTGCGCCCAATGAGCTCCATGAGCAGTAGTAGATACCTTCCATTTCTGGGTACCATCCCCATGACCAGATGATGTAGTACCGCCGCCTGACAGTGCTTGGTGGCTGGGTTGGTGCTGCCTTCACTGGAATCTGCTCACGTGGTGGGTCGTTTAGCACCACGAAACTCACTGACAGTTCACGGAGTCGATCACAAAGGATACGTATCTCCTCCTCTCGTGTCAAAGATTGGGGCAAATCCATGACACAACCAACAAAAATGTTTTGCTACACCCAACACAATTGAGCCGAGAGTCTGCATGAAGGTGCAGGCGAACTGCTAGTGAACAAGATTTTGAATGCGCCCCTGAAGAGAAAACAGACAAGCCCAAAGGATGAGGAAGGTGATCATCATCATCATGATGATGATGATGGTGACAATGATCGAATGCTGCTGCCCTCTGAATTTATAATGATATCGACAGTACACAAAACATTAGACACCAGTTGAGATTCTTGAAACCCGTCCTTACCAGTTACTCACAAACCAGAACAATGTCAAGTCATGCACACGGTTTGCAGACCATGAGTCAAACAACAAAAACCAGTAACAAGCACATGCAACAAGTGAGTGCAACAAATCAAGTCAGCTCCCTAATGTGAGTTAATCAAAAGACCAATGGTTGTGCAGAGAGATATGTGAAAGAATATGTTGTGAAATCTCTGATTTGTTGAACATGTACGATCCATCATCCAAACCCTGTCTTTTCGTTTGTGAGATGATTGTTTTCATTGCACATTGAATTGAAAGCTTGTGATATTCGGCTTCCTTCTCAACTTCTCTTCACTTGCAGTACGCAGAGCTGAGTTCTCATAGTCGAAAGGCACACTCCAGCAGTGGCCGACTTGCCCTCTCGGGGCAAAGCATGTAGATGAGACCACCTCATGCCTGATTCCGTCAAAAACATGCAGTGCATGAGAACCAGTCACCGCTTGTGAGTGCGCACAATGTTCTCTTCCCACATGACCATGCTATGCTATGAGATGTGCCATACAACTGCAATCAAATGAATGCATCCTAAAATAGCCACAGCATTGATGTCCCTGTCTTGAATTGCAAAAGTGATCAATGCTTGCTTGCATGTCATCTCCTTTGCTCATTCATCAATGTGAATCACTGCAAAACCCAAATCATTGTGATGGATTCTTAAAACTCAACATAGACAATGAACCCTATTCTGCAGCCAGGTGAAAGCACTTCAGCATCAGGGGCACTCGGCCACACTAATGACGCAGTACTCTTAGAAATGTATGCAATGGTGGCACGGCGGCACTCGGCCAAACCTTGTCTCTACCATTCACATTGCAGCACGTGTGCTGTAGCGTCGGAAGCACTCAGCTGCGCCAGCGAATCAGCACCTGTGTTGCATCAACTATGTGACTGCTGTAAATTGCTTTGTAAAATTAGAAACTTTATAGAATTGATTAACAAAGAGAGTTTGACTGCAAAGACACGTATGCTGCAATCACAGGATATTGTTGTTGTGATCAATGATGAGTCACAATGCCTAGTCAACAAACATGCACAATACAGCAAAGCATGTGGAACTTACACATTCACTCAGGTAGCATCAATCTGCATCTTCCTTGATCAATGACAACGTTGGCTCAATGATTTGATATGTGTGTATGCTGCCACCACATTTTGAAAGGCTTCGACAACTAAATAATTAGAGAGCATGTGTATCGGCTGCTTGGATAAGGCCCAAACTTCTTCCTCTAAAGCTGCCGAAGAAATGTGATGAAAACTTCGGCACATAAACATCTCTGCAGTTGACATGGCCACCACCCAGGCAATCACACAGGGCAACGGATTCCGTCGCTCACCGCACGATGCTAGGTGAAATCAATTCTGCAAACTACGCTTCAGCAGACGCTCACCTCTGTACTTCTCCTGGCCACCAATTAGAAATCACACAGGGCAAAGAATCTCGTCACACACTCTGTGAATGTTTGTTGAATGAATTTGTTAATCCAACTAACATTATTTGACGAAGTCTGATTCAGGTGGTTGAATGTCTTGCTTGGCACACAATAGATACATTAAGCCTTGCACTGCCATAGTTTCACTTTTGATTGGGCAATGACAGAGGTGAGTATGTCAAGAAACATCAGCCTGCCTTGCTAAGACAGAGGTCATGGTGCATGGCGACTAGTGTCAAGCAGTTTGAAAATGTTGTAGTTAGAACCTGCAGTCGGAAACCAAAGCTTGTTCTTCCACAATTCTCTGTCCATGTTGCAGGTCCAATGGAAGTATTGGTAAAGAAAGCTCCATCTTCTCCGAACAGATTCGTCGTCTCCGATGTTGAGGCTCCACAGTGCATGCATAGGATATGAAATGTCCACCTCTTCACTCTGCTTCTTCTCCGTTTCATACATGTCGTCAGTTTCTTGGCACATTATCTTCACGTTTGATGTGTGCACTAACGGCCAGACTTCATCATGCTCAAGAGTCTTTGGCTTTAAGCCAAACTGCTTCAAGGCCACCAAGACGGAGCCCATGGAGGAAATGAGTTCGTTGTGCCTGACCACAAGAACATTATCTCGGGTCTCCCTGTTTTCCTGCAAGATCTTTCTCCCAGTCGCTACCAACTCCAACTCTGTGAACATCCACTCCGGCAGTGACTTGTAAGAGTGCTGCTCATGGGTCACATTGTCCTCCACCACCACAGGTCTCTGGGTCCATTGTAAATTCTGTGGTAGGTAGTTAAGCCAATTCGGCCCTTTGCTGACATGGTGTGAGCGTTGTGCGCCTGTGTAACGTGCAGACTTCACCCAAGTGGGTCTTTTCTTCTCAGGATTGCAATGTGAAAGACAATTTGACCTAATTTCTCTACAGCAATATATGACAATGATGGGGCGGCCGTCGTCTGTCATCTCCGGGACCACAAAAGATCCAACCTTGTGCTTCCACAGGAGTACGCCATTGGCCTCGCCAATTTACACGACCCGACTTCTAAACAGGTATGACCTATGATTGCAAACTTTCATGTCGTTAACAGCAGAAGCATGTAGGGAAACAGATTCCAAACTCTCGTTTCTGAAAAGCAATCTAAAATCATTCAAACACTTATGAAGATGTGCATTAATGATGCATTGACTCTCTTCTTGCATGGCAGATCATATGAAACAAGCTGGGATGTTTCTAAAGATAATCCTTCCCCTTCTGTTTGAGAAACAAAACAGTGTGCACAAGACTTTGACAGCCTGTGAGGTGCAAATTGCTAACATCACTTCCCAATAAGAAGGTTTGTAACTCGTCAACCGCAGCCAATCGTTACAGCTGAGCCATCCAGAGTGGTTTGGTTTTATGAACTTGTTCGAATCATCCTTGTCCCTCTTGAACAGCCCTTCCCCAAAAGTGCATTGAAAGTTACTCATCAGCATGAGACGAAGAGCGTTCGTGCTGCTCAAAGGCAGCCCCATCACCAGCACATGTGGATCGACATCAGGCTTGATGTCGAAGTGAAAGTCTGATTCACAAAGAAGAGGCGTCAGCAGTGTATGCACACGAGGTGGACGCGGCCAGGCATAGGGAGTGCCTGCGAACACCTGCTGCAACATGCACATAATGGAGCTTGCATCCAATGAAAAGAAACTACTTCAGCATATGTTTTCTAACATGGACTAATGTTTAGCTTAAGCAACACTTTCAAACAAACTGTGGCTGTCATGCTAACAGTATGTAAAAAGTGTAAGAGTTGGTTAGTCTTGGATGTTCAACACACATTGCGAAGAGAAACTACGTCTAGATTTGGGCAAGTATGACACCTCAGGAACAACACGCCATGGCAGGACTGTCTCGTAGACCAGAACATCAGCATTCATTATGGGCGGCACTGAAACCATTGGTGTCCATTTTTCTTCTTCTATCTGCTGCATTGTCACCAGCTCATGATTGTCGAATTCGTCATCACAATTAGAAAGCACCATGCAGCCTAGCTTGAGAATGATTCTCTGCCATGCATAGCAGGTATAAAACAGTTTTGCAAAGTGACTCTGTCTGCGCTCTTCAGACCTGGCGGCATTTTTCTCTTGCCATTTTAAGCTTCTGCTGCCTCTGCGATGTTTTCTCTTGTGCACAGAACTATCAGGATTTTCAACCGGCCCAGACCCTCCTGATTGTGGACTGTGCACAGAACTATCAGGAGTTTCAACCGGCCCATCTTCAATTGCCATCACCACGTCCATATCAGGCAAGGTTGCTCTCGTGAAAAGCTCCATGTCCTCATTGTCAAGAGAGTACTTTTTGGCTACATCTTCCCTGCTTGACATAACAACTTCATGCCGAAATCTGGTCAGAAGCTCACAGGCAAAGTCTTTTTGATGCCGCTTGAGATCACGCTGATAAACACCAGCACAGAAAACTTCATATGAAGCTTCCGCTTCCGCCACCAATTTCTTCATGCCAGTCTGTGGATGCTCAGCACACACATAGCCATGAAGCAATGCACCACAACTCATGAGCATGAGCCGAAGGATTCACACATTGCACACAATCTGCAGACATGACAAAGAGATTGAAGATGTGTTGACATAGCTATTCAAGCTCCACAAGAAAATGACACGATCAGGAGACAACATGAATGTCTTTCATTCGTCTTGGCTGACTTGATACATTTTGAAACAAGCTCTTCTCATTCCACCATGATTTCAATCCCCACGTTGGCGCTCCTCAAGCAACTAGAGAGGATAGATGACAGGATCTTCACATGCCACAAGGTTGCATCAGTCCTAACACATGTTTACGACATTCCCTATGATAATTCAAGCATGAAGAAAAACGTTTAATACTGCAACACTGAATGAAACCCGTGCTGCTTTTAGCATGATCAGAACCGGTGCAAGAACGAATGAGAATCTGGTCATGCAGCGGCTGCCGCTGCAAGAAGCGCATCTGCATTATGCAGCCTGGTCTTCCACAGTGTCCTCCTCCTCCAGGTAGAAGATATGCAAGTTGTACAAGAGAAAGACCACCTTCAAGTTTGAAAAAGATTGTTCCCGTGCGACCACCACCAAGAAATATGTTTCATGAACATGTGCACTCATCATTCAAGACAAGAAATTGCAGGTGACTCAGTCTGTGGATACTTATGACACTTCTTGCTAGAGTTTGGGTGAGATCAAAGAGTCACTCTGCAAATACATTTTGAGTGAATGTGTTCATGCCGACATTTGACAGATTTGCACAGGTATTATTATAGACAAAACCATGACTGAGATTTGCCCCACAGATCAAAATGTGAGCGTATGCGCTGTTGCAGGAACTTGATCAAGATGGCAGTGCTGGCAAAAACGATGATGACGAAAACGATAACGACAATGGCAGCATTGATTTCAATCCACATGTGATGTGCTTGCCAGGCAAGTCGTCCGCATCGATACTGCCAAACCCCAAAGGCTCAACGATGCTCCCCACATTCGTGCTCCAATCATCTGTGTGCAAGTCTGCACATAAGATGGATGCACACAAATCCATGCAACATACACATTCTAGCGCTGCTCATACCAAATTGTGAATGTTGTGCATTGCTTAAGATATGCTGGACAACTTTGCTAAGGAATGTTCAAATGACATATGCTAAACAAATCTACTCTTGCACCACTTCACAGATGTGGAACCCGTCTCTCGACAGATTGGCAGGAAGCCCAGCAATCACGTCCCTTAGATCCTACTCGGAACTCCACTCCCACGAAAAGACGCTCACCATGCAGACGAACACATTCGCAACACACACACCCATGACATCCTCTTCAGCAGAAAGTGAGAGAGGAGAGGATTGCAAGCATGGTTCACCAATCTCTCTCATAATTGTTTGTTCCTATAGCTGAAGAAATGCGAAAGCACACAAAGACGGAACACTCTCAATTCTACTAGATCTAAATTTGGCTGTAGAGGATTCCTGCGTGAGTGCTACTCAGTGTTGATCTCCCTGCATGGCAGCACCGTGGAGCAGAAGACTCAACGAGATCACACTGTGTTTGACGCTCGTTCCATGCATTGCAGAACGCACTGGGCAACGGATTCCGTCGCTTACTGTGGCTCTATGAAACTGCTGAATCCGATCTTCAACGACAACCCGCCTGACAACTACAGTATCTTGGCAAGAGTGAATCAGAATCAAGCCATGGATACTTTGAGATGCTGACCAAACATCAGGCTCCAGCGCATGCCTCTGGAGCCACTTTTGGTTTCGGAACATACCGTATGTGATAGACAGCCTTTTTCTTGGTATGGCTGGCTATGTACCACGTGTTCGCATCCTCAAGCTCCACTACTGCCACATTGCTCTGCAACCACTCTGCATCTTCCTCACTGTCTAAACCCTCACCCACTGTCATTGGAAAGTTGTTGCTGCAGCACACCATAGCAATTCCATAAGGCCATATCTCATATTTGTGTTGATTGCAATTGCTCTGACCAAGAGCCACCAGCTCGTTGCCTGCTTGAAAGACCTGTTTGTTCTCAAGAACCTGTTTGGGTACAATCTCATCGTACGTGATGCATTTGAACTTCTCATCTGGATCGTTCAGTTTCGTAAGATTTGGAAGAAATGAACCCAAGCCCTGACAGTTCACAAGCAGAGTGTGTGCATCACCGAAGAGGCTCTTGGCCTTCTGAGTTTTTCCTTGCTGGCTTCCTCCTCTGAAAAGCAGCGTGATGTAGCGCATGAGGTTCCCACGATTGTCTTCAGTATACTGTTTTATCCACATGTCTATAGCTCTGTTTTCACGGAAACCACACATCTGGGCAGAAAGCGTAGCCTTGTACTGGTTCATGAAATAGCGCTGTGCCATGCCTCTCTCCTTCACGACAGTGGACTCGATGTCTTGACAGAGACGAAGGCCATTGCGACAGCGAGAGATGATGAGGTCTCGTTTAGCTCCTTCATCAGTGATTTTGCGTGAGCGCCAGAGACTGATGATGAAGGTTGAGTCTACAGCATAATCCTGCACAGGAAACACATGTGTGTTTTCAAGCTCTCTACAAAATGATGTTACTTATATCACAGGCTGCTAGATGAGGGTTTCAACAGTGCCTAGCTTGCAAATGACATGAAACAAGAAAAAGTGTAAGCATGATTTTGTGAACCACTTGCAACAGTGAACAGGGAAATTGATATGCGGTCCAAGAACGGCTGAACTGGCATCTGATGCACATAGCAGGCAGAGAAGATCTGGCCTTTCTTAGGTCCAATAACATAGTAAGCACCATTTCTCACAAGTCCCTCATGCCCTTTACCATTCTTTGAATATATACTGCTCACGTGGGGGAACTTGTCTTCATAGACAAGTGCATCTACTCCGCATGTAAGCAAAACATGATCAGCTCTTGCCCATGGGTGAGCATTCGGCAAAATGTCGATGCCAAACAATGTGTGGCGGTGCACTCGGCCATAGCGGTCAGGCCTATGGCACAGTTCAATTCCCACAGCTACAGTCGCTGCACCGAGCTCCTTCCCTTTTTGAAGAGCCCATGCCACATGTTTTTTGACGTCACTCTCGTACTCATTGAAAGTTTTCATCTCTTCAGCCAGCTCCATCAGTCCAAGATTCTGCTTCTCTGCTTCAGCAACAGCAGGGTCATCACGGTAGGCATCTGTCTGATGCGTGCAAAGGATGCAAGGAACACGCGAGAAAAGCTTGGTTCTCAATAGTTTAGGATCTTTGTCAGGAAATTCAACGCCAGGAGGTACTGGGATGCGAGTCCTCACTGCATGCGCGTCTGCCTCCTTTATGTACATGCAATTGTGCAGATATGCAAGAAACTGCCACCTCTTGCGTTTATCACCAGACTGACTCTCCCACAGCTCCTTGCCTCTACCTTCTCTGAAGTCCCGAATAGTCATACATGCTTGTTGAGAAACACAACGATCAAATACGGTTTTTGCATCTCTCTTGTAACACCTATACTTTTCGTAATGGGAATGCATATCAAAGAAGCTGTCAATCCTATCAGCCATGTCTGCTAGAACATATTCAGAGCTGAGCAAATAGTGTAGAATGAGACTGCGATCAGACTCTTCTGTTCTCTTGGTCTTCTTCTTCTGCCGTGTCAGTGGAAAAAGGAAATTGAGCTGTGGCCAATCAATACGAATCGCAATAGCATAGATTTCTTCATCTGTTCGGGAGTTGAACGGCTTCTCTTCCAAAGAAGGTGTTGGTTCAAAGGTGTCTGTTCCGAAGATGTCCTGATCAGAGGGTCCAGCAATGTTCTCACCTGCAAAGGCTTCAGGAAGGCTGCACCAGTATTC
>Ga0115008_10002310_pt1 | contig 15826 bp, 14 predicted proteins | sample FraStrMetagenome_FD_87164 | JGI IMG/M metagenome (GOLD analysis project Ga0115008, IMG submission 87164) | Marine eukaryotic phytoplankton communities from Arctic Ocean - Fram Strait ARC3M Metagenome | ecosystem: Environmental > Aquatic > Marine > Oceanic | place: Fram Strait | collected...
ATCAAACAATCAAGAGATCGACCTGCTCGTTTTGACTAATGAATTCACGTACATTTATACGTATTTCAGTCTTATGTCCTATATATAGGACATAAAACTTTTCAGTGCTAAAAGAGTTAAGAGCTGTACTAGACAATAGAGAACCTATATTTATGTACATAAATGTATACGTATTGTGTTTTTTGTACGAGGAAAGAGGAAAGACGAAAGAGTGTGTAGCAAGTTGAGGAGTCAGGTATGATATGAAGTCCAATATCTTCACAACATAGCCAGAGTAATACTTCAGTGTAAGGAACTGTACATTGCTGCTCGGCACCTACTACATAATAACATTTGACATTGTGATACTGGATAAGTTGGATTCAGAAAGATGAAGGTGGTTTCTACGTTACTTTTCGCAACGCCGATGATGATGACGACGACTTCGGCATATATCATCCCTCAGCCTCCCTCCTCATCTTCCAAGAGTACAACATGTATTAATACATCCAATGATATCAACGAAGCGTCATGGCAAAGTCGGCGGAATGTGTTGGAGAAATCTTTGAAAACGACATTTCTAGCGGTATCCGGAATAACTTTGGGACTGTCTAACGCAGCGGAAGAAGTGAAGGCAGAGCGGACGCTTGGGACTATCACCGAATCCTACAACAGATATGTTCCTCGTATGGTAAAGGGTTTCCAATATTTGGCAGACGATGTGCCGAAGTTGATTGAAAATGGAGAATATGAAACCGTCATTAATGAAATTGTTGCAGAGAAGGGCACGACGATTAGTGCGATGAAGGGGACGATGAGAATATTTGCCACTGCATTTAGTGACTCGGTTGTTACGCAATCTACTAGGGAGCTGCAGTTGGCTGCGCTTAAGGCATCTAATTCTCTAGATATGCTGGCGACTTCTTTGAAATCTGGAGACAAGGATGGAGCATTGGATGCCTATGGACAGGCTGTCTACTTTTGTCAAGTTTATTCAGAGTTAGCCAATTCTCTTCTGCCTTTAAAGACGGATCCTATTCCAGGTCCTCAGCGCACTGCAAAACGTTTCAAAGAAGCCGATAATTCTATTAATGGCGCCTTTTAGGAAATTATAAGATATATTATCATACTGCAACGCAATACATGACGCGATGCAAATTACCAACGTTTATTTAATTTCTCTCCATCTCTTCATGTATCCACTTCGTCAATATGCTGCACGCAGCCGTTTAAGCAGGATTCAAGGAAGAGAATTTACCCGTTGTATTTCGCAATTTTTTTGAACAGTTTTTATCACCGTGTGCTGACTTGATACCCGTCTCTTCAGGAACTTGGATCGAATTCGACGTCTTCAGTGAGTTATAAGGTTGCATGAAACCCGGAGGGAAAGAACTTATTCATACAAAGGAATTCAGAGATGCTTGATTTTAATAGGAATCAAGGCCTAAGTTTAGGGCTTTAGTGTCGCCTAGCAACGAGACGAAGTGTATTATGAACCTACATATATTGTATTTTAAATATCTTAACCCCATTCTAAACCGTATTTATTAATGTTTCGTAGAGCTTTGGGGACGCAAGCTTTAACTGTTTACGGACGAAACCGTTTAATTGCTTTTCTTCTTTGGCTGCCAAGAATGCATCCGATATTAATCTGTTCTTGAACTCTATTTTTGAACAATCCGAGTCAATTAATCGATGACAAGCCTTGATGAAAGTACCGTAAGTAATAGAGTTAGGCTTTGTACCATCTGATTTTCTCATTATCTCTAAAGTATCTATCGCAATTTGCAGGTTCTCTTCTCTTTCTTTCTCATTGCTGCATGCTTGCGATGAAAAAGCGCAAGCATTAATTATCATGGTGAAAGATTGTGTGGACGGTTTCAACCGTCTCTGACCATTGTCGTAAAGTCTCAACATTTCTCTATGAATGTCCATTGCGTGTCGAGCTTTGTCTTTATGGCTGCTATAAGCCCATAACTTCATAACGGCAAGAAAATTGTAAGGTCCTATGCGAGTGTTGCTGCTCGAATGATAAAACTTTTCGATGGCATCTTTTAAAACATCATTAGCCCTCGAAGCTGCATCAGGATGACCACTGTTTGCCCAAGCTAACAAATTGAGGAAGCAATTGAAATTGGCAATAAATGAAATATGCAATTGGAAAAAAATAATCGAGGAGGAGTACGAAAAGAGTTCACTTACCACTGATGACATATGAGTATGACGTTATATCAGGCGCTTGGACTGAAAATCCATTTCGCGCTTCTTTCTCCATTCTTCGCAAAATTGCCTCAGCCCTTTCTGCTATTTCTTCCCCTTTACTATGAGCAAATGCTTTTATAAGAGTATTGTAGATTTTATTAGTTGGCCGTAGTTTTGATGATCCACTTTTGTACTCGTCCACCATCATGTTGAAAACTTGCATTGCATTTTCGATGCTTTGAGGTTGTGGATTTCTACCCCATGCGTCAACGACCATTGCGTAAGAATGTTCACTTGGCCCTTCATCACATTCAATAATCATTTTTTGCAACCAATGCTGTGATTTTTCAGCACCTTGCAAAGACTTGGCTTTGCTCCAAACTTCGATCATCGCGTTAAAAGAGTAGGAATCTGGTTTCTCAAGCATATAAATTTTTTCATTTCGAACACTCTCCATATATGAAAACACATTCTCAGCCTTCTTTCCTGCCTTTGGGTGAGTACTTTTTGCCCATGAATTGAGAATGGTATTGAATGTAATAATGTTGGGTTTCACTTTGAAGTTTCCGTTGTGATACAGCTTTTCCATTTGCTTCAATAGAGCTTGAGCATTCGCTGAATTCTTCTGCCGAGCAGACACATTGATGAGAGTTGTGTAGCATTTCGTATCTGGGACAGAAGATCCAAAATTATCCGCTAAACTGAGCATATCTTCCATCAAGTCCTCCGCTATTGACATGGCTTCGTCGTCGTAGCAATGAGCAAGGGCGTCAAAGACAGAAGTAAAACTTATCACATTAGGAGCTATCGATGATGCCCCATTTCTGAAGCTTGATATCAGATTTTTCAACCTTTTCACCGATTTCGGTGCCGCATCGTTGCTTCCGAATCGAGCAGACTTTGCCAATGCATCCAAAACAGAATTGTGTGTGATGATATCTGGCTCAATACCTGAAGCAACCATCAAGTCCAGGATTTTACATGCTCTATCTCCCGAAGTTTTCGCCTTTGATTTCGCCCAACCGCTTATACATGTATTAAACGAAATTCTATTTGGGGAAACTTCATCTTCCATCATTCTATACAGTGCACCCTCTGCTCGTTCAGCGTCGCCGACTTTCGCCCAGGCTGCAATTGCCATGTTATAAATATAAGGCTTTACGATTGCAAACTCATTACCGCTATTTCTTTCATCCACAAGCCTTTGCAGCAACCGACCTACCCGATCGGCTTCACCACGGCGAAGCCATGCTTGAATTAAAAAAGGAACTTCCTCTAACGTATATATATCGATGGTCCCCAATGCAGTCTCTTCAATTTCGTCCGATATACACTCCAAATCATCAAACACTTCCATGCTACCCTGCATTTGATACTGAACGACAAACCCATCATTACAACGTGGAAACCCATGAGTACACGGAGCACGTATGCTACTTCTTTTCTTTCCATTCACAGGCGGTCCCGTTCTCATTCCTCCTCCCGTGACATAAAATCCTCTTGTCGTTTGGATTTTCATGACTGCAACAGCTACAGTAAAAATGCTGATAATTTCACATGTCTTCCGCCAACAGTGTATTCGCTTGGATGGTATTGAGGTGTATGAGAATCTCATGTTGATGGATGTTGGTTATGGAGGTGAATTTGAAAAATGAAACGAGAAGAAGAACATTTCACTTTCCACACTCTCTCTATTATGGGAACATCAACAGTACGTAGATCTTGCAGTGGCCGCAGCGCACGGTGCACAGCCCATGATTGTGAAATATTGACACGCTGCCGGATGCGCCAAAAAATGGCTTCAACTAAAAACATTTAAAGAAGAGAGAGACAGCTGCCCGTAGCCCGTACTCGTACAGTACCCAGGAATCGTCCTGCTATTTTCACTTTTGACGTTTTATACAGACGTTAGGATAGAGTTGGTACAGATGCGTTACCCTCTCCTCTTTCAACCTATTCCTGTGCGTTACCGTACTATCATGTTGACTTTCTGCAACATACCACATATACATACATCCAGCTAGCTACGAGTATGTGCCAAGTGCCAAATGGTCGGACGGCAACCAAGTGACGCGCGATGAAAAGCGTTTGGTGTTTTTTTACGTATTGCGTGTACTGCTTTTTTTTTCTTTCTCTCTATCGGAGTATTGGAAAGAGAGGCAAGGCGTTCACAACATCTGTTGTTTGCCTTTATCCTCTCTTGTATATATAGGTATACCATAACCAGTACCAGTTCTAAACAAAGCTTTTTTCTCTTTCTATCTTTTCAGTGAGAGAGTGAAAGTCAACGTTAGGATACTTTATACCTGTAAAAACAGACAGAGGCAACGTTGTCCACAATACAGAGTCGAAAAAAAAAGTGTGTACATATATATATATATATATATATAAGAGCAGAAAAGAAACAAGATTTGCAAAGATGATGATGACGACGATACTCGGACTTCGAAGTCTATTGCTTATATCAACGTTACTTGGTGCATCCCGTTCGTTTGCTTTTGTCATGCGCCCATTATCGTCTTCGTTGTCACGTCATAATTTGCCGACATCCAATCTGAATGTACAACCATTTGACAGTCGAAATACAGGTACCATTTCACATTCATCGTTCCAGACGAATTTGAAGTTGTCATCGGATGAGGGTGGTACGGCTGTAGCTTCCAAAAAATTACCTCCCTACCCAAAGATTGGAGATGTTGTGAGATATACGGATCTGGATGGTGGAAGGAAGGATGGTCAAGTATTGGTTGGAAAGATTTCGTTGATTCAGCCGGTTTTGACGTCCAATCCAAATGAGGAGAAGCAGTGGTTGTTGGAAATATCGGAATTGGATGATATGGGAGATGGGTACTTCGGTGATTATCCTATGCGAGAGCGCCGATTTAAGAAGGCACTTCGGAAACTACCAGAGGTGTCTCCTGTTCTTGCTTCGTTTGTGCGATCGGCGGATGCCTACAAGGTGCCCATGGATGAAAATAAAGAACCGAAGCCATGGTATGATCAATATAGGATGGATGGTTATGAAGGGCCAACTGCCGTAAAAATTGATCAAGAAGTGGTGGAAAGCGACGCAGAACGATACTCTGATTTAAAGGGGATGTTAATCAGAGATGCAGCTATTGTGGGAGCGATTGGAGCGCTTTTCGCTCAATTTGGATATGGTACTGAAGATGCATTGATTTATGCTGCGGGTGCTCTCGCTGGGGTAGGGTACTTATTTTTCCTTTCTATAAAGACTGATACTCTTGGGTCTCCAACTGCGAAATTTGGCAAGACCGTATCCAATTTGCGCTTCGCACTACCGTTTTTCGTTTTGTTAGGAGTTGCAATTAAAAACATCTATGGTGGAGATAACAAAGTTGGTTTTGAAACTGAGGGGAATATTATGAACACTGTGACTAAAGATCAATTTGGAGCTGCAATGATTGGGTTCTTAACTTATCGTATACCACTTTTTCTGAGGCAATTGCAGCCCGTTCTTGGAGATTCAGTCTCAGATGTACTTCCGGGGTCAGCGGGTATGGCCATGAAAATGGCTCAAGAAGCCGCCTCTCAAGAAACAGAAGATCTTGTTTCGCTAACTAATACCGACTTAACGACAATTTTGCTTGTTTGTGGACCCAGTGGCACCGGCAAGACAACCCTAGTCAAAAAGCTTGTGTCAGAGAGTCAAGGAAGATTTATTGAACCGGAATGGACAGACAGAAATCTTGCTGGTGCTCAATTTGAGGTAATGGATCGACGAGGTGATTTTCTCATGGTTGAAAGTTCAGGGAGATACGGCTTATCGATAGATTCGGTCCTCAACGGCGTTGACAAAGATTCAGACAAGGGACAAGTTATTGTTGTGGATGCAGATGTTGAGCTAGCGAAGTCACTCACAAGATTTGAAGGGGTTAGAATAGTAGGTGTTTGGGTTGGCCTTGATTCGATTGAAAAAATACAAAATAGAACAAAATTACAATTGGAATCAGGCGAAATAAAAATTCCCGATGGTGAAAGTGCAGATAGTGTTCTTCGAGCGAGGGTCAAGAAAATAGTAAAGGACATCGAATATGGAGTAATTTCAGGCATATTTGAATTTACTATATTAAATGATGATATTGAAGAGAGCGTTCAAGAACTCAAGGCCGCAGCTGAGTATTGTTTTAATTAATATCAATAGATCAGATCTCTCTTTAATTTCTATATCTAATGAATCTCGTGATATACTAGCGGAAGTTATGCTGAAGTACCGATAAGAGAACAAAATGATAACTTAAAAGGCGAGTAAGCTCTGAAGTAATTCGGTGGCTGATTTTTTTTTTGCAAGGGCAATGATGGTGAGTCTTCAAAAAGAGAATTCAATTTCATGTTCCAGCGAAAATATGTTGAAATAGATATAATGAAAACTAGGCTCATAGCTCATAGGCCTGTAATACCAATTAATCAATACGGTACAAGTGTGCTTGTAGGGTTCGTCAAAAAGAATGAATCTTTTTGATGCTATTCGATCTGGTATGATCTCGATGAGTCAGGCCACCTTTGCACATTCTTTCGCCGAGAAAGTTACGAATCTACGTCAACTGCAATACCTCGATCTATGTTTTCTGAAGCAAACTTTAGTCCACAATTGCCACCTTTTAGTCAATCATTGGAAAGTTCTCAATCATTGGAAGATTTTTACACATTATTTATGAAATGGGTTGTTGCCGTTATCTCTTGAGCAAAACTGATAGAAACAAATATCAAACTAGTTCGACATAGGGGAAGGTACTACCCAGATATCTGAAGACAGCGGCTCTCCTACTCGACATTTCTCTCAGAATTCCAGAATAGATTACCATGCCGTCACAAAAAACTTGGTTGGGAAAAATTATTGACATTGGAAGGTGCACGAATATATTATTTAACTTTACGAAAAGAGACGTTATTTTACTTCGATTTATTTGAAATCACATCATGATGTCTCTAGACTGCCCTTTGCCATTTACGTTTGATATTGACGTAGACAACTTGCTGAGTGCACTAGCAAGCTGATTCATTGCGTCATAGTATGGAGCTTCCAATGGATCAGCACCGAATTGCTTTCCTCTCGCAAAATCCTCAAGAGAATCACGATTCTTTTCTTCCTTTTGATTTGCGTCGCAATTCTTTATCAGTATTTGCTTTACTTGGTCAATGCGCCCGTCGACTTTTCCCTCCAGTATCAATGTGACTAGTATACTTTGTACATCATCTACTGAAATGCTGTTGAGCGATTCTGCGAGAAATTGAAGAGTCATGCGTGTATATGGTGCGATCACACTTTGCAAAACTTGTGTACGTATTGTTCTGAGCAAATCAGTGACGTGCGATTGTATAAATTCATCGTCCATAATCTTGCCTTCATTTTTGCGCAAGATCGATTCAAATTTTTGAATATCATTATCATGAAATGCGGACACCAAGTTTGTCATTGCAGTGATTTCAGGGTTGTCTTTGTATGGACGGGCTTCCTGACTATCAAATGGGTTAATGGCTGAACGATCTAACATTCCTGCCATTACTAGATATTTTAGACACCTCAATCGACTGTGATCACCCGCCTCGTCGTAAGATTTAAATGATTGAAAAAAGCTAAAAATTACTGAGATGAAAAATCTCAGACCAAAAGAAAGCAGCTATTATCACACACCTTTTAGTTGCCGCTTCGAACTCGTTTGATTCCATATACATTTTCCCTCCTAACTCTTGAATTAATGCAAGAGTCCGGGGATGGGGAATGCCTCCTTCAACTCTCATCGCTCTACGAAATAATTCGCGCAATTTCTTGTTATCTTTTTGGCGAGAATACAGCTGTATTTGCAGTGCGTAAATTTCTAAAAGGTGAGTACTTGTACCGCTACTACTCGATGATAAGGATGATTTTTCCATAGAACTATCTTGCAGCTGATGATTTTTCAGTAAATTTCTAATCACCGCCTGTAGCTTGATCGTCTCGTTCAACTCGTAGAGAAGTTGTCCAAGCTTCAAATTGGTCTTGAACCACAATCTATCATTTATACAGACACCTTCCTGCCCAATCTCTTTCTCCGTAGTTGGTTTAAAAACCCGTAGCGTTGCTTCGTACACGAGCAGTATGTGCCTCATATTTTCATCACGCAATAATTTTTCATCACTCGCTGTATCTCTACCGATCATCATCATAGAAAACGATGTGTGCGAAATCGTCAAACTCGACACACGCTCAAGCAAAGAAGTAATCCCTTTTTCCACCTCATTAGGAGTCAACCCTTGCGCACCGTTCGGCGATGACGACGAAGCATTCTCCGAAATATAATCCAATAAGCGATTGTAATACTTTAACGTAGCCTGAATACCTTGCTCACAGCCATTACCCATCGCCTGACTTTGCAAATGCATCTTCACAAGCTGTTTGAGTGCCTTGAAGGTCCACTTAAGCTGCTTCAACTCATCACCACGTTCATTCTGCATAACAATCACATCTTCAAACAGCTGGATGCTCTCCGTGGACATGCCATCATCGCGAAATTGTTTGGCTTCATAATAGGCGTTTTCGATTTGGATGTTGATGTCATCTGCCATTTCTTCATCGGAGCCGCCGCCGTTGTCGGACATTTCCTGGTCATAGTCATCATCCCCATCGCTGTAGTGGTAAGAGTCCTCTTCGCTGTATTCGTAATCGCTCATGGATATGCAGTGTGTTATGATACATAGGATTCGATTGTTAATCTCACCTCTCTCGACAAACGATAAGGATAGAGAGAGAGAGAGAAATAACAACATGTACATGAATAAAAGTTAACGTTCTTGGAATAATTTAGAAAATGTTGGCAAAAGCTGGATTTTGTGGATCGTTTTGGATGATCTTGTCATGTTGTCATGTGAGGGTTGATGACTCAATAATCTGAGGATGACGGTGTGGATCGGATAACATTCTACGTTGATATGTACACAACTCTAAGGAAGCCTTTTTGGTTAGATTCCGAAAAACTTGACTCCGAAATCACACTCATACAACAACACATTCAAACCCCAATAACACATAACTCACACTCACACTCACACTCTTACTCACAATCACAATCACAATCACAATACCATAAATTCGACGTTTTTCATTTTGAATTTTTGTTGACTGCAATATAGAATGATTATTCGCATCCCATACGTCCTCCTCGGCAGTATTCTTTCGACTCGATCGACGACTCTAGGATTTACATTTTCATCCAAATCTGTATCACCGCTGATCGCTGCGAGACAATCCGTTACAAACCCATCTTATCCAGTATCTTCCCGGCTCTTTTCCACCAACATGGATGAGGTAGCTAAAAAGGATGAAACGGCCACGCCGAAACAGGCAGGTCATGGTGTACGCAATGATGGTGTTGAAATTGAAATTGATGAAGAGGAACGGAAGATTCAAGAACGTTTTATGGAACATCAGTCGGCTGCCCCGAAACTTGGATTTCCAACTGATGTGCGTACGCTTGTTCAGTACAATCATGGGTTTGCAGTTATGAGCACCAATTCCAAGGCTAATCCTGGATTTCCTGGTGGTAGTGTTGTAGGATTTTCCCCGGATGATGAAGGTAGACCGTTGTTCGCGTTCAGTGGTATGAGCAGTCATACCCAAGACATATTGGAGGATCCACGATGCAGTTTGACTATTGCTAGTAAAGATTTTAAGGGAGCTGCTGACGGTAGAGTTAATCTTATGGGAGAGGCGACTTTGCTCCCAAAAGAAGAACTTGAAGCTGCAAGAGAAACATATTTGAAGAAGCATCCTGGTGCCTTTTGGGTGAATTTTAGTGACTTCAATTTCTTCAGAATGTCCGTAATGGATGTAAGATTTGTCGGTGGATTTGCAAGAGCTGGTTCGATAACAGCTGAGGAATGTAAGGACTTGTTTATTTTATAAACATGCATTTAAGAAATTCTAATGCATTTACTTTGTGAATAGACACAAACGCCGAACCTGATGCCATCTCTGCATTTGGAGGTCATGTTGCAAATCATATGAACGAGGATCATATGGATGCAACCATAGCCATGATTTCTCACTACATCGGGCTTGATGTGACAGAAGCTGTGATCACATCAGTTGACAGTTTGGGTATGTATGTGAAGGTAAAGAGAACACCTCGAGCAAGTGACCAACCCCAACAATTCAAGTTACGTCTTCCTTTCCCACGTCGTGCGGAGGACCGGAAGGATGTGAAATCAATCATCGTTGAAATGACACAAGCTTCAGCACAGAAAGAAGATTAAATGTTAGAACAACAGTGTAAACGTATTAGACAAAATAAGTAGTGCGTTGTTGAAGGCTTAAGCGCATTTCACTTAGTATCGCACATGAGTATGTTGCACTTTCTAGATTATCACTTTCTTTGAGATACGCATGGCATCTGCAATGACTTATAATAGTAGGATTCGAGTAGAGTTTCCAATACAATTGAATTAGCCGAATGATCAACACAAGTACCGAACCTCGTTGACATAAAGAATTACACGAATGTAGCGATGCGAAAATTAGCGTAATACCTGACAACTAAATAAAGTACATTGATACATTTGTGAGTAGGAAAGTAACTTCTACAATTCCCATTGCTACTTTGACTTTTCCACTGCTGTCAATCCACTTTCTTCACGCGGGTTGCGTGTACGTCAGTACGTCACCTCACCCGACCAGTCACATTTTTTTGATGGAAGATTTTGCATTGGTCGCCACACAATAAAATGTGACGAAGATCCAAGATACACTTCTGAAGTACGTCGGATACGACATAGGACATCCTCCTTCCATTCAATACATTCGTTCAATTCTGAGATTCTAGACATGACTGTCGAAGGAAAGGAAAACATTACCAGAGATATCGTGAATACAGGAGTTGCTCTTTTATTGCAAGGATTGACAAGCTACTACTTTTCCTCAAAATGTTGTGAATCTTCCTCTTTATCCAACGATGATGGTGCAGTCGATGCTGCTTTAAGTGAAAGTATGGAACCTGATCCATCAACGCCTTTTGAATCATTCGGTTTTGGTTTGAATGTTGAAGTAGATTTCATGTGGATTGACCAAATTAATGAGGGTGCAGGAAGTGAGGCATATTCTAGTGAACCACGATTGTGTTTGAAGCCGATGGGGGAAATTCGATTGCATCCTGCAGCTACAGTCTTAAACTATGGCCAGTCATTGTTTGAAGGGATGAAAGCATTTCGTCGTATTGATGGATCAATTGCATTGTTTCGACCAGAAAGAAATGCATCAAGGATTAAGAGTGGTGCAGCTCGACTTCTTATTCCTCCAATACCTGAAAAGGTTTTTGTGAAAGCGTGCAATGATCTAGTGCGTGCTAATGCAAAATGGGTTCCACCGTATGGGAAAGGTGCTCTTTATCTACGACCACTTCTATTTGGAAGTGGAGCTGCGTTGGGTGTAAAACCGTCGAGTCAATATACTTTTTGTATCTACTGCTCACCGGTAGGCGATTACTTTAAAAAGGGAAGCGATCCGAAGCCTATCAGACTTCAGGCGATTGAAGAATACAGTCGCGCTGCGCCTGGTGGTGTTGGTAGTGTCAAAGCTGCTGGAAATTATGCACCATGTTTCAAGGTTCAGAAGGAGGTAAAAGGAAGAGGCTATGATGAAGCTCTTTTCTTGTCCGTTTTGGGCAATGGTGTGATTGAAGAAGCAGGGGCAAGCAACTTCTTTGCGGTATTTCCCGACAATTCTATAGTAACTCCAAGCCTAGGAACAATCTTGCCAGGTATTACGAGGGAATCTGTGATTGAATTGGCAAGGAATGTTTTTGGATGTAGAGTTTATGAAAGACAATTGACGTTAGATGATTTGAAAGATGCGTCAGAAGCGTTTTGTTGTGGGACGGGAGCATCTATTACTGCTGTTGGTAGTGTAAATATTGCAAGTACCGAGGAGTCAATTATTTTTGGAGAAGACGGCACCACTATGGGTCCATTGACTAAGTCAATCAAAAAGTCATTACTAGCAATTCAAATGGGCACTAATGCAGAGAGCAATTATTCGAATTGGATTCACCGTATTGAATGAGTAGCTGTCATTATATATCTCGAAGAATAACCGGATATCTTCTGATTCTCTCAAATGGACAAAGCAAGAGAGATTTTAAGACAAGTTTTCTTCATAGCCATTTTAGGCAGAATATTTTTCGAAAAGTAGATATCAAGATAGCCGCAGAAAATTGCATCTGTTTTGTGAGGAGAGGATATTTTTGATTCAAATTTTTTCCTATCAACAGAGATGTGTTATTACATATCATAATGTGAAATCGCATGGTGGACACGCAGGGTAAGATAGATAATCCAGTAACGTCATCAAACATCTTTTACAGATATTGATTGCAACTAGGTCTACGTTGTTGGAGCAAAATAATTGCGGAAAACCGTGGTACAGGACATATGAGTAGCAGTATCAGCAAAACATTTGCTCTCCGTGAATATAACACCATATATTTCGGGAGAAATCAGGTGCTCATTTACAATTTTAATAAGACTCGCCTGGACCCTGTTGACAAATCGCCAATTTCGAGCGCACACTGACCCCCTACTTTGCTGTAATAGCTTTTGTATCCACATTCGAAGAATTGAATTCTTGATAAGCATCATTGGGATTGTAACCCCGACATGAATTGTAGGTACGCTCACCCTTAAATCTATGTAACTGAAAGGGTTCTAGACCGTTTATATCTACATTATAAACAAATAATCAAGTAATTCCATAGACTTATATGTCCTTGGCATTTTCTTTTCTTTTGGTAGAGGAATAAAATGATTGCTTATTCAGATTTTCAGAACGTCCGCCTTAACTTTGCCTTCGCGAACACTTATTTTAGCATATGTTCCTCCACCATTCTTAAGAAGTGTACCAGGATTAATCATAACAGTACCACCGTTCAATGTTTCAGGTTTTCTTCTCATAAACGATGGAACGACCAACAGGTCAGGCAAATATTCGTGAGGCAAAGAAAAGTTCTCTTGTCTGGACATATCCACTAATTCATCATTGCTTCGAACTTCGCTACGCACTGGATACATGCTTCGTTGAGCTAGCACTCCAGTTTCGATAAGTTGCTTGAATCGATCCTTTATCTTAATACCGGTGGCAACGTTGTCATTTAGTAATTTAATTAGATCCATAGAAGTAACAGAGACAGCAAAATTCGACGTTTCGGATGTTACCGGATTTACGGTTTCGATCGTGAATGTGGACGGGTTTGAAGTTAAATGAAGGCGATCACTTTTATAACATAGAAGCGAAGAAGTAGCAATTTAATTAGACCAACAATTACTTTCGATAGTTTTTCAAAAAAGGTTAGGCATACCTTTTGGGAAGACCCAAGTCACCAAGTTTCATGACAAAATCGAGACCTTCGCTTTTCAGCAATTGTTGAGAGGCTTGTCCGCTCTTCCTCGACATGAGAGGGGATTGTGGATATCTTTGTTAAAATGTTAACAAAAATGAGTTAAAAACAATCGAACTCTTCTTTTCATATCTAATAAAAGTACTCACATGGTTGGATTTAACTTATCATTCACGCTAGGGACCAACACAATATGCGTACTGGGACATTCGCTAAGAATCTTTTCCAATGCATCTGAAACCTTTTGCGCGAATAAAGTTTCGTAATCCACACTCAATACTTCGCCATCGTCAAATTCTAAAACAGGGTCGGCTCCGTTACAAAATGGCCCCATCAACACAAGCACCTTTGGCATAAATTCTTTTACTTGACCATTCAATAAATCTCCTAACGGAGCGAAATCTAAGCCTTTGTCTGAAAATGGTCCAACGGCAAACATCATCGTTAAACCGTCTACTGGACAAGTCTGTGGCTGAACTTCTCCGTTTAATCCCTTCCATATCTTTTCTACGTAAAACGTCCGTCCTGAAGGGTTCTGACCTTGCACTACAACAACTTGTCCGGGAAATAGTGGAGGTGTGTCCTGCAATGAACTTAAATCTAATTTGACACGTGCTCCAGTGTATCCTTCCAACAGGATGCTTGCCGCATTCAATTTGCCGCTACTTGCCTCATTACAAATTCTACCATAGGTTACCGCTGTGCTCGTACTGGGAATGTTGCACTGGGTGTACTCCAAATCTTCTGTTAAATTTTTATTTACAATTCATTGAAAAGGATACAAAAAAGTAAAAAAATGAAAATGTATACAAACCTCGATCCAAAATAATTTGTCCGAGCTCCATGATTCTGTCTCGTTCGCTTTGAACAATCTTTGCTAGATTAATACACGGAACACCAAATTCTCGTTGCTTCATATTCATTTCACTAAACTTAATCTGAACATCATTTCCCACTCCGCTGCTTTGGCCGCTCGCACGGCAATGTTCAAGTTCGGAGTTCATCTGGCTCACCACGATCCCAGCATCTTTGCGACTGTTATACAAAGCCGGACTGATGCTTACGCGATGGCCTTCCTTACGAGCGGACAACGCCGGCGTTTGAGTCATGGGCGACAAATCAGTAGTATCAGTAGAAAAACCAGCTGGCGTTTGAACATTGATCGAATTGCGTTTCTTATCGGGCGTATGACTCATAGGCAAACGATGATGATTATTCGTCCTCGACCGTTTCCCAAGTTTGGAATCTTCTCGCACTGCCGAGGAAGACGATTTATTATGTTGTGAATTCAATTCACGCTTAAACCCATCCATATGATCCAAAGTAATGCCATCGATATTTTTGTTGGTAGAATAGGACAACCAGGCATCGACGAGGGCATCGCGGGTAAGCTGATGTTCGATTTTACACTTTTGAAGGAGGGATGTGATTTCTGTTCGAGCCTTGCGGTTGCCTTTGAAGTTGAATTCGGACTTTAAGGCGACATCCAGTTCGACATCGTTCGGAGAAGGTTTCGAGTTAGTAGCTGAGGTCATTGTAGGATAAGTGCATGAGAAGAAGTCGAAGAGGGATCAAGGATAATTATTGATTTTAGAGAGTGATGATGATGATGATGATGATGATGGTACCGATAGAAAATTAATGAAGTACTTGTCTTGATATATGATAATGTGAGGTAATTTGAGTTTTGGCGGGTTGCGCGGTACGGGACGGATCCGTGTGTGGAAGTTTAAATTCATTGAATCGGGTGATGCTAACGTCTCATTTGAATGGGCCGGTATTTTTATGTTGTTTGGCTACCTTTGTATGTAAAACGTTATTGAAACTTGATGTTATTTGCGATATGGAATGCCAACGTACTACCGGTAGACGTCTCGCCACTCGCCCGGGTCTATTGAGGAGTACGTTTCATGTTTTTTGAAAAGATAAAAAGAAAGTTCTAAATTGCAATACCGGTACCAGCAGTCTTTCAACTAATGGGTGAAACATTGTCTTGTCGACACATTCTTCAGTTATGGTTGATTGCACTGACGATATGCGACACATTCGCATTCCTGCCTAATTTACAGCAGCGGAAATTCATTTTGAATCGCCATTCGTCAGCTGATGGAGACGATTTAAGCGCGAATGTGGCAACGAGCGCATTTTCGAAGGAGGATAGCGCTGCTGTTCCTGATCGCGATGATCATATAAGGATTTTGGATATGAATTTAAAGCGATGCTCTGGCCTTGGACTATATGATCGAATACTTGGTGAAGAT
>Ga0115008_10002316_pt1 | contig 15803 bp, 14 predicted proteins | sample FraStrMetagenome_FD_87164 | JGI IMG/M metagenome (GOLD analysis project Ga0115008, IMG submission 87164) | Marine eukaryotic phytoplankton communities from Arctic Ocean - Fram Strait ARC3M Metagenome | ecosystem: Environmental > Aquatic > Marine > Oceanic | place: Fram Strait | collected...
GTTTCTCATTGTGAATTTTAATTTTCTGTACCTAGAAAATTATAATGTTGCTCTTTGTAAATTTTAATTTTCTGTACCTAGAAAATTATAATGTTGCTCTTTGTAAATTTTAATTTTCTGTACCTAGAAAATTATAATGTTGCTCTTTGTGAATTTTAATTTTCTGTACCTAGAAAATTATAATGTTTCGAATAAAACAACATTTGTTCTTCAAAGTCTTTTGGTTGCTTTACTTCTATTTTTAGAATATTTTCTTCAGAATCCATTAAAGGTTCTAATACAGGGTTTACAAAACCTCTATAAGGAGCTGCTGTAAATTGTGTATTTCTAGCAAGTACTTCTTTGTGTATTTCTTGATCTACTTTAACTCCATACCCTTCGACCAAAGCTTTTGCTGCGTCAAAATCGCCTTCAGATTTAATGCGTTGTGTTTCTTTTAATAAACGCCCAAAAATTTCTCTTAACTTTTGATAATCGTTGATATTATAATATGTTTTACCATCTCTCACTAGTCTTTCTATTACATTGTCTTTTTCTCCTTGTTCAAAAGCCCAAGCAGAAACCCACTGACGGTTTACCATATGATCTTCTTCAACATCATCTCCTAACTTAAGACGAACTAATTGGGTCATTAATGCATTTCTAATATAGCCATCATATGAAGCTTTACCAATTTTTTCCCAATCCTCTACCAAACCTAATTCTTGTAATTTAGGATCCATTAAATAATATAAACCAACCAAGTCTGCTCTTCCTTCTTCCATGGTTGAAGCATAATTCTGAAGTGTTTCTTTGGGCTGACCAATTCCTGGGTTTATTGTTCCAGATGCATGCCCTACAACTTCATGCAATGCTGTATGTAATTTATCTGCTAGTTGACCATATTTAATCTCTAAAGCTATCTCTTCTTTATCGTTTGCAAATTCATTTAAACGACCCGTCCCACCTGCATTATTATCTGCATTTGTAATATTCCCTAAAGAAACGGATTTAGAGCCGTGTTTTTGACGAATCCAATTATTATTAGGTAAATTCACACCAATTGGTGTGCTTGGAGAAGCATCTCCAGCTTCCCCTGCAACATTTACTGTTTTATAAGAAACACCTACAACATTATCTTTTTTATGAGCTGGATCTAAGGGTGCGTTATCTTCAAACCATTGTGCATTTTTAGATAAAACTGCCATTTTCCTTGACATATCAAAATCTTTAATTTCTACAATAGTTTCATACGAACCTCTATATCCTTTTGGGTCATTATAAACCTCTATAAAACCATTAATCCAATCTATATTTCCTTCTGTAGATGTTACCCAAGCTATACAATATTGGTCCCAAACATCTAAACTTCCTGTCTTATAATATTGAATTAATAAGCCTAAAGCTTCCGCTTGTTTCTTGTTTTCTGCGACTCCTTTTGCTTTTTCTAACCAACCAATAATTTGATCGATTGCATCGCCATACATACCGCCAGATTTCCATACTTTTTCTACAAGAATCCCATCTTCTCTAACCAATTTAGAATTCAAGCCCGCTTCAATTGGAGTTTCTTTTGGACCTCTGTATGCTGTCTTATAAAACTCTAATACTTCTTCATCTGTAATATCTGGTGCATAAAAATTAATTGCTGACGCTAAAATATTATCAATATCTGCTTTTTTATTTACCTTTTTATTATCAGTTTCATTAAAAATTACTTCAATTACTTCTCTTGGTAAATCTACTCGAAATGTTTTCTTTAGTAAAACATCTTCTAAATACTCTCTCGTAAAATTTGGTTTTATCTTATCATTAGAATAATGATGATGAATTCCATTAGAAAACCAAACTCTTTTTAAATAGGTTTTAAAGGATTTAAATTCTTCTGTTTTTCTATCTCCACGAAAACGATTATTAATTCTTTCTAATGCTTTTCTTATTTTTAAATTATGTCTGTAATTTTGATCCCACATAATATCTCTTCCCGCTAAGCCTGCCTGAGTAAGATAATACACCAACTTCTTTTCTTTTAATGTTAGCTCATCAAATCCTGGAATCTCATAACGCATCACTCTAATATCAGCAAATTGTTCTACAACATAATTAAATTCTCCATTATGGGTAGAAATATTATTTTCTTTTTTTTCGATTGCGCAAGAACTAAACATTCCTACTACAAGTATTGCATTAATAATATATTTTATATTCATCTTTAATTTGATTTTATTGCTGATTATAAATGTACAAATTTTATATATTTATTTTCTTGAGTTTTTTAAACGAAGCCAAGCAATCTGATTCCTTTTAGTATAGATAAAGAAACAACTAATATCTAATAAAAAATAAAACAAACTTATTCCACTAGGAGGGTTATTACTTGGTAAAAATGGAAAAATACCAAATGCCGTACTTGGCCATTTCCAACATCCAAAAGCGGTTCCACCGATTTCTAAAATAGCTACCAATATATACATAGAGTAAAAGAACAACCTATCTTTTGGTCTTTTCCATAATTGTAAAAACATACATACTGTCATAACAAAACCAAAAACATCTGCAAAGAAAATTAAATATAAAGCTGCAAATAACACTATTACAATTTCAAATAATTGTTCTATTGCTAAATGGTTTTTTTTCACTACTGATGCTTTGCTAAATCTTAAAATCCTAGCATATAAAACTGCATGACCAAAAGGCACATATATTGGCACGTTTTCTAGTCTATAGGTATACATATGTAAAACTCTAGAAAACAAGTGCTCTCCTAAAAAACCTAAAATTAATGCATAAATCATTAATTCTTTAATTCTTGGAGCAGCTCTTAAGAACATTATTAAAAAAGCAATTAACATAAATATATTAAATGCAATTTGTAAATTTAAAATATTATCAGCAAAGTATAATCCATCAAAAAAAAGAATAAATACAAAAACAACAAACAGCCCAACTTCTCTGGTAAAAACTGTTATAATTTTCTTTAATTCGTTTTTTGGTATTTTTAAAATATTCATTAATTAGGGTATTTAAAACAATCTGTTATGTGATCGTTAACCAATCCAACTGCCTGCATAAATGCATATATTATGGTGGAACCAACAAATTTAAATCCAAGTTTTTTTAAATCTTTTGAAATTCTATCCGACAACATTGTTCTTGAAGGCACATCCTCTCTTTTATGGAATTGATTCACAATTGGTTTTCCCTCTACATAACTCCAAATAAATGAAGAAAAAGAACCATGCTCTTTTTGAATTTCCATAAATAACTGTGCATTGACAATTGCACTTCTTATTTTTAATTTGTTCCTAATAATACCGTCATCTTGCAGTAAAGATTCATATTTACTTTCTTGATATTTAGCAATTTTCTCGTAATCAAAATTATCAAATGCTTTTCTAAAATTTTCTCGTTTTTTTAGAATGGTTATCCAACTTAAACCTGCTTGAAAGGTTTCTAGAATTAAAAATTCAAATAAAGTTTCATCATTATAAATCGGAATACCCCACTCCTTATCGTGATATTCTATGTATAAAGGAGTATTATGTACCCAAAAACATCGATTCTTCAATTAATACGTTTTTATTGGTTTAATTTGGGTTTGCCTTTCATTTACATATTCGAAAGTAGTATCTCCAAAAAAACCAGCTTCCTCTAACATAATTCTAATATCTTTTTTCCATTCCTTAATCGTAACCGTTGTATTTAATTCAATTGCATATGCTGTATTTTTATGCAAAGGATAATCGCCTTTAAAAGGAACTCCGCTTTGAGAATCCCACATACCAATTGTAGTTCCTGCACTATGACCATATTTACCAAGAGGATGGGTATAAATTGACGGTCTCAAACCCTCATCTTTTCCTTGAGATAAAGATTCCGCTAAAACTGCATTCCCAGTTTTACCAACTTTCATCTTATTTGTGAGAATGTCCTGTACTCTGTTTCCTTTTTTAAAGGCTACTTTTAAAAACTCTGGCACGTCATTTTCATCTTCTTTTAAAACATAGGCATGTTGCTGACAATCTGTGTTTAAACCAATATAGGTTATCCCAAAATCGCAGTGTAACAAATCTCCTTTTTGGATTGTTTTTTCCTTTTTCCCTTTAGAAAAAGATTCAATATGTGATTTTAATGCTTCGTTACTTCTTTGAATATCAATAGTTGGGTGAAACCAAGTTTCTAAACCTAAATCCGTTACTTTCTGACGCATAAACCAAACAAGATCATCTGTAGAAGTTTCTCCTGGAACGATTACTTTTTTAGAAAATGTTTCATCTATAATATCATGAGTGATTTCTACTAACTTTTTAAACAAAACCATCTCTTTATTCGTTCTCGTTTCTATCCAAGCAATGGCCAATTTTTCTGCAGAAACTAATTTTCCTTGTAAATCTTGAGGTAAATTTTCTTTCAATTCATCAAAATCTGTTTTAACCAATCCGTCAGCTAATGGAAAATGTTTTGAAAAGTTGATTCCGATTGTCTTTGGATTTTTGGTTTTTATGAGATCAACCAGAGCTTTCCATTGATTAGGTTCTTTTTCTTTATCCCATGCAGAACGAATACTTTTTCCTATATCATATCTAGCAATTGCTAATCGTTCGATACTATTTTTTTCTTTATTTCTATAAAAAACAATCATAGTTCGTCTTCTTGCATTTAACCATGTTGCTGGTAGCATCGTTTTTAAAACGGGATCTTCATTATACTCTCTAGAAATTAATAACCACATATCAATTTCTGAATCATCCATTAATTTAGGAAGTAAATTTGTGAATCTGTCCTCTAAAATTTCGTCTTTTAAAAGGCTTCTTTCTTTTTCATTTAGAACAGAAGTTCGTTTATTAGTAAGTTCTTTTTTTTCACAAGAAAAAAAAAGAGATAAAGCTAAAACTAATAATATTTTTTCTTTCATTATCGTATCTTTTAATAATTTAAAATTAATGTTAAAAGAATTAAAAATCAAGCTATTTTGAAATAATTTTTGCAATTTTACTTTTATTAAATCATTTGATTATGAAACTATTAAAACAAATTTTAATACTTTTTTCAGTATATTTATTTTTTGTAGCTTGCAGTTCATCACCAATAAAAAACAAAAGTTCAGTTAAAGAAGAGTCAGTTGTAATTGCAAATGAGAGTTTAGAATATGAAATTATTATTATAGATATTGGTTTTAATATTTTTTTAAACTCTATTGCTAAACCAGAGGGCTACTACTCTCAAAGTTATTTAGAAAATAGAAATAGGCTATTCGTTACAAATTGGAATATTAGAGCTAATAATCCATCAAAATTTAACTCACGGATTTATGAAAACATCATAGATTATCAGCCTAATGTTGACTATGGTTATGATGTAAACTATAAGTTATTCAATTACTTTATGTTTGCCCAACGAAAATATAAAATGTCTTTAGGAGGTGGATTTTCTGGAAGAATCAGATAGTTTTCTTTTTGTATGAAACAAAACTGTAGTCGTATTTATTTTTTTCGTCAGCTATAAAATCTTCCCTAGAAATTTCTTCCCAAATAGATGAATCTATCTTAGGGAAAAACACATCCGCTTCAAATTCTTTATGTACAATAGTAATGTCTAATACATCTACTAAATTACTTTCTAAAGCTTGCTTATAAATTTGGGCTCCACCTATTATAAAAGCGTTTTTTTCACCTGCTAACTCAATAGCTTCTTTAATAGAATTCGCAATTAAACAGCCTTCTTTATAATAATTATTATTTCTAGTAATAATTACCGAAGTTCTATTTGGAAGCGGTTTACCGATGGATTCAAAGGTATTTCTACCCATTAAAATATGATACCCTGAAGTGGTTTTTTTGAAACGTTTTAAATCTGCTGGTAAATGCCAAATTAAGTCATTATCTTTTCCTAAGGCATTGTTTTTAGCAATTGCTGCTATAATTGTTATCATAAATTCTACTAAAAGAAATCTTTAAATATTTTTTACCCATTCTTTAATATATCCACTAAAATCTTTTTTAATCGTGTATTTATCAAAGGTATTTGTATCTAAATTATCTATAATTGTATTAATTGCAAGTAAAACTTTTTCATCTTTAATCTCTGATACTTTCTCGTATATATTTTCTCTTAAAGTATCAATTTCAATTGTTGATATCATTGCTTAAAATTTTTCTATTCTGCTAATTTAGTAATCAGAAATCGAACAAATAGTTAAATAACGTTAAATTATACAGCAACGACTCCTTTTATGTGAGGATGTGGATTGTAATTTATCAACTCAAAATCTTCAAATGTAAAATCTTCTATATTCTTTACTTTCGGATTGATTTTCATTTGTGGAAGCTCTCTGACATCTCTAGATAATTGAAGCTCTAATTGTTCTAAATGATTGCTATAAATATGGGCATCTCCAAAGGTGTGAATAAATTCACCTGCTTCATAACCACAAACTTGTGCTACCATCATAGTAAAAAGCGCATAACTGGCTATATTAAAAGGAACTCCTAAAAAGATATCTGCGCTACGTTGGTATAACTGACAAGATAATTTACCCTTTGCAACATAAAATTGAAAAAAAGCGTGACAAGGTGGTAAAGCCGCTTTTCCGTTTGCAACATTTTCTGAAAATGAAAGGGAAGTATCTGGTAATACAGAGGGGTTCCATGCAGAAACCATCATTCTTCTTGAATTTGGGTTTTTCTTTAAAGTTTCTATTACTTCTTTTAATTGATCTACTTCATCACTATTCCAATTCCTCCATTGATGACCATAAACAGGCCCTAAATCTCCATTTTCATCAGCCCAAGCGTTCCATATCTTAACGCCATTTTCTTTTAAATAATTTATGTTCGTATCTCCTTTTATAAACCATAATAATTCATAAATAATAGATTTTAAATGTAATTTTTTAGTAGTAACCATAGGAAAACCTTCACTTAAATCAAATCGCATTTGATGACCAAAAACACTCTTTGTTCCTGTTCCCGTTCTGTCTCCCTTTTCGTTTCCTTTCTCTAAAACGTGTTGAACTAAATCTAAGTATTGTTTCATTTTGATCTGTAATTATGTATCCGTTTAAACTTTAGAGTTAAATGATGTAAAAATAAAAAAGCTACACTGTTTTTTTGTGAAGCTTTTCAAATAATATTGTAAAGTTATCAACGATTTTAAGAATATTATTTTATAAAATTATCTAAGATGGTTCGAGATTAGCCAATAATCATTCCCGCAATTGTTGCCGACATTAATGAGGCAATTGTACCACCAATCAAAGCTTTCATTCCAAATTCAGACAACACTTTACGTTGCCCAGGAGCCAAAGAGCCAATCCCGCCTATTTGAATTCCAATAGATGCAAAATTTGCAAAACCACATAACATGTAGGTTGCCATAATAATTGATTTATTGTAGGTTAAATGTGTTGCACTTGCTACATTTTTTAATTCTGCTAATTGAATATAGCCGACAAATTCGCTAGCGGCTAATTTAATTCCTAATAATTGCCCCATTAAAGTCATATCTGCAGTTGGCACCCCTATTAACCACATTAATGGCGCAAAAGCATACCCCAGTAGAAACTCTATAGAAAGCTTATCATAAGTGGTATTTGCTGCAATTATATCATTTAAAGAAGTAACGCTTCCTATTAAATCTAAACCTCCGTTTAACATCGCAATAACGGCTACAAAAACTAATAACATAGCACCAACATTAACAGCCAAGCGCAACCCTTCCGTTGTACCATTTGCAATGGCGTCTAAAATATTAGAACCTATTTTTTCTTGAGAAACTGTAACATCCGTATTTACATCTTCTGTCTGTGGATATAAAATTTTAGAAATAACAATTGCACCAGGAGCTGCCATTACAGAAGCTGCCAATAAATGTTTTGCAAAAACCAATTCTAATTCCTTGTCTCCTCCACCTAAAAAACCTATGTAAGCTGCTAAAACCGCTCCAGCAACAGTAGCCATTCCACCGATCATAACCAAAAGCATTTCAGATTTGTTCATCTTTTCTAAATAGGCTTTTATTAATAGCGGAGCTTCTGTTTGACCTAAAAAAACATTTCCTGCCACTGAGAGACTTTCCATACCAGAAATACCTAAAAATTTAGACAAACCTATTGCCAATATTTTTACGATCCATTGAATAATCCCCAAATAGAATAATAATGATGTTAATGCTGAAAAGAAAATAATAGTCGGTAATACTTGGAAGGCAAAAATATAGCCAAAAGAATCCATATCTGAAATTAACCCTGAGAATAAAAATTCACTTCCAGCTTTTGTATATTCTAAAATTTCAATAAATAGTTTTCCTACCAGTTCAAATGCTTTTTGAATAAAAGATACTTTTAAAACACCAACGGCTATTATTAATTGAAGCGACAAACCAATAGCAACTCTTTTCCAATTTATTGCTTTTCTATTGGCACTAAATAAAAATGCCATTAAAATTAATGAGAACATTCCTAAAATTCCACGCCAGAGGGTACTTGAAGAAAAACCTTGACTAGGTGAAATTTCACCAGAAGTTTCTAATACATCTGTATTGTTTTCCTCTAAAACTAATTTTACTTCTTCTTGTGACAAAAAAGTATAAGTAATATCGTTTTCTGCCAATATTAGACTCGTGCTGTCTAAATATTTGATATTAAAATACCTAACAGTATCTTTAGGTTGTTTAAAACTAAGAATCAATAAGTTATTCTGACGGATGTAATTGCCAGAAGCTTTTAAGTCATCTTTCGCAAGCAAAGAGTATTTAAATACCCCGTCTGAAAGTACAAAAACATCACTTGTATCAATTTCTACAATAGATGTTCCATCTATTTTTTCTATAGATGAAAAACTCCATTGCTGTTCAATGCCTTGAGAAAAACCAAAAAAAGACATTGCACAAAAAACAAATACTAGTATTTTTTTCATAATTTTTATGTTGAAATTAAGAGCGCTTACTGATTTCGTCTCTTATTTTTGCTGCCAACTCATAGTTTTCGTTAGCAACTGCATCATTTAGCTTATTATTCAATTCTGTAAGAGACAAACCAGAAAAACTACTCCCTTTATTGGATGTGTTTTGCTCTAAATCTATCTGAATTTTATCAACTTCTAATTCTTCTTTTAAAGAAAACTCTTCTTCTACTTTTAAATATACACCTGCTTTGTCTAGGATATTTTCATAAGTATAAATTGGCGCTAAAAAGCGGACAGCAATTGCTATTGCATCTGAAGTTCTTGTATCTATCACCTCTTCAACCCCATCTCTCTCACAAACTAAGCTAGAGAAGAAAACCCCATCTACTAATTTATGAATAATTACTTCTTTCACAGTAATAAAAAAACGGTCTGAAAAAGTTTTAAATAAATCATGTGTTAATGGTCTTGGTGGTCTAATTTCCTTTTCTAAGGCTATGGCTATAGATTGGGCCTCAAAAGCGCCAATAATAATTGGTAGTGTTCTTGTTCCTTCCATTTCACTTAAAACTAAAGCATATGCTCCACTTTGAGTTTGACTGTAAGAAATTCCTTTTATCGTTAGTTTTATTAGACTCATATATCTTTTACAAGGTAAAAAAGCATTGTTATGGTTTACTTTTTTGTGGGCACAATTTAATAAAAATAAATAATTCAAAAACTTTATTTCTTTAAAAATGTATTTTCGGTAGACTTATAAATATCTTAAGTGTTTTGGTATTTGTTTAAGATTTTTTAATTTTTGAAATAATGAGTCCAAAAGCACACAAAATATTATTTAAATTGTTCTGTTCTATTGAATGACAAAGAAAAAACCTATCAAAATTAAATATTGATAGGTTTTTTTTGATTACTATTATTATAAAAATAATACAAAACATCTAAAATTATTAAGAGGCTTTAAAAACTTTTAATTTCTCGATTAACTTTGGAATTACTTCAAAGGCATCGCCAACAACACCATAATCAGCCGCTTTGAAAAAAGGAGCTTCTGGATCTGTATTTATTACTACTTTTACTTTTGACGCATTAATACCTGCTAAATGCTGGATTGCTCCAGAAATACCAATTGCAATGTATAAATTTGAAGCCACTGGCTTTCCCGTTTGACCAACATGCTCACCATGAGGTCTCCAACCTAAATCTGAAACCGGTTTAGAACATGCTGTTGCTGCCCCTAAAACACCTGCCAACTCCTCAATCATCCCCCAGTTTTCAGGACCTTTTAAACCTCTACCAGCAGAAACAACTGTATCTGCATCGGCAATAGTAACTTTACCTGTGACTCTTTCTACACTTTCTGATTTGACTCCCGATTCTGCAATCAATGCGTCAAAACTTTCAGTTGAGCCAGAAACTTTATTTTCGTGGATTCCGTAAGAATTTTTAGCAACTCCAACTACTTTTTTGTCTGTAGCTATTATTGTATTGCTAAATGCCTTATTTGAGAATGCCTGTCTTTTAACTGTGAATGGACTTATTTCACTTGGAATTGCAACCACATTGGATGCATAGCCAGCCTCTAAAGAAACAGCAACCATAGGAGCAGTATGCAATCCATTGATACTAGAGTCTAAAATTACTATTGTAGAATTCTGAGCCTCTGCTACTTGTTTAATTACTGACGAATAAGCTTTTGCATTAAATATTGACAAAGAATCATTTGATACAGAAATCACTTTTTCTGCACCATACGTATATAGTTCTTCTACATTATTTGCATTTATTGATAAGGCAACAACATTGCTACCCAACTGTTCAGCAACTTTTTTACCATATGAAACTACTTCAAAAGCAGATTTTTTAAATTTTCCTTCCGATGAATCGGCAAAAACTAAAACTGACATATTTTTTTATTTTTTTCCTAAAAGGTATTTAGGGTTTTATTATTATTTTTATTAAACTTAAAATATATCCTGAAAAAAATTCAGGTTAATTTAATTGAGTATTAAATTACTTTTGCTTCGTTATGTAACAAGTTAATTAACTCATCTATATTGTCTGCATCTATTAATTTAACTGCTCCTTTTGCTAAAGGTTTTTCAAATGATTTAATTGTAGTTGTATTAGCTACATCTAGAGGTTCTATAACATTTAAAGGTTTTTTGCGCGCCATCATAATTCCTCTCATATTAGGTATACGCAAATCTTTCTCTTCTACAATTCCTTTTTGCCCTGCCACAACTAATGGTAAAGATGTACTTAAAACTTCATTACCTCCATCTATTTCTCTGGTTGCAGAAACGTTTGTTCCATCTATTTCGATCTCTACACATGCATTTATAAAGTTAAAATCTACTAAAGACGCTAACATTCCCGGAACCATTTGTCCGTTATAATCTGCAGATTCTTTTCCTGCAAGAACTAAATCGTATTGCCCATTTTTTACAACTTCTGCTAGTTGTTTTGCTACAGACAAACCATCTACTGCTTCTGTGTTTACACGAATAGCATTATCTGCTCCAATAGCTAAAGCTTTACGTAAAGTAGGCTCTGTAGTTGCGTTTCCAACATTTACAACAGTTACTGTGGCTCCTTGTTTTTCTTTAAACCACATCGCTCTTGTTAAGCTAAATTCATCATAAGGATTGATAACAAACTGAACTCCATTTGTATCAAACTTAGTATCGCTATCTGTAAAATTAATTTTTGAAGTGGTATCAGGCACATGACTAATACATACCAATATTTTCATAAATTCTATTGTTTTATTTTTATGCAACGAAGTTACAGCTTTTTTTAAAAAAATACTATGCATGCATAGTATTTTTTTAAAAAAAGTTATCTAAGTGTATGAAATTGTAATTATTGCATATAATTCAACTCAATTTTAATTTTACTAAATGATATAATTATTAATTTTCATACTTTTGCACTTCTAAGAAAAATTTAAGTAAAATAAATGAAAATAATTCAATTCAGAGAAGCAATTTGCGAAGCAATGAGCGAAGAAATGCGAAGAGATGAAAGCGTTTATCTAATGGGTGAAGAAGTTGCAGAATATAATGGAGCTTATAAAGCATCGAAAGGGATGCTAGATGAGTTTGGTGAAAAACGAGTTATAGATACCCCAATAGCTGAACTTGGATTTGGCGGAATTGCTGTGGGTTCTGCAATGAATGGAAACAGACCTATTGTTGAATACATGACCTTCAACTTTTCTTTAGTTGGTATTGATCAAATTATAAATAATGCTGCTAAAATTAGACAAATGTCTGGTGGCCAATTCAACTGTCCTATTGTTTTTCGAGGACCAACAGGATCTGCAGGTCAATTAGGAGCAACACATTCACAAGCTTTCGAAAACTGGTTTGCAAACACACCAGGTTTAAAAGTAATTGTACCGTCTAACCCTTATGATGCAAAGGGATTATTAAAATCTGCCATACGAGATAATGATCCAGTTATATTTATGGAATCTGAACAAATGTATGGTGACAAAATGGAAGTCCCTGAAGGAGAGTATATTATTCCTATTGGAGTCGCAGACATTAAAAGAGAAGGAACAGATGTAACTATAGTCTCTTTTGGAAAAATAATAAAAGAAGCCTACAAAGCTGCTGATGAATTGGCTAAAGAAAATATTTCTGTTGAAATTATTGACTTGCGCACGGTTCGTCCAATGGACCATAATGCAATTTTAAAATCCGTTAAGAAAACAAATAGATTGATTATTTTAGAGGAGTCTTGGCCATTTGGAAGTGTTTCTTCAGAAATTACCTACAGAATACAAGATGAAGCTTTTGATTATTTAGATGCACCTATCAAAAGAATTACAACAGCAGACACCCCTGCACCATATTCCCCTGTTCTATTAGAGAAATGGCTGCCAAACTTTGAAAATGTCATAAAAGCTGTCAAAGAAGTCTTGTACATATAAAAAACCTATCTAAATCCTTTTTAATATTCGTTAAAAAGGATTTTATATTAAACGATGAAGGCCAAATTAACGACATTTATTATATTAATTTCTTTCGTAACTAATGCACAATTTATTCTAAAAGGTATTGTTCTAGACGAAAATAATGAGCCTATACCCTATGTAAATATATTAGTAAAAAATACTACTACTGGTACAACTACAGATGATTATGGTAATTTCTTTATTACTATAAAAAGAACTACAGCTAGAATAGAAGTTTCTTTTTTAGGTTATGAAACTGTTGTGAAAAGAGTTTCAAAAAAGAATAAATTTTTAAGAATTAAATTAAAAGAGGAAGCAGATCAATTGGATGAAATTCTTATTATTTCAAGACCAAAAAAGAGACTGAAAAAAAAAGAAAACCCTGCCTATAAAATCTTAAAAGAAATCTGGAAGAGAAAAAAAACTAATGGACTTAAAAAGGTTAACTATTACCAATTTAATAAACATCAAACTACTGAAATCGGTTTAAATAATTTAGATTCAATATTCCTAAAGGATATTTTTAAAAAAGACTACAAAGATGTTTTAGCTCAATTGCCTTATAACGAAACTGGCGTTAATTACTACATTCCATTATATTTTAATGAAATAGTAAAAAATATTTACGGGAATAATAACATTAATAAGGTAAGAGAAGATGTAGAAGCAGAAAAAACAGATGGAGTGCAAAGAAATGGTTTTGTTTTCCAAAGAGTTTCTAACACATTCAACGATATTGATATTTATAAAAATAACATCCCCGTTTTAAAAAAATCATTTGTAAGCCCTATCTCAACCTCTGGTTTTGAAACTTATGATTATGTTTTACATGACAGCATCGTTGATAATAACAAAAAATCTTATCGCATTTATTTTTTCCCAAGAAGAAATGGAGACCTCGCTTTTGAAGGCTTTCTTTGGGTTTCAGACAAAAACTTTGCAGTTACAAAAATTAAAATGAAGGTTAGAGATGATATCAATTTAAATTTTGTTAGAAAACTATCCTTCGAAAAAGAATATCTAATTAAAAATGACAGTATATTTCTTCCAAAACTTGACAGTTATAATGGAGATTTCACTTTCTCAGATAAAGATGAAGAAAATAAAGGCATGTCAATAAAGAAATCAACTTCGTATTCTAATTATCAATTTGAAAAACCATTAAAGAATAGTTTCTACTCGCAAAAAATAATTAAAATTAGACCAGATCAGTACTCAAAAGAAAAATCTTACTGGGAAAAAAGAGAAAGAAATTTAGAAAACAAAGATACTTATGCTTTAATAGAAAGTATAAAAAACAAAAAGCAGATAACAAAAATTTCTGAAACTATTACCTCACTATCAACAGGTTATTTTAATATTTCACCAAATTTCCAATTAGGTCAATATTGGAATACTATTGTTAAAAACAGTGTTGAGGGAGTAAAAATAAAGTTAGGATTTAGAACTTTTAAAACTGTTGATGATCGCTTCAGAATTGGTGGTTTTCTAGGTTATGGTTTAAAAGATGAAAAATTCAAGTACAGTTTAGAGGCAAAATACCTACTTTCCTATAAACCAAGGATTGCTTTAGGTGTTGCATACTTAAAAGACGCCGAACAACTCGGTGCAAAACTGTTGAATACAAATGGTTTAAATGCGAATGTATTTGATGCAAATGCACTATTTTCTAGAGGGGATAATTTCTTTATTTCTTCTGTAAATAGAAAAATTTTACAAATTGATTTGGAAGTAAAAAAGAATCTCCATGTTGGCTTATCATTTGCTCACAATAATATTAAATCTGCTTCACCAGAAAACTTTAATATTGATTATCTAGATCAAAATGGCATCACTCAATCTCAATTAACCAATGTAACTTCAGATGTATACCTTACCTATACACCTAGAAGGTTCGAATACGGTTTTGGTGTAGAACAAAAAATGGGTAAAAACTTATATCCTGCTTTAATCATAAATTACAGAAAAGGATATAAAGGTATTTTAGGAGGAACACATAATTACGATAAAATTCAATTCAATTATAGCCATCCCATATTATTAGGAAAACTAGGGACATTGATTGCTACTTTAGATGGAGGTAAAATATTTGGTACAGTGCCACTTTCTTTGTTAAGTCCAGTACCAGCGAACCAAACTTTTTGGATTACAAAAAGTACTTTTTCACTAATGAACTATTATGACTTTGTTACAGATACTTATCTCTCAGGCCATTTTGAACAGCATTTTGACGGTCTTATATTTAACAAATTACCTTTGATTAAAAAATTAAACCTACGGAGCTTAATTACTTTCAAAACCGTTTATGGAACTATTTCTGATGCAAATATTGCCATCAATAAATCCAATATAAAATACGTTGCACCGAGCAACAAATTATATTATGAATATGGTTTTGGTCTAGAAAATATAGGTTATGGAAATATTCGTCCATTTAGAGTAGATTTTGTCTGGAGAGGAGATCATACAAGCGTCAATGGGTTAGCTTCTCCTGAATTTGGAATCAGAGTGGGTGTAAGAGCAGATTTTTAAAGAATTTTAATCTCTAAATTAAAGTGCATTTAATCTTTTAAAAACACAAATAATCATTACTTTTGCAATCCAGATTTCAAGGCATAAAAATAAAGATTTATGAGTGCAAAAGAGAGAAAGACAGTAGACTGTCTAATTGAGATTCCTAAAGGAAGTAGAAATAAATACGAGTATGACTTTGAATTAAAGAAAATTCGTTTCGATAGAATGTTATTTTCGTCAATGATGTACCCTGGAGATTATGGATTCATTCCAGAAACCTTAGCCTTAGATGGAGATCCGTTAGATGTATTAGTTTTAGGAGCAGAACCTACTTTTCCAATGTGTGTAATGGAAGTAAAACCTATAGGTGTTTTCCATATGGCAGATGAGAAAGGGCCAGACGAAAAGATTTTGTGTGTTCCTGTCTCAGACCCTCTTTGGAA